>Ga0247741_1001882_pt1 | contig 11655 bp, 7 predicted proteins | sample UWRJL213509R2_FD_180945 | JGI IMG/M metagenome (GOLD analysis project Ga0247741, IMG submission 180945) | Plant litter microbial communities from Arlington Agricultural Research Station in Wisconsin, United States - UWRJ-L213-509R-2 | ecosystem: Environmental > Terrestrial > Plant litter >...
CAGCCACATGTTGGCGCTGGGATTCAAAGAATTCGATAGCTACTCCACTTACCTGATCAACAAAGCTAATCGCGACGAGCGCGCCCATGTGGTGGATTTACTTACCACCAACGAAACCTATTTTTTTCGCGAACCCAATCATTTTACGTATTTGGCGAACACCATAGTTCCCAGCGTTAATCACCGTCCGCTGCGAGTTTGGTGTGCGGCGGCCTCGAGCGGCGAAGAGCCTTACAGTTTGGCGATGGCGCTGCACGACAAACTCGGGTCGACCGGCTGGGAATTAACGGCCAGCGATATTTCCGTGCGCATGCTCGAAACCGCAGAACAGGGTTTGTACCGCATGCAACGGCTGGAGTTTATGCCGCCGGAATACCTTAAAAAATATTGTCGCAAAGGTGTTGGGCCTTACGAAGGCATGTTTATGGTTGCGCCTGAATTGCGTAAACAAGTGAATTTTGTGCATCACAACTTGTTGGAAAACGCGGCTAATTTGGGCCAATTCGACATTATTTTTGTACGCAATGTTCTTATTTATTTTGATAGCGAAGTCAAAAATCAGGTGCTGCAAAATCTTTACGCGCAGCTTCGGCCAGGCGGTTGGCTGGTCACCAGTCATTCCGAATCGCTAAACGGATTGGATTTGCCATTCAAACTGGTGCGCCCTTCCATTTATCGTCGCACTTAAACCTATATTTGAGCCTGATCTTCAGCGATTCACTACACCGGAGTATTTCTACCGCCATCATGAAACGACATTTGCCGTTTGAGTTTATCGCCAATACCAGCGTTACGCGGGCAAGGTATCGCCCGTGAGTAAAGAGCATTCGCTTAGCCACTTACCGGTATTGCACAGCGCCATTTTTAGCAAAGGTGTGTTGATTGTCGACGACAACGAATTGCAACGTTTAATCTCCACCGAGATTTTACGCAGTATGGGTGTGGATCTTATTTTTGAAGCGAACAATGGGCTGGAAGCGCTGCAACTTTTGCGCGATGAAAATCTCAAGCCCGCCGTGATTCTGGTGGATTTACATATGCCGCGCATGGATGGCATAGAGTTCATTCAAGCTACGGCAAAGCTAAATTTATCTACCGCAGTAGTTGTGGTCAGCAGCGCGGAATCTGCTTTGCTTGATACTATCGCGAGCTTAGTGGAGGCCTGCAATATGCAGATGCTCGGATCGCTGCCAAAACCACTCAATGGACAAGCTTTATTGCAGCATCTGCAAAAGTTTAAACCCCAAGCTGCACAGGAATTTGGCAAACAAGCCAGCTATTCGGCGCTGGAGATTAAAAGCGCGATTCGGCTCGGCCACATCAAGCCTTTTTACCAGCCCAAAGTATCGCTTAAAAAAGCCCAAGTGATTGGCTTTGAGGCGCTTGCTCGCTGGTGCGACCCCGAGCGCGATGATATTTTTCCCGCTGAATTTATCGAAATTGCCAACGATCACGGCTTGCTAAAAGAGCTGACGCTGAGCTTGTTGGACGCGGTGTTGGCGGACATGAAAGCCTGGAATAGCCTGGACATTTTCCCGATTATTTCGATCAACCTCGCCGTCAACTTGCTCGAAGATCCCCAATTCGCGAACCACATTATTCGCCACGTAAAACACGCGGATATTGCCGCGACAAAAATACTCCTGGAGATCACAGAAAGTGCTTTAATGAATAATCAAGCAGCGGCTTTGGGTTCCATCGCACGTTTGAAATTAAACGGTTTCGGATTCTCCATTGATGATTACGGTACCGGTTTTTCATCCATGCAACAGCTAGCGCGGATTGCGTTTAGTGAGCTGAAAATCGACCGCTCGTTTATCTGCCGAATCAACGACAGCAAGCATATGGAAAATATCGTTCATTCCATATTGGATATTGGTAAGCGCCTCGGGTTAACCACAGTGGCAGAGGGCGTTGAAACCATCGGTGAACTCGCTATCTTGCGCGATATGGGATGCGACTTGATTCAAGGTTACCTATTTGCTAAACCTATGCCCGCATGCGATTTATTGCCTTGGCTAAACGACAACGCAGCAAATCTGGCCTCGCTGTGTCGAGGCCAGACCTAGCGATTACACAACCCGATTCGCCATTCAATAATAATTAGAGGCACGGCTATGATCAGGTCAGCGATGAAATTAAGAAAGTATGGCCCCTTGCTGCTCGCCCTATCCATCAGCTGCATTTTGATCGCTGTGGGCTTTGTATCTATCCGCCTGATCTATGCCTACGACCGCAGCAATATTTCCCATCACATACTCACTCGCCTGCAGGCAACGGATGGCTTGATAAGCCTTTGGGAGCATGATTACCTCTCAGGAGTGCAAGCGCTGGCCGAAGACCCAAGCCTTGTCGCACTGACCGAAAAACTCACCGATAAAACTATTACGCTCGACGAGGCCAGCGACACACTAGACCAGTGGTTGCGGCCCATCTACCTCGGGCGCGGCTACGAAGGCCACTCCATTATTTCGCTGGACTACCAAATCCTCCTATCGAGCAGCCCGGCTTACACCGGCAAACCAGTCACCTCACCTATCACCAAAGAGGCTCTGGGCCGCGCACTCGGCGGCGGCAGCGCAATCAGTCGCCCCATAGAATCAGCCTACCAAATCAGCGCCTTTGATAAAGTCGCCCAGCCCGGCACCCTTTTTCAATTGGGTTGCGCGCGTATCGCAAGCAAGGGTGAACCCATCGCCGTGCTCTGCCTGCGCCAAAATCCTGATCACCATTTCTTTGCGATGCTCAGTAACGGCTTTTCTGGGACTTCAGGAGAAGCTTATGCTGTGGATCGCAGCGGCATGATTATCTCTCCCACTCGCTTCGGACAAACATTAGTAACCAATAAACCAGCAACTAATACGTCATCGTTTATAAAAGGTCTACAAGCGCGCGTGCCCAGCAAAACCAAAACCGGACTCTTGCAGGCCAACGCTACCAGCCCATTAACCCAATCTGTTGCACTTGCCATGCAAAATGGCAAAAGTGATTTTATCGATGGCTACGCCGACTATCGCGGAAACTACGTGGTAGGCGCAGCAAAATGGCTGCCTGAAATGGGCATTGGCATTGTGGTTGAGCAGGATATTGGCGAGGTGTACGCGCCCTTCCAATTTTCACGCAACGCCATTATTGGCCTCACGGCGATTGCGATTATCCTGATCAATATTCTGGTGGCCGTACTGATTCGCGGTCGCCGTTCTCTTGCCAAGCGGGAACAAAGCATGCGCGCGTTTCTCGACAACTTTCCTGGCCTAGCCCATATGCGCGACAAAGCCGGAAACTTCCTTGTTGCAAATCGGCAGATGGGTGAGTTCTTGCACATATCACGAGATCACCTCATCGGGCGCTCCGCCAATGCGCTCGACTTACCGCAGAAACATCTGAATCAGCTAGCGAAAGATCACGAGGAAGTACTGAGCACTGGTGAGGTTGTGGAAACCGTTCGGGATTTGAGCGGACTCGAATTTCGCAATGTTCAGTGGATCAAAACCATCCGCTTCCCGGTATTTGACCCGGAAACCAACGAGATTAATGCGGTTGGCAATATTCTTATGGATATCACCGAGCAGACCCGCAACGCGCAAGAGCTGGATGCGATTCGAATTAACCTTGAAGCCATGGTCGTGCAGCGCACGGCGCAACTTGAAACCGCCAAGCAAGATGCCGAACAGGCCGCGCAGGCGAAATCCAATTTCCTCGCGAATATGAGCCATGAAATTCGCACGCCAATGAATGCAATTATTGGTCTCTCACATCTAGCCACTTTGGTTTCCGACGACCCCAAACTCAGAAGTTATTTACAGCGCATTCATCAATCGAGCGCGCACCTCTTATCCATCATTAATGACATTCTGGATTTTTCCAAAATCGAAGCTGGAAAAATGGCTATCGACAGTATCGATTTTTCGCTCGAAGACATGCTCGATAATGTGTTGGGTTTGCAATGGGAAAAAGCCGATGCCAAAGGCCTGGAATTACTTCTCGATATTGATGCGGAGCTACCCGATAATCTCAAAGGCGACGCCTTGCGCATCGGCCAGATTCTTATCAACTTCACTAACAACGCCGTTAAATTTACCGAAACCGGTCACGTTATAGTTCGCGTCTGCAAAATTGCAGAAAACTCACAAACGGTGAAAGTTCGCTTCGAAGTTGAAGACACTGGAATAGGAATTCCCACCGAACAATTCAATCAATTATTTCAACCCTTTCATCAACTCGATACCTCATCCACACGTCGCTTTGAAGGCACAGGTCTTGGCCTCACCATTTCTAAAAATTTAATTGAGTTGATGGGCGGCACGCTGGATATGCGTAGCGAACACGGCAGCGGTAGCTTGTTTGCCATGGAACTGGAATTACAACTCACCCAAAACCCCTCAAAAGAATCAGCTTTACTTTCCGTATTAAAACTCGAAAAGAAACGCGCCTTAATTGTGGATGACAACGCAAAAGCATGCGCGATATTAAGCAACATGTTGGAGCGTTTAGGTTTCGACGTAAGCTGTAGTGATTCCGGCGAAGCAGCTTTAACGCGCATCACTCCAGACGAAAAACAAATTGAAAATTTTGATATTATTTTTATCGATTGGAAAATGCCGGGAATCTCTGGCATTAAAACTGCTGAGCACATTCGCGCATTAAATATTAAGGTTCAACCGAAATTAGTGTTGCTGTGCGCGCACAGCAAACACGGCATAGGCACAAATGCTGAGCATTTATTTTCAGCCATTATCAGCAAGCCGGTTTTAGCGTCCACACTACACGATACAATTAGTGCGTTGATTAAAAAAAGCTCGGTGCGCACCACCCACAACATTCCGCTGGATTTAACGGCCTATGAAATTCTCGCGGGCAGCAAAATTTTATTAGTGGATGACAACGATATTAATCAGGATGTTGTAAAGGAATTATTAAGCCTGATCGGTATCGAAGTCGTCACCGCAACCAACGGACAAGAAGCATTAACACTGCTCGACAAATACACATTTGATGTTGTACTTATGGATGTGCAAATGCCAATAATGGATGGCATAGAAGCAACGCGTCGACTGCGCAGCCAAAGCCGCTTTGAACATTTACCGGTAATTGCCCTCACCGCAAGCGCGCTTTCCGGTGACCGCGAACGCTGCCTTGCGGCGGGAATGAATGATTATATTTCCAAACCTATAGCCCCAGATATCTTGTACAGGATTTTGCTGCGCTGGCATACCCGTCGTTTATCGGTGCAAATTCACGATCAAGAAACAGCGGAAAAAAATATCGCTGAATTGACAACCAAACTTGAATTTTCAGACCAAATAAAAGAACAAAAAAAGGGACATTCCCAAGAAATATCTCAGGCCAAATTTCAGGAACAAACTACAGCAATTGCTGCACAAAATACGCAAGAAGAAATGACAAATGAACTAGAAAAAATTCACGGAATTTCTGAACTATCCGTAACCAGCGCGCTGGAACGATTGCTGAATAACGAAACACTTTATTTGAAATTAATTAAGCGTTTCATCAACGAAAGAAGCGATATTGTGGATGTAATTGAAACAGCAATTGCAAACAACCATATTAATGTAGCGTTGAATCACGCACACTCTTTTAAATCCCTTGCGGGTACTATAGGCGCTGAGGGTTTGCAAGAGCTTGCACTGCAAATTGAATTAGACTTGCAGCAGCAGAAAGATGTCGAGAAATTGCTGGTAAGCTTGCGCACGCAATTAACGAATCTAATTACGATCTTGCAAAAAAGCCTTGCCATCTGAAACAATCGTCTGCAGGATAATTTTGGATTTTCACAGACACCATTTTGGCGAATGCAATTTATATGAAAGATAGTAAAGGTCTCGGGCCAATTAAAACTACTATGTTTGCAAGCTTATACTTAATGAGTGGTGTCGTATTTGCAGATACAGTATTACTCATAAATGGCGACACGATTACCGGCGATATCCAGGAACTCAACACTGAAACGCTAACCATTAAACCTAGCTATTCTGCCGTAATTGTTATTGATAAAAGCGCCGTCAAAAGTTTTTCCACGGAGTTAAACAGAGTATGGAAACGAAACGCAAAATATTTACTATCTAAAAATTCAACACCCGAAAACCAAATCGCTAAAGCAGAATTTTCCAACACACCAAAAACCATCATCGTAAACGGTGAAACTCTTTCTATCGCCGAACTTACCTTTCCCACAATAACAGTCAAACCGGAGTGGCAAATAACCGGCCATTTAGATACATCGCTCGACGTGGATGACGATGACAAAAGCACTGAAAAGTTACACTTGAATACTGATATAACATTCGAGTCAAAAACCTGGCGACACAATGTAAAAAGCGAGATAAAACACGAGGAAGAAGACTCAAAGAAAACTGAAGACAATGCTGAAATCACCTATGCGCTTGATTATTTTATTAACACGCATTGGTTAGTACGCAACGAGAATTTTTATCATGAAGATAAACTCAATGACCAAAGTAAATATAAATACATTCAGCTCGGCCCAGGTTACCGATTGTGGGGCGAAGAAAAGGATAAACTGGATTTCATTACTTCCTACACGCGTTTGTGGCTGAATAATAAAAATATCAACCTGCAATTAGATGCATGGGCATTAGGCATAGATTATTCCCAGTTTTGGTTTAACGAAAAACTCGAAGCCTATGCGAACTTTCGAATCCTCTATCCTAGCTGGAGCGCTGTTGATTATATTTCCAATTCAACCATTGGCTTGCGTTATTTATTAACTCGAAGAATCTATGTTTCTGCAAAATATGATATTGATGAAACCAAAACAATTGTCGGCCCCGAAAACGACCACAGTTACACCATAGGCGCTGGCATTAATTTTTAGGTTTAATCCTGATAGGTCCAATTGCCATTCTTATCTGTCACTAACCACAGTTGTGTGTACCAATAAAAACGCCCGGGCTGTTTGCTAGCGGCTGTACAATTAAATTTAGTGCGGCCTTGCGGAAAAACCTGTTTAGACTGCACCCACAATTTCCCATCAATTACTTCCGTATTAATCGCACCTTCATTGGACGAAAAACAATTCACTTTGTTAAGCAATGAATTATCGCCAAGGGTTAATACCAAATAAGGTTTAGCACCGGCGCTTACTACTATATCGTCCAACTTGTGTTGTTTATCTGCGTAAAACTCCACGCGCTTAACTGGCATGGGTAAGGTATTTATTTTTTCAATAAAATCATTGAGCTCGGTGTAACTGCCACCGAAAGGAAAGCGCGGTAGAATTTGCAGATCTGTTTCCGTATCCAGCACGCCAGCTTGCTGAGTGAATGCAATGTAGTCCATCTTTTTCAGAATCTGTTTTACTTCAGCATTGTATTCACCAAAGGGATAGGCAAATATTTTCGGCGCACTGCCAATTTCTGTTTCGATTTTTTCTTGCGCCGCTGTAATTTCATAGGCAATGCGAGTACGCCATTGCGACAGGGTTTCGTTTTTATTTAAACGCACTACATGATTATGTTCAGTCGTATGATTCGCAATGGTCACACCATTTTTAGACATCTCACGCAATTGATCCCAGCTGACAAATAATTTGCCCGAGCCAACTGCTTTGGTATTCACAAAAAAAGTAAACGGCCAGCCGTATTTTTTTAGAATCGGGTAAGCAGATGTGTAAACATCCGCGTAGGAATCATCAAAAGTAATGGCAATAGTTTTATTGGGAAGTGATTCACCGCGCTTTACTTTTTCAGTCAGCTCAATGAGCGGAACAATTTTATAATTATTTTTAGCGAGATAATCCATGTGCGCCACAAATCGTTCAGGACTAATGCTGGTCGATGCGGGCATAGTGTTACTAACATGATGATAAATTAATACGGTTGCGGCTCGTGAGGGTAAGGCGCAACAAAAAACAAGACCAATAAATGTTAGTAAATTTCTCATCCTTGTTGAACTCAAAATCTTAATCATCCAAATTTACAAAACGTAAACCCACACCTGAAGGCTCAACACGTACGACTTCCATTTCCAAAATTGGAGCGTCGTCCATCAACCCTTGTACTTGCCCGGTAACATGAGTTCCTATGGGCGGCACTAGATCCGCATCCAACACAACAAATACACCGCCATCAGAAATATCGCGGGTTTTTACGATAATCTCGCCCAAACTTGCATTGCTGATTTTAATTCGACAAGCCAGAGCCGTGCGAATATGGCGACGTTTATCATTTGAACTCATGGTGATTCCTTTATAAGTAATATTTAAAAATTTATTATTTTCTCGCTTCTCGTTCCCCAGCTGGACGCTCAAGCTCTGGCTAGGAGCGCCTGGCTAGGGAACGAGGCAAAAACGGCGGCCGAGGGCCATCGTTTTTTATTTATCAGTAACTTCTACCGAATCTACTTTTTGGAAACCACGCGGCAACTTATTACCACGGCGACCACGTTCACCTTTGTAATGTTCGAGGTCAGACATCTTCAATGTAATATGGCGTTTACCGGAATAAAGCGTAAGCATTTGCGTTGGGTTAATTACACTCACCGACACCACAAATTCTTCATGAGTTTGTGCGCGTGCCGATGGAATATTCATAATTTTATTACCCTTACCGCGCGCCAACTCTGGCAGCTCCGTAACCGGGAATACCAATAAACGGCCATCGTTACTTACTGCTGCCAACAACGCATGTTCAGGATTAGTCACAAATTGTGGCGGCAACACTTTGGCATTTTCTGGCAAAGTGAGCAGTGCTTTACCCGCTTTATTTTTACTTGCGAGATCGTCCAGTTTAGCCACGAAACCATAACCGGCATCCGACGCTAACAACACGCGCTGATCATCCGCGCCCATCAAAGCGCCTTCAAAAGTTGCGCCGCTGGGTGGATTTATTTTTCCGGTTAATGGTTCGCCTTGACCACGTGCAGACGGCAAATTATGTGCAGGCAATGAATAGCTACGACCCGTTGAGTCGATCAAAATAACTTGTTGATTACTTTTGCCATGCAACGCAAATTTCAAACTGTCGCCCGCTTTGTAACTTAAACCTGCGGCATCAATATCGTGACCTTTTGCAGCGCGAATCCAACCTTTATCGGAAATCACTACAGTAACAGGGTCAACGCTCAACAATTCGGTTTCGCTAAAAGCTTGTGCCTCCAAACGAGCGACAATCGGCGAGCGGCGATCATCGCCAAATTGCTCAGCAACTTGTACTAATTCTTTGCGCACCAGATTTTTTAATTTCACGGCTGACTCAAGAATTTTTTGCAGACCATCGCGCTCTTTTTCTAACGCGGTTTTTTCTTCCAGAATTTTCATTTCTTCCAAACGCGCCAATTGGCGCAATTTGGTTTCCAGAATATATTCCGCTTGCATTTCAACTAAATTGAAACGCTCCATTAATACCGGCTTGGGATGTTCCTCTTCGCGAATGATGCGAATTACTTCATCCACATTTAAAAACACCACCATCAAGGCCGCTAAACGTAACAAGCGTTCTTCTACTTTTTCCAAACGATATTGCAAACGGCGACGTGTAGTCACAGTACGGAAGTTCAGCCACTCGCTCAAAATTTTAACGAGTGATTTTACCGCCGGGCGACCGTCAATACCGATCATGTTCATGTTGACGCGGTAAGTGCGTTCCAATTCAGTGGTTGCAAATAAATGCTGCATCACTTGCTCAAGATCAACACGATTTGAGCGCGGAATAATAATACGCGTTGGATTTTCGTGATCAGATTCATCGCGCAAATCCGCAACCATCGGCAATTTTTTTGCCTGCATTTGCGCGGCAATTTGCTCCATGATTTTTGCACCGCTAACCTGATGCGGCAATGCGGTAACAATAATATCGCCGGACTCTTCATCTTTTTGCCAGACCGCACGCATGCGCACACTGCCGCGTCCGGTTTCGTACATTTTAATTAAGTCTTCGCGCGACGAAATAATTTCCGCTTCGGTCGGCATGTCTGGGCCGAGAATGTGTTGGCATAAATCGCTGACGCTGGCTTGCGGGTTATCAATTAAATGCAAAAGCGCATTGACCACTTCGCGTAAATTGTGCGGCGGAATATCGGTCGCCATACCTACTGCAATGCCCGTGGTTCCGTTTAACAATACGTTGGGAACACGTGCAGGTAAAACAGCTGGCTCTTCTAACGTACCGTCGAAGTTTGGTTGCCAATCCACAGTGCCCTGGCCCAATTCCTCCAACAAGACTTCGCTGTATTTTGTTAAACGCGATTCGGTGTAACGCATGGCCGCAAATGATTTTGGATCATCCGGCGAACCCCAGTTTCCCTGGCCATCCACAAGTGTGTAGCGATAAGAAAATGGCTGCGCCATTAACACCATGGCTTCGTAAGAAGCCGAGTCGCCGTGCGGGTGAAATTTACCAATAACATCACCGACAGTACGCGCAGATTTTTTAAATTTGGCGGTGGACTTTAAACCTAACTCGCTCATTGCATAGACAATGCGGCGCTGAACCGGTTTTAAACCGTCGCCGATATGTGGCAAGGCGCGATCCAAAATCACGTACATGGAGTAGTCGAGGTAGGCTTTTTCGCTGAAATCTTTTAACGCGATGCGTTCGTCAGCATCGGGAAGGGTGATCAAATCACTCATTGAATATCCTGATAGTTACTAAACAAAAGTTACTGGAAAGTAGATTATTAATTATGGCGTTTCACGTTACGGTGCTTTCAGGTTAGAGAGGCCGCCCAGCGGCAGTGCGCCGGTTTTATCCACATGCATGGATGGCAACCAGGCGCTGAAATCTATAACGGCACCGAAATTATAATTCACTTTTTCGCCAACGCCATTACGACTGAAATGCTCGATCAAGCGCACGGCCTGGATAATGTCTACCGAGACCTCCAGTGTTACTGGCGTATCCTGCATGCCCTTGAGCACGGGAACCTGATCGCTGGCGCCGGTCAACAGCTTAATTTTTTCGATATCGACCGTGTAATTAATACTGCGCACGCTTAAGTCCTGGCGGTTGGGATTAAAAATATTTAGGTCGATAGCGATATGGCGCTGTAAAATGCTTTGGTTGGGGAGCATGCGTAATCCGGCGAGCTTTACATCGGGCTTTTTCAAGTTTGGATTGAGGGCGCCGCAACCCACCATAAGTATGAGGCACAGACCCAGACTACATATTTTAATAAGCTTGTTCATAGATTACCCGTGCGATTTTAATAATAAGAAATGTGACCTAAGCTCTCGCTCCGCAGCCTTCCCTGTGGTGTAATCCGCGCCCTGATAAGTGCAGGGAAGCGGGTTAACGCAATGGATCACCCGACTACGATGAATTAACTATGCCGTACCCCAAACTAAAATCAGACGACATATTCGGCAGCAGGGAAATTAGCTTCACGAATCGCAAAGATTCTATACATCCGCAGTTGATGCGCTTATGTATGGATTTTGAATTGGTTGTACTGCAAGTACAGCGCCGCTCGTTCAGCCATATCTCAAAACGCTTCTTGCCTACCAGCACCGCGTTTTTGTTGTCCAATCAGGATTATCGCAACACCGGCCTAGTCTTTTCGCCCTGGTGCGACACCATGATGGATTTGGAGATATTTGCCAAAAAGAATCATATCGATATTCTGCATGACCACATTTTCGGCGATATCAACCAAAACGACTTACGTTAGTCCTTTAAT
>Ga0247741_1001883_pt1 | contig 11642 bp, 9 predicted proteins | sample UWRJL213509R2_FD_180945 | JGI IMG/M metagenome (GOLD analysis project Ga0247741, IMG submission 180945) | Plant litter microbial communities from Arlington Agricultural Research Station in Wisconsin, United States - UWRJ-L213-509R-2 | ecosystem: Environmental > Terrestrial > Plant litter >...
AGTTTACTGGTTCATTTGCCTAATAGTTCATTTGTTTGATTAAGGCTATTGCATTAGTTTTGAATTAAATTAAACCAGTTTATATTTAAATGCCAGTAGCCTATTGCCATACACCACTGGGGATAACCCGCATTACCGAAGACGATGGTTTTATTTCGGGTGTATCTGTTTTAAATGATGAGCACGAGGTTACGCCAGCACCTACCCTACTTTTGCAAACAGCCATTAATCAACTTAATGAGTATTTTAAAGGCGATCGTAAAACGTTCGATCTGCCGATCAGGCAGCCAGGCTCCGATTTTCAGCAAAAAGTGTGGGATCAACTATTAAAAATAAATTACGGCAGTACCATAACCTATTCGCAGCAATCAAACCTGATGAATAATCCGTTGGCCATAAGGGCTATAGCGGCGGCAAACGGTAAAAATAATTTATGGATTGTGGTACCCTGCCACCGGGTAATTGGTGCCGATGGCAGCCTTACCGGCTATGCGGGTGGCCTTTGGCGCAAGAAATGGCTGTTAGAGCATGAGGCCCGCACCAACGGCACGGGCCAAACCAAGCTTGAGTTTTAATATCCTTTAAGCTTCTACATTGAGCAGGCGGCTCATTTTTTCGTGCAGCTGATACGGCTGAAATGGCTTTGCCAATACATCATTCATACCGGCAGCAAGCGCCTCCTGCTGCTCATGGCCCAATGACGATGCCGAAAGCGATATGATAGGTGTACTTCTTTTGGGTTCTTCAAAATCAACACGCAGGGTGCGGGCAGCCTCATAGCCATTCATTTCGGGCATGTGGGTGTCCATTAAAATAAGGTCGTAATTTTTGGTCTTTAGCTTATCAATGGCTTTACGGCCGTTATCAACCATATCAACCTCTACGTTCCAGTCCTTTAATATTTTCGATAGCATAAACTGGTTAACCATATTATCTTCGGCTATCAAAACACAGATATTATTAAAAGGATGCAGTATTTTAGGTTTGTTGCTTGTGCTTTCAGAAGGTTTAGCCGCAATGGTATGCCAGTTTATAAAGTTAAACACACTTCCTTTGCCTAACTGACTGGTTACTTCCAGTTCGCCGCCTTTCAATTCGGCCAGCTTTTTAACAATGGCCAAGCCAAGGCCAGTGCCTCCGTATTTATTCCCGGTATCCTCTTCGGCCTGTTCAAACGATTCAAAAATTTTATTGAGCCTGTCGGCAGGTACACCAATGCCCGAATCCTCCACGCTGTATTTTAGCTTAACCTTATCGTTGTGTTTTTGCAATACCGATACTGTAAGCTTTACATGGCCTCTTGGCGTAAATTTAATGGCATTGCTAAGCAGGTTCATCAATATCTGATTAAGGCGCAGCGAATCAACCATAAGGTTTTGTGGCACCCGGCTGTCTATATCAAGCACAAACTCAATGTTACTTTCGTCGGCCCTGAACTTAAGCAAATCAAAAACCGATTTAACCAGATCGTAGATATTGTTCGGCGTACGTACAATGTTAAACTTACCGGCTTCTATCTTTGAAATATCAAGCACATCATTTATTACCCCCAGCAATGAGCGCGAAGATGTTTCCAACAGATCGAGCATGCTTTTTTGCTGCTCGTTCAAGTCGGTTTTCAGTAGCAAATCTGTTATACCAATAATGCCGTTAACCGGAGTGCGTAGTTCATGGCTCATATTGGCCAAAAAGGTTTCCTTTACCTTTTTGCCATATTCGGCCTCTTCCTTTGATTTGATCAGTTGCTCCTGGTAACTTTTTTGAGGAGAGATATCACTGATGTTCAAAAAGATGGTTTTATTGTGGTACGATGCACGGCACTCGGCCCAGATCACCCGCTTATTAAAGGTTTCAAACTGAACTTCAAAAACCGCGAAACTGAGATTCTCCTTAATAATTTCGCCCAGCTTTTTACGAAACGCCTGCTGATGACCGTCAAACGACAGATCAACAATACTCCTGCCTACCAACTCATTGGGTTTAAAACCCATGATGCTTTCAACCGCAGGGTTGATATTACCTATCCGGAGCGTTTGAGCATCAACGGAACAAATAATATCGGCAGAGTTTTTTACCACGATGGCAAAGCTCTCCAACTCTTCGTTCTTTAATTTAATTTCGGCCTGGCTGCGGGCCAGGTGTACAAATGAATCAACCTTTGCCGATGTTATGTACGGGTCAAGCGGTTTATAAAGATAATCTATGGCACCAGTGCCCAGGCCCTTTACCGCGTACTTGGTTTCTTTTGATATGGCGGTTACAAAAATCACCATAATATCCCTGGTGCGTGGGTTTGACTTAAGCATTTCAACAAGCTCAAAGCCATCCATTTCCGGCATCTGTACATCTATCAGGGCAATGGCAATATGTGTTTCCCAGGCTATCTTAAGGGCCTCATTGGGAGATGTAGTTGAATATATACGAATATCCTCGCGCTTGAGTAAAGCTTCAAGCGCTATTATATTTTCCTCTCGGTCATCAACAATAAGAATATTAACGGGGGTCATTTAATATTAGTTATATATAAAAATCACAGTTTGTGCAAAAGCTCAAATATTTCGTTTGTATGTAGTATATAGTCTGCCGCGCCCAAATTAATAGCCGCTGCCGGCATTTCGCCCATTTCCGCATCTTCGGGGTGCTGGGCTATGGTAACGGCACCGTTGTTTTTTAGTTTAAGCAAGCCCTCGGCACCGTCCTGGTTTGCTCCTGATAATAAAATGGCCATACAGCGCTCTTTATAAATTTCAGCAGCGCTTTCAAAGGTAACATCAATTGACGGCTTTGAGTACCAAACCGCCTCAGAAACATCCAAACTAAAATAACCGCCTGTTTCAATCAGCGTATGGTAATTTGCAGGGGCTATGTAAATGGTGTTCTTGTTAACAATATCCTTATCCTGTATTTCGCGCAGTAACATACGACTGTTCTCTGCAAAAAGTTTCTCAATCTCGCTAAAAAAATTCCTTTTGCGATGAATAACAATGATCACTGTTTTATCCAGATCGGCAGGCAGAAGTTTTACCACCTGGAACAAGAGTTTAAACGACCCCGCCGAACCACCTAACAATAAAACCTCGGTAGTACGCCAGCGTTCAAGTAAACTTTTATCAGGACCCAATTTTTTGATAAATATTTTCTTTTTGGTTGATCACCTTAAACTTCTTTTTAAAAACGTCAGATCGTATAGTTTCCTTGCTGCCCAGGCATAAGTAACCGAGCGGGCACAGGCTTTTATAAAACAGATCTAATATGCGCTCCTGCAGCGCCGTTTCAAAGTATATAAATACGTTTCGGCAACTAATTAACTGAAACTCATTAAACACATCATCAGAAACTAAATTGTGTACAGAAAATAAAGTATTCTGTTTTAGCTCGTTATGTATTGATGCTGCATCGTACAAAATGGTAAAGTTATCAGATATGGAACCTTTTAACCCCGTATACTGATAGTTTTCGGCATAGCTTTTAATATTGCGAAGACTGTATATGCCCTTACGCGCCTCTTTTAATACCTCGGTATTAATATCGGTACCATATATGAACGATTTTTTGCTGAGCCCTGCCTCGCGCAGTAATATGGCCAGTGAATAAACCTCCTCTCCTGTTGAGCAACCGGCACACCATATTTTGGCATGCTGGTATGTTGAAAGGTAAGGAACCACCTGTGCATTCAACGCCTTATAAAACGACGGGTCGCGAAACATTTCGGTAACGTTCACCGTGATCTCTTCTAAAAAATCCTGAAAAAAATGCTGATCATTTACTAAAATGTGTTTCAGATCGTAAAACTCCAGTTTTTTCAGCTGCATGATCCTCACAATCCGTCTTTTTAACGAGGCCTTGGTATAGCCCGAAAAATCAAACCCATGTACCCGTTTTACCAGGTCAATGAGTTCAGTTATTTGTTGTGATGTTATAATAACTGCGGTATCACTCATACTTAACTCTCCAACCACAATTGCATTAACGAAATTAGCCTGTCCATATCAACCGGTTTGGTAATGTAGTCATTAGCACCAGCTTCAATGCACTTTTCACGATCGTCTTTCATTGCCTTAGCCGTTAAAGCTATTACGGGTAATTTGGCCCATTTGTTTTGTTTGCGAATATATCTGGTAGCCTCGTACCCATCCATTTTAGGCATCATGATATCCATCAGTACAATATCAATGTTCTTGATCTCTTCCAGCTTGGCAATGGCTTCTTCGCCATCATTGGCAATCTCCACTACAAGGTCATAGCTTTGCAGGGCGCTGCTCAGGGCAAAAATGTTGCGCATATCATCGTCAACAATCAATACCTTTTTACCTTTTATAGCGTCCTTGCCTTTATTGGGCACTTTTGCCTTGGTAAATGCCGGGGCCTGGTCATTCTGGTTCACGGCAGTTTCACTGATCTTGTTCAGGAACAGGTTTACCTCGTCAATTAGCCTGTCGGCAGATTTGTTGGTTTTTACCACCATGGCATTAGCATACTGCATAAGCCTGTTAACCGATGCTTTATCAAGCTCCATGGCTGTATTCACAATTACCGGGAGCGATGCAAAACGGTCAACTTCCTTGATCTTATCCAACAGGTCAAGACCAGATATATCGGGCAGGTTAAGGTCAAGTATCACGCATTGGTACTCGTTTTCATGCAGCATACGGAAAGCCGACTCACCGTCAAACGCCTGGTCAACCGTGATGTCCTGGCCCTGCATCATATCTTTTAAAGCCTGGCTTTGGGCCTTATGGTCTTCTACCAGTAATATCTGTTTAAAGCGGGTACCGCTTTGCAGCATAATATCTGCAAAAAGTTTATCAAGCGTTTCGGTATTTATTGGCTTTTTCAGGAAACTGATAGCCCCTTCCTTACGCACCCGATTGGCGGCAGCCTCACCGGCCGACATCAGGTGAACCGGGATGTGCATGGTTTGCTCATCGCCTTTTAACTCTTTCAATATTTGCCAGCCATCCTTACCCGGCAGCATAATATCCAGTATAACGGCATCAGGCAGGCTTTTCTTTACTGCTTCAACCGCGCCGGTACCTTCATGCACCATAATCGATTTATAGCCATGTTCGCGGGCATAATCCTGTAATATGTTGGCAAAGTTTTTATCGTCTTCCACAATTACAACCAGCGGTTCTCGATTATCATCGCGGGTGATGGTTTTGGCCGGTTTCAGAAGCTCGCCGTTGGTTTTAAAGGTTTGCGGTGCCGGTAATATCTCTGCATCAATAATAGCAACCGGTTTTGCCTGAAAAGGTATGGTGAGTACAAACTCGCTGCCAACACCCTGCTCGCTGGTGAGGCTGATGCTGCCGCCAAGCAGTAGCGCCAGTTCGCGGCTTATAGAAAGCCCCAAACCTGTACCACCGTATTTACGGCTGGTTGAACCATCGGCCTGCTGAAATGCTTCAAATATGATGCGCTGTTTTTCGGCAGGTATACCAATGCCCGAATCTTTGATGGCAAAGCTAACGGTATTCGGTTTTTCGCCCGGTTTGGCGGTAATAGATATAGATCCGTTTTCTGAGGTAAACTTAAACGCGTTGGAGAGCAGGTTTTTGATAACCTGTTCCACCCGTACCTTATCTGTAAATATGGTTTTAGGTAGGTTTCTGTCAACGCTGGTGCTGTAGTTGATCTTTTTATTGCTGGCAAACTCGGCAAACAGCATTTCCATATCGCCCAATATTTCAGATACCTTAATATCCTCATTTTGCATCTCCAGCTTGCCCGATTCAATTTTTGACAGGTCAAGAATATCATTGATCAGCGTAAGCAGGTCATTACCGGCGTTAAAAATTACGCTGGCGTATTTCACCTGATCTTCGCTAAGGTTATGCGGTTTATTATCTTTAAGGATACGGGCCAGCACCAGGATACTGTTTAGCGGGGTACGTAGCTCATGACTCATATTGGCCAAAAACTCCGATTTATATTTACCCGTAGTTTCCAGCTCCTCAACCTTAAGGTTTATAGCGGCGCGGGCCTGCTCAATAGCCTGGTTCTTTTCTTCAAGCAGGCTTGCTTTTTCTTCCAGCTCGGCATTAATGGTACGCAGTTCTTCCTGTTGTACGCGCAACTCTTCTTCTGATGCCTGCAACATTTCTGTTTTGCTCATCAGCTCCTCGTTGGTAACGCGCATTTCTTCCTGTTGGGCTTCCAGCTCTTCTGCCTGTTGTTGTGTTTCCTCAAACAGATCGTGCATAATGGTACGCGCCTGGGCTGTGTTAATGGCAATGCCTATATCGTTGGCCGCTGCCTTGATATAGTCGCTATCATTAGCCACCAGTTCATTGGCATAAGCCACCTCCATTACGCCCTTTAATTTTTTATCAAAGAAGAAAGGTACTATAAAGCTTTCGGCAAGGTTTTCTTTTAATACAGACGATTCCAGGTTAAACCTGTCATTCAGTTTGCCTTTAACAACTGCCGCTTTCTGGTCGCGGGCCACCTGCCCTACCCAGCCTTCGGCAAGTTGAACGGTTTTCTTTAAAAACTCGGGGTTATGAAAAGCGTATGAGGCGTAAAGCTCCAAACGCTGATGGGTTTCATCATATAGATAGAAAGTACCGGCAGCGGCCCCGGTATACCTGCAAACCTCACTTAATATATTTCCTGAAAGTTCCTTTTCACTTTGCTGACCCTGCATTTTTTCATTCAACAAGCCAGTACCGATAAGCAGCCAGTTTTTGGCTTTGTTTTCGGCAAGTACTTTGCCCAGCTCAATGTTGGCTACCTTTATCTCCTCTTCAATTTTTTTCTGCTTATCAAAAGTGGTTTGTATGTAAAAGAACAAAACCAGAATAATGATCAGGAATATTAACGAACCACCAATAAGGATAGTAATAGTTGTAGTTGATGCTGATTCTGAACTTTGTTTGCGTACCTGGAGTATGTTGCTTTCCGCATCAATGATACGGGTGATCAAGCTCCTGATCATATCCATATTTTGCTTGCCGTTAAAAAACATGCGGTTGGCAAGCATAAAATCAAGGCCCTGGGCCTCGCGGGCATCTATATCATTTTTAAGGATGATACGCTGAGCGGCAACATAGGTTGTTAAAGAATCTATCCGTTTTTGCTGGGCCAGGTTATCCTCAGTAAGATCACGTAAGGATTGCAGATCAACACCGATACGGGGCAGCGCCTCGTTGTACGGATCAAGAAAAACCTTATTATTGGTAGCCCCATAACCGCGCATACCCGTTTCGGCATCTATCATGTGCTGTAGCAGGTTGTTGGATGATCTGATAACATTCTGGGTATGATCAACCCATACATTATCTTCTTCAAACTTGCGAATACTATTGTATGATAATATACCCACCACTAAAACAAGAATGATGGATACTACAAAGCCTGCTAAAACCTGCTGGCGAAACGAAAATTTAAACATGCAGACGTATTATATTTGTTAGGGTACAAATATGTTCAAAAAAAACCTTTTTACTATGTAAAAAGGTCAATAAACATTTGAGGAATAATTTTTTAGCTATTTGGCTCTGTGTTTTGGATGAAATTTTTAGGTTTACTTTTCAGTGCCCCGCCAACTGCAAACGCTGCTCCGGCAAACAGCACATACCACCCCCATTTAAACTTAACCTGCCTTGCCAAAAAAGTTTCAAACTTATGAAAAGGTATAAAGTTAAAGGTAAAATGAATTTTCAAAAACGCGGCAATAAGCAGCATCACCACCAAACCGGCAGATACCCATGCAGCTGCACGGATAATTTTTGGCTGATTTAAAAACGATGCCGCAATACCAATAATAGCAACCAGCAGCATCACTAAACCATAGGGCATGTTAAGCTGGTAAACATCCCAGTTAAACAAACCAAACGGACGCAGCAACGGGCAATAAGTACCTGCAAAAAGCAATACAAAGCCAATAAACGAAAAAATAGAACTGATACGCATAAGGTAAGGAAGTTAGTGGTGAGTGATGAGTTGTGAGTCATCCAAGCAATGATGCCAAAAAACTCAAAACTAAAAACCCAGAACTTAAAACTAAATTATTGCTTTATCTCCATTTTATCGGCAAAGTGGGCGCAGTAGTCGCGCAGGTCTTCTACAATATTTTTTTCGCCGGTGGCACGTAAAAAGCTATCGCCCATGGTTTGCAGGGTTTCATAAAAAAAGCGTTTCATTTCATCAACCGGCATGTCTTTTGTCCACAGGTCAATACGCAGCGTATTTTTATAGCTCTGATCCCAAAGGGCCAGCATAAATGATTTTACAGGTAAAGCCTCCTTGTTTGCAGAATCGGTTGATTCCCACATAATGGTTTCCGGAACGTTGTTATCGTCAAGACTAACGGTCAGTTTTATTTCAGCAGTTTTCATTGTTAATATTCTTTTTTATTGGTAATTATTTCAGGCCGCAAGTATCTCATTTTTAGTCGAACCACTTTATAATGCGTTTGTAATTTTTAACATGCCCGGCCCACGGTGGTATTTATCTAACTATTAAAAATATGATGACAACCAGGGCTATAAAGCACAGCTCTACCAGCCATAGTTTTTTAAGTTCGGCAAAAAAATTGCGGAATATCAGATCGAGGAAAAACACCACAAACGCAAACAGCAAAAATATCCAGCCAATGGTACCGCTCCAGTTTTCGAGCGGACGGCCCGCTATGTGGGCGCCGTATATCCAGATGTAAGCTGCAACTAAAATAAAAAAGGTAGTAGCAAAATTTAAAGGGGTAATGCGGAGTTTCATTGATGCCTGATGGTATTTTTAAAATGCGGTGTTTGGCCGTAAGTTTTTATTAACGTTTTTTTCTTGATGATGACGACCGGCCTTTTGAACCGGCAGAACCGGGTTTGCCCGCTTTGCCATACCTGGCTTTTTCTTTGGCGGCATCAAACTTTTTACGCTGGTTCAGGGTCTTTTTTTCGTGAAAGGCACCCTTAAAGTCAGGGTCTTCCTTCCGCTTCTGCATGTCAATCTCTTTGTTTTGCTCCTGCCTTTCGTCGTAGCCTGTTTCTTCTATAAATACGTCATCAGGTATTACCGATACCGGGATGCTTTGCTTAATAAGCTTCTCAATCTTTTTCAAATAATACTCCTCGGCCGGGCCACAAAAGGTAATGGCTTCGCCAGATTGCAGTGCTCTGCCTGTACGTCCTATCCGGTGTACATAATCTTCAATAACCACGGGCACATCAAAGTTGATCACGTGACTTACATCGCTCACATCAATACCCCGCGATGCCACATCGGTAGCCACCAGTATTTTCACCTCATCGTTTTTAAACGAATTAATGGAGTTGATACGGGTATTTTGCCCTTTGTTGGCATGCAGCACACGCACTTCCTTTTCGCCAAACTTGCGCAGCAAAAACTTATACACATCCTCGGCAGCTATGCGGGTTTTACAAAATATAATGAGCTTGGTAATATCGCCTTCCTGATCAAGCAGTTTTTTGAGCAGGTTTATTTTGGTTTTATTGTTGGGTACATGGTACAAATGCTGGTTTACCGTTTGCGCCGGGGTAGCCTGCGGGGTTACCTCAATAACTGTTGGATACTCCAGAAAGTTATTTGACAGCTCATGTATCTTATCGCTCATGGTAGCCGAAAACAACAGGTTTTGCCGCTTAACGGGCACCACTTCCAGTATGCGGTTTATCTGGGGCATAAAGCCCATGTCCATCATTTTATCCGCCTCATCCAGCACCAGCACCTGCAGGGTTTTGGTTACAATATGCCCCGCCAGGTAAATATCCATAAAGCGGCCGGGAGTAGCCACAATAATATCAACCCCCTTATTGATCTGTTCTATTTGGGTTTTAGGGCCTAAGCCACCGTAAAGCACCACTACGCGTAGGTCGGTATTCGCGGCAAAGGTTTTTACGTTCTCCTCAATCTGCATGGCCAGTTCGCGTGTTGGCGAAATAATGAGCGCCCGCGGATTTTCGCCCTGGGCATACTTTAGCCTCATAATAATGGGCAATACGTAGGCAGCCGTTTTACCGGTACCTGTTTGCGCTATACCCATAACATCCTGCCCGTTTAAAATTGGGGGGATAGCCTTTTGCTGTATAGGAGTAGCTTCGGTATAACCGGCATCGGCTATAGCGTTCAGTATTTGCCGGTTAAAATTAAATTCTTCAAAAGTTACAGCCATGCCGCAAAGATAGGCTTTTTGTTGAAAGAGATGGATTGGAGAATTGCGAACTGAATTTATGTTAACGACTCACCCCGCCTACGCTGCCTCACCCTCTCTTCGGCTTCGCCGGAAAGAGGGTGAGGCAATATTTTCTTTTGTCTTTTATCCTTCATCCATTTCCTTTTCCAAGCACCCTCTTTCCGCCGCAGGCGAAGAGAGGGTGGTCGAGCGTAGCGATGACCGGGTGAGTTGAATCGCCGGTATAGCATAGCATACAAACGACTCACCCCGCCTACGCTGCGCTGGGCGACCCTCTCTTCGGCTTCGCCGGAAAGAGGGTGAGGAATTTTCTTTGTTCTTTTATCTATATGCCTTTTCCAATCCCCTCTTTCCGCCGCAGGCGAAGAGAGGATGGTCGAGCGTAGCGATGACCGGGTGAGTTGAATTAACGCCAAACCAATTCTCACATTTATATCCTAAATTTGCCAAATTACCAAATCCAAAATCAAACATCCGAAATCCAAAATAACGCTATGTCAACAATCCTCATCAAATCAGCAACCGTAGTTAACGAGAACAAACAATATGTTACCGATATCCTGATAAAAGATGGGCTTATTGAACGGATTGATACCAGCATTGATACCCCTGCCGATGAAGTGATCAACGCAGAGGGCCTTCACCTGCTGCCAGGCTGTATTGACGATCAGGTACACTTTCGCGAGCCGGGATTAACACACAAGGCCAATATCCATTCAGAATCGCGCGCGGCCGTAGCCGGGGGTATTACAACCTTTATGGAAATGCCTAACACCGTGCCCAATACCCTTACCCAGCAATTACTGCAGGATAAATACGATATAGCAGCCCGCACTTCGCTGGCCAACTATTCGTTTTTTATGGGTGCATCAAATGACAATCTTGATGAGGTATTGCGTACCGATACCGCCAACGTTTGCGGCATCAAGGTATTCATGGGTTCATCAACCGGGAACATGCTGGTTGACAATCCGCGCACGCTGGATAACCTGTTTGCACAATCGCCCATGCTCATCGCGGTGCATTGTGAGGACGAGGCTACCATTCAAAGCAACCTTGCCCATTACAAACAGTTATTAGGCGATAACATACCGGTAAAACTACACCCCAAGATCAGGAGCGAAGAGGCCTGTTACCTGTCATCATCATTAGCCGTTGAGCTGGCCAAAAAGCACAACACAAGGCTGCATATTCTGCACATTTCAACCGCAAAAGAAACGCACCTTTTTGACAACAAAACTCCGCTAAAAGATAAGCGCATTACTGCCGAAGCCTGCGTTCACCACCTATGGTTTTCTGATGCCGATTATGAAAGCAAAGGCAACTTTATAAAGTGGAACCCGGCGGTAAAAACTGCCGACGATCGTGACGCTATTTTGCAGGCTGTACTAAACGGTCACATTGATGTTATTGCCACTGACCATGCCCCCCATACCCTGGCCGAAAAAGAGCAGCCATACCTGCAGGCACCATCAGGCGGGCCACTGGTTCA
>Ga0247741_1001885_pt1 | contig 11635 bp, 10 predicted proteins | sample UWRJL213509R2_FD_180945 | JGI IMG/M metagenome (GOLD analysis project Ga0247741, IMG submission 180945) | Plant litter microbial communities from Arlington Agricultural Research Station in Wisconsin, United States - UWRJ-L213-509R-2 | ecosystem: Environmental > Terrestrial > Plant litter >...
CAAGAGCGACTACAGCACTCTGAGGTATATGATGAATTGAGAGAGATCATGACCACTCCAAATGCAGAGCAGCGATCTCAGACCAGTTGAGACGATATAAGCCAACAGCGCTGTGGTAAATTCATCTAATCATATGATGACCCACTGGATAGATCGTGGTGAACTGTACATTAAGCATATCACATGCTCACAAGCCATAATTTACGTGGATTTGACAATTGTTTGAGAACTGCATTACAATCACAGGAATGGCGTCCCTTCGCCATATCACCCATTGAGAATTTTAGCAGGACTGGGGTGTTCAAAGTAATGAGCTTTCAGGGAGCTGTAAAGTAGCCAGTGCATCATCAAGAAGATCTGCATCGTCGCGAAACTATAAAGGCACTTGATCAGTCTCATTCAAAATACAAAAACTATGAAAAACCTGCATGAGGTGTGAATATGATTGTTGGTTCGTTGGGATAGGTCGTCAGGGTCTTCCAAATTGCATGTCGGCCGAGAGGATCCATGCCTGGCGTACATTCATAGCCGAGCAGAATTGAGAAAGGCTAAGTCAGCACCGTTATTTCATAGCTATCAACGCTCTGCACACCTTTGAGCCGCTGATGAGGCCGATAGCAAGTTGGCGTTTCGCTTCTGCCTACCCGGCAGCCAGAACAGTGCATTGTGGCGTTCAGATCGCAGTACCGAAGAACCTGAGTTCAGAAGCGGCCAAGACCTGAATGATTAGCGACGGATGAGTTACACTAAAAATATTCTTCGGTTCTAGAAGTAGAGCGGCGATGTGTATCGGCATCACAAAATGAGCTTTGTCCACTTCCATCATCACCGGATTATCGTTCTTTCTAGGTGCGGTGGTGGCGTCTCGTACACTAGATTCACAAGCGTCGTTAATATCATGGCCGAGTTTTTCGAGAGAACCACGGCTCTTGGAGAGTAATTAAACGGTGGCAGAGGCTAAGCGGAACCGGCTCAAAGGTCGTAGAATCAATATTTCCTCGTCGAGATCGGCCTCATAATCAGAGCAAGTAGATAAAGCGCAGTCTGTGTGCTTTGACCACAACATCAAAAAGTATCAAGGGGATTGAGGTTCAGACGAAGTGGGGAAGCTACTTAGTAGGTCATGATTAGTCAGAAGGTGCAGTTGTCGGCGTGAATTTTTCCTTCTCCGATTGAATACATCGTGATCCGGCTTCTAGATTTTCCTCAGCTTCTGGACAAGCTGTCTCCATCCTTTAAATTTGAACCCGCAGAAAACTCGAATTCCTCGAGTATGTTCTCCATCGAACCCAGGACGCCGCTACCAGAGGTTTCCTAACAGCCTCCAGCACCACGTGTCAGTTGTTCGGTTTCTGGAATTGTCAGTGTCACCGTGTATCCCGGACAGGTGTGGCACCAGCTGTCGACGTTTATAGCCAATACCTCATTGGCGCTCTTTGGTTTCGCCATCCTGTTATTGTTGCTCAGGGCACCCAGAGTTGTAACGCACTGTACCTCCAACACCCCGCGATGCAAGTAGAGCGCTTTACTTTTGAAACGCCTCGAAAGCCGGGATCCCAGACCCCAGCGTTGAAGATGGCGGCCAAACGATACACGATAGGGTCTTCACGGATGGATACAGATGGCGTGACATTACTGCTCGCGCACTGCATTGGTTCCCGTATGTTCTGTCTCCCTCGTCTTGGACGCTGAGCTAACAGCTATCGCCGCTGCAGACAAAGAGCAGTGGGAGCCCGTCATCCAGCAGCTATTCGCTAATGGCGAAACGAGGAATTCGCGACGTATTCGAGAAGTCTGGGCTTTTGATTGGCAGAATCACGGCGACTCAGCGATTTTGAACCGCCGGCTCCTGAAGACTCGGCCTGAAGGTGTTAGTGAGTTCATCTTTTGGGTGAATGTCTGTATGAATACCGATATCTTACAGCTGCATACGAATGGAGTCAGGCTATTGCTGCCTTCGTCAGATCACCACGAATGAGAGGTCATCGTATTGTACCCATTGGACATTCAGCTGGTGCCGCAGCCATGTAAGTCTCTTCTTGGATTCATGACATTATCTATGCTCACATCTAGTATCAGGCTTCTCACGACAACTGAAATCTCTCGTCAATTTTTGGTGTATCCCGCTATCATTCTCATCGAACCAACAATGGTGACTCGTGAGCTCTTCAACAGTCACCTAGAAGACAGGATGGCGAGCATGGACTTTGCCGTCACTGCTACTGCCACAAGGCGCGATACTTGGACGTCCAAAGAGCACGCTTTTGACTACTTTAGTAAGAGGATTCCATGGGGGATGTGGGATTCACGGGTTGTTCGGTTATACACTGTGAGTACCGTCAAACCCTCAAACCATCACATTGGGCCGACGAGCATCCACAGGAAGACGGACTGGAGAAGTCACCATCGGGGTCGGTAACCTTGAAGTGCGACAGAAAACAGGAAGCGGTTTCTTTCCCAGACGTCGAGCCACATTTCGAGGGTGCTGTTCAGCTGAGCCGAATCTGTCACGCTGTTCCAATCCATATCATCTGGGGAACTCGGAATGACCTCGTGTAAGATCCCGTTCATTTAACTCACCCCCTTACTGACTCTCATTAGACCCGAGTTTATCCAAGAATCGCTCAGTGACGTCGCCGAAGGCCGAATTGCGGCATCAGTTACGAAAATCGAAGACGCTGGACATATGGTACGAATTCTCTGTTATCCAGAATCCACCATTCCTAATGCGGGTCGTTGTTGAAGGTCGTTCAAGAGCAACCCGATGCTCTTGCTAGAGCGATTTCTAATGTACTTGATACCTTGAACTTGGATTCCCCTGTGGAGAAGTCAAAGCTCTAGACCTTGTAAACTTATTTAGGGTTAAAATCCCACCTGACAATGCAACCGATTTTCGCTGACAGATGTTGTCTTAAGATTGGTTACACACACTGAACTCGGTCTTCAATCCGAGTGAGTTCGTTTTCATCGCGAAAATAACCCTTTTTTGACCTTTGGGCATAGATTGCAGCGGTTTTTGGGAGTGGCCGTCTTGAATGCATCCCCACGAAGGGTTTAAACTTTCTTAATATCGCATTTTAAGGTCACAAGGCTCTGAGACTTCGAAACCTTGTCCTGTTTCGAAACCTTGTCCTGTTTCGGCTCCTTGGGAAAGTGTCTCTGGGAAAGTGTCTCGCTATTTATACCCCATCAATTCTTCACACCACCATCCTCAGCTCTCGTCATCACCACCATCAATGGTGGCCCAAGCCCCAGCATTCCCTGAAGATTTACCTACTCACCCTCTCCTGATTATTGACTATGAGTTACTGGTGAAGCGCGATACCGAGGAGCTGGAGAGACTTTGGGAGGCGGCCACCAAGATTGGCTTCTGGTAGTAAGTCGCGATCCATCCCTAAGCCTGCATCACTCATTTCCTCTTCGTGCGATCAGCCTTAAAAACCACGGAGCAGATGATCTCGTTGATCGAATGTTTGACCTTGGTTCAGAAACCATGGCTCTTCCGCTATCAGAAAAGATGAAATTCGAACAAGGTGATGATGGTATGTCATTCGGGTGAGTGCGCTCTATCGCTTCGCTATAAAGCTGTCATCTGACTTGCTCTATATAGATACAAAGCTGCGGGTGCAAACGCCGTAGATGCTACTGGTGAACTGGACACGGTGGAATTCTTGAATATCGCAAAAGATGATGCCTTAGCATGGCCGAAGCAGGCTAGACGCGAATATCCCGAGACGGCCAGACGCCAAATGGACAGCACTGTCGTCCCATTCGTGAAGAGGTCGCTCGCGATAAACAATACCATTCTTGAGATATTCACCGACAGGCTTGGGCTTCCGTCTGGTTCCCTATTGGAACGCCATAGGATGGATGAATTAAGCGGTAGCGAAACTAGAATCATCCGAAATGGATCTACCTCGAGCACGACAAAGCAAGCTATTGGAAGTCATACCGATTTTGGTTCACTTGTATGTAGCAGACAAAGTCTTCCGATGCGACGCTCACTGATTGTCAATCGTGTAGTCCTTCCTGCATAACCGATTAGGCGGACTTCAGGTGTTAGTTCCCGGGTCGGAGACTTGGCAATATGTAAAGGTGTGTTGACCTTTTTCCCATCTTTTTGACATTTATAACATGTCAGCCTTCAGCCAATTGCAAAGCATGCTATCTGTAATATCGGCGACGCATTGTCCATTTTTAGCGGCGGTATCCTTCGCTCCAATCTGCACAGGGTTCTGTAAGCGATAACATTCCTGAGCATTTTGGAGTGCACTCATTTGCCCTCTCCAGCCCACCTCCAGGCGAACAGGCTGGTCTCGAAAGATGGTCGCTCGTATACTTTACTAGACCAGGAAACTCTGTTGTTTTGCGAGCACTGGTAGACGAAAGCGACATGATAGCCGAATCCGTCAGACAATCACCAGAAAACAAGTTCGACACTGGAGCCACAGCGTATGAGTGGTTCACGCGTCGGATAAAATACCAACGAATCAATAATCGAAAGGTCCGTTCCTACGAGTTCTAACTACATACATACTTAACCTTTGGTTTCAGGGACCGGAGACTTGGAGCGCCAGCCGAGGCACTGAGCATGCTGACACTCGGGATTGATCTAAAACTCTAACAATTACAATCCTGTTCTGAATTTGATCACGCGCCTAAGTATTTTAGTCGTGTCTCCTGGGTTCGAATCAACCACATGACAGGAATTCCTCTTTTAACTTCTCTTCGCGGTGGTCTTTCCCTGTCACACAATAAGAATTCAACTCGCTAAGGTCGAAATAATGCACCTACATCGGAAGTGCTCCCGGCTACGGCGGCTGCTATATATATCAGATCGACTACCGTCTCTGCCGTATAGTCTGTAGGTCAGGAGAGGAGACTTGGCCGCCATAGTTCAACAAGGGACAGATGTGTGGGTAACAGGTAGCCACTCCTCCACTTGCTCAACATCGGACAAAACCAGTCATCAAGAACAATGTCAGAACAACGATTCTGAGACAACAAATTCAACAATAATGGCCAAGTGCCTCAGTGGCACTTCATTCACCAGTACTTAAACGTTCAATTTTTGGGTGGGTGCTCGTCACACCAGTTTTTCGTTGCCACTTGATCCCCAATCAACCCAGTACAGTTACCACCCCAAGAACATTATCGAAGTTCAAGAAATATGCCCGTCTTCGCCCATACCTTTCTGACCGTACTAAAGGAGGATGATCTCTCACCAAGCCAGGAGCTTGGGTCGGACATCGAGTGTTATTTTGACCGACTTCCGTTCGAGCTCATTGCTTATATCTTCGAACTTGGTCAACCACTGCAACCTTCGCCAGCTGTCTTCGATACCCTCGAATTCGGGAAAATTCTGAATCAACATGAATCGCCACAAGCATTTCGATTCGTCCTTGGATCCGTCTGCAGAAAATGGAAAGATATTGCATGGGCAACTCCTTGCTTATGGAGCGTACTGGTTCTACAGCTCCCATTTGTGCCTGCACGTTCTCTTAGAGGCTGGCTGGACCGCTCCCGTGGACACAGTCTCTACATTCAAATCGAATTGATGGATCTCCAACTCGCGTCTGGCAAAATATTCACACCTATCTTTGAGATATTAGGGACTGGTTCGCATCTGTCGCGATGCAGGACCCTTCAAGTTCATCTGCCAACCCACCTTATCCGTCGTCTGTTCCCCCTGCACCAACCCACCGCCGCCATGGACGTGCTTTTGATCTATCCATTAGATTATTCAGGCTCCGGGCATCTGGACAACTATAAATCTGTTTCAAACCCGATTGGAGGCGATGTCCAAGGACCAAGCCCAACAGTTTTTACGATTGCCGCTCTCTGCCCCTTCGACTATGGCATTGCCTGGGGTAATATGATGCATTTCAAAGGCACATTAATCTCCATGCAGGACGTCATGCAGATATTACAGCAGTCACCTCAGATGCTTAGCTTCGAGGTTGAGGCGGTTGTGGACCAACCAGCCTCGGTCTCTCATGTCACCCATCCCTCGCTTATATCCATGAGCGCGCGAAATTTCGCCCTCAACTTCTGGGATTACCTTACACTGCCAGCTCTTCAAGAACTAGACTCTCCTCTTTGTTCTGATGGGCAATTCCAGAGCCTCCATAGTTTCATGTTGCGCTCCGGTTGTGCTCTATCGACGCTGACGTTGGGTGGCTATCGCATTAAGGATGACATTATTGTACTACTCGCGATGCAGCCATCCCTGATGTCTCTGTCGTTACAGGCAGTATTCGACAACCATCTTAGCGAGTTTTTCTTCCAGGCGCTCGGTCGGACAGATAGGATCGGCGATCACGTGGCCGAGCAGAGATTCCTCCCTATGCTTCGTGAACTCACCATTGTCGCCTATGGAACTAGCATCCTGAATCATCTCCCGCTGGTGTGGGTGCACCGTCCTCAAAGTGAAGATAGGCGTTTCTATCGACCTCTCCTGAAGGTGAACATCGGTATACGGCATTTTGAACATTCTGAAAGTGTAAATGGAGACGATGAAGGTACCATCCTCAACCTTCAAAGGGTACAAACCCTCTTCAAATTCAGTCCATACCACAACTGCCAAGGACCGCATTTCACGATTATGGAAGGTTTCGACTCTCATTTGCGTGATGATGTTCTCCTTCGATCATATAGACATCACGCAACGGAGTTATTTGCCGATTTAGATGGTATGCAAAAGCTCGTTTTGTTTGGGGATCAGCTTGTCTTAGAGAGACGTTGGGGTAAAGGCATAGATTTAAAGCGCCTATATTAGAGAATCAATTCAAGAATCGGATTTATCATTGCAATTAAATGCTTCATTTGCTTCTGATAATCTCCAAGCAGGATAAATAATAGCTTTAAGAGGCGAAGACCTGTCGTCAAAGTCCGTCGTTGTGGAGTGATGGTAGTCGATCTGTTATATATATAGTACTAGTAAGACCTGGCATTGAGTGCCTCGGAAAGGAAATGTTTACCTTTTCAGTTGAGAAGATCACAGCCGAGCAGCCAAGTGTGCCAAACGTCTTCGATCAAAACCGTGGAATCGACCAGAAAAATATGTCTGTTGAAGACAGCAAGGCAATAAAAAGGGAGAGCCAGAGTCGAAGACATATTATTAGCGTGATCCCGAAGCAGTCAGATCAGGCGAATCCAGGCCAGAGTGGCGGGTCCATAGAATAGTAAACAGGCAAACCTTGCATATCATAATATGAGAAAATCGATACGAGAAACACAAAGCACAATTATCCAGGGGGAAAACACATCCAAAACGAGAATAAAGCCCCACCCACTACGCTCCCTACATCTCTATCACACAAATCAAAGCTCCCTTAACCCATCCTCATCATACTCGTAATCGTAATAAACCGGCACCCACACCTTATGACCCGCTTTCTCCCTGATAACCTTCTTCAGCTTATCCCCCGTCTCACTCCCAACCGCATTCTCCTCCTTGTTCCAATCCACACCCTCAAAGCCCCATGCCTTGACCGTATCAGAATTCGCAGACCCCTCGCGAACGGCTTGTTCAGCGACGGCAAGGGCGACCTCAAAGTTGACAGTGGGTGCATCGCCAAAATCGGGGAGGAGGGATTCGCCTTTGTATTCGTAGGTTTCGCCAGAGGTGTTGTCGGAGGTGGAGGTTTCTTGGCTCTCGCCTAGATCTTTCTCGCCGACTATGCCTTGAGGGTCGGTATTGCTCTCCGTGTCGCCTCTAGCTTGTCCTTTGATCCCTTCGCTGAGATCCTCCGTGCTATCGCCAGGACTAGCAGCATCCGTACGTCCGCCTTTGGCACTAACGATAGCAGGACTGAGCGCCGCAAGCCTCTTCGCACCAGCCAGGAGCATCGTATCCGTCATACACCGAGCTTGAGCAAGGATGGCGCCGAAACCAAGACCAGGATAGATGAGAGCGTTGTTACATTCCGCGATTCTATTAAATCAAGAAATCGTCAGTTAAAGTTCGTCGATATCACCAAAATCGACTCACTCAAACCCAATACCCCCCTTCTCGACCGTCCCAAACGGACTACCAGTAGCCACCAACGCCCGTCCATCGGTCCACTCCATCAAATCACTCGGCTCCGCCTCCACCAACCGACTTGGATTGCTCAACGGCAGAATAATCGGCTTCGTCCCCTTCGTCTCCTCATCCGCATCCAAACCGGCGACCATAGCCTTGATAGCAGACTCCGTAAACGCACCAGCAGCCGTCGAACAGCCGATCATGACGGTGGGTTTGGCGTGTTTCACGATCGAAGTCAGATCCTTCACCGTTCCGCCAGCCAAGGATTTGCCATCTCCAGCAGGACGCCAAAACTCCCTTCGCCCATCACTCCAATCCACCTTTGCCTCATCCTCCTGTTCGGGATGGACCAACAGCCCCTCACGATCGACGATCCAGAACCGTCCGTTCGCTTCGGTGCGTGAGACACCGTCTGCAGCCATCATGGCATCGCGAAGTTGGACGGCGATGCCCATACCAGCGGAGCCACCGCCGAATATGAGGTAGCGTTGGTCGGCGAGTCGGTTATTCGTAATTGAGTTGGTGGAGATGGCCTTGGAGGCTGCGCGGGCACGGCGCGAGACTCCGATGGCAGCCATGATGCACGCTAGTGTTACTGCACCTGTTCCTTGGCTAGATGGGAGGGAAAGGGAGATGTGTCAGCATACAAAACGATGGAAAGTTAGGCAGAGAAGTAGAGCAAAAGTGGAAAGAAAAGAAAAGAAAGAAAGAAAGAAATAGAAACCAAAGAAGAAGGAAAGAGCAAGTAACAATCAAAATTGGAGAACAAGACCTCCCAACAACCAGTGCTCCAGTGCCAACCCAAAGTCTGAAAGGCGAACCTCACGATCGGGAAATCGGGAGAGTGTACCATCTCATCCGAAAACAAACTTCGTCTTGAGTCGACGAACGTGACGGATGAGCGTGATCTCCCAATCCGACTCGCGAGGTTCAACGTTCCACGACTTTCAGTAGGACAGCAATAACACCCAAACGCAAGAGCCTTCAAAGGCCAGCGGGACTTTCGATAGCATATAGTCGACTGCCAAAGTCAAGACCCGACGGCCAACGTCAATGAATGGCCAGTAGTAGTTGTTGGCTACCTTCTCGCCCTCGAATACAGCCATATCGACGCGGTCGAAAACAAAAAATCAAAACTGGGCAGTAAGCATGCAGAAACAACTCGATCAACATCGTGGATGGGCTCGATTCTGCTCTGCTCTGCTCCATTTGAAGAACTGTTGCCGACATTGTCGAAATAATGCCTTTGAGCGAGTCGGGAGGTGTACAAGCAGGGAAAGTTCGCGAATAGCACCGATATCCACTTCGCTGGTGCCATCCTTCATCCTCCCATCGCCTTCACAACAGAAACGACAACGTCGACCAGGACACGACGTCCACACCTGCGATCCAACGGTTTCCCAGCCCCAAAATGACCCAGACCTACAGACGTAGACACAGCAGAGGCACGCAACCAAAACATGTTTTAACCACTGACATTGTCGTCTCTCGTCTCGTCTCGTCGTCTCACGTCGGACAACGGACTGCGAGGACGATGATAACCCGTGGGGTAGCAGGTTCATCATGAGCCATCCGCGTGTGTCTGCTTCCATATGTATGTTCTGGGAAGAAGATTGACTGAGATCCCGGTCCACATCGTCAAGGACCAAGCCCGACTAGACCTGACCAGCCGTTGATAGAATCCTGCACGGTTACGCTTTCCCTTCCGCGTCGACTGCTATTAGAAGCGACATCAACCCAATCGACACTCACACCAACATCCCGAATCGCTCCAGATGATGAAGGAACGCAGATCAAAAGAGATAAGGAAAGAAATGTAAATGAAAGTGAGGCGGGACGAAAAGAAACGAATAACGAAAGGTAAAAAAAAGGATAAAGAAGACTCACATATCATCGTTAAACACCGCATGGGTATCATGATACCTATCCAAAATCCTATGTGCATTCCGGACGCCGAAATCTTCGAAATGGAGGAGGGAGTGCGGGTAGTGCTTGCGGACGATCTGGACGAATCTGTGAGTGAGAGGAAGGGTGGGTCAGTAAGGTGCTTTGGAATGGAAGAAAGATCGGGGTGAAGGACGGATAGATGGATAGTTGATGAAGGAATTCGGACGTGATGGACATAGCCGAACCGAATACCAAAAGAACGCCATGAAAAAACTTACCGATCAACGAAGCGATCGTACTCCTTGCCGCTCACCCTCTTCTCCTGCCAACCGACATAGAGCGGGTCATCGAGCAGAGTTTTGTTGTTCGTGCCCACGTCCAAGACGACAGCGATGGATCGAGCAGGATCGAGCCCACCGATGAGGGTGTATATGACGGATTTGGCTGTGGAAATGCCTATGCCCTGGGTGGATGGAGATGTAAATCAGAGACGAGAAGGCGAAGGAAGGAGGAAGGTGGAGGAAAGGTAACGTACACCAACACCCTGATCTCCGATACCCAAAATAGCCTCTGCATCGGTGCAAACGATAAGATCGATGTCCCGCCCGCGGGTCTGTTCAAGGAAATCTTCTTCCATCGTGTCATAGTTGGGGAAGGACAGGTACAACCCCTCCGCGCGGCGGAAGAGGTGAGAGTAGTTTGCAATCGCCTCTGCCTGAAGAGAGATATCAGAAGTTTTTTTTGGAGAGATAGTAGAATCAAACAAACCTCAGTAGGCGTATAAATAATCGGCACCAACTCCTTCAAATGCCTCGCCAGCAACGCATAATACAACGTCCAATTCTGATCCTTCACGCTCTGCAAAAACGTATTCTTCCTCAGTGGCGTCTCTCTGTCCTGCAGCTGCGCATAGACCCTAGCACACTGCTCATCGATGGTGTTGGGTCGATAAGGCAGCCGCCCGACGAGGCCTAGGGCGTGCCGTTCGCGGAGAGGGAAAGCGGAGCCTTTGTTGAGGCGCGGGGAGGAGAGGAGGGCGTGTCCCTTGAGGGCGACGCGCAGGATGTGGGCGGCGTATTGGGGGGGTTTGTGTGGAGGAAGGGCCATGCAATGTCGTTTTGGATGGGAGACTGAAGAGGAGGTGGATTATATGTATGAGATCATCGCTGGAAGACGGAAATAGATCCAGCGCAGGAGAACATATGGGCTTAGATAAGAGGCCTTGTCTCAAATGCCTCGGACCGGAGCGGTGGGCTGTCGTCCATGGGTTGTTGGTTTATGAACGACGGAGATGACTCGGAGGTGAAGAGAGAGACTCTGACAAGAGTGAATGAGAAATGGTTTGGCAGGGCGCTCGACGACAAACAACACGTGCAGTTTGTTCACCGCCGACGGTAAGCAAGCTCATCGTTTCGCTTCGTTTCGTTTCGTTTCGCCACTGCCAGGTCCGATCACCGACCACTATGACTCCGAGAAACGCTCAGTACTTTCATTCATGTCCAGAGCTCATCTAGACTCTTTGCGTATGCACATCTGTGTGTCCATTGCACATGGATTCGACTTCATCCTACGCTACCCTACGCGATCGACCCCTAGATCCTAGAATTACCGAGCTTGTCGCTCCCAGGAGATCCAAGGAGAGTCTCGTATCTCTGATTCTGAGCCCCCTCGATCCTCCAATGCCCCAATCACACCCTGCCGTCTATTCATTGGCCGCTG
>Ga0247741_1001886_pt1 | contig 11634 bp, 10 predicted proteins | sample UWRJL213509R2_FD_180945 | JGI IMG/M metagenome (GOLD analysis project Ga0247741, IMG submission 180945) | Plant litter microbial communities from Arlington Agricultural Research Station in Wisconsin, United States - UWRJ-L213-509R-2 | ecosystem: Environmental > Terrestrial > Plant litter >...
CATCGAAGACGGCAGAGAAACCAGCCTTTTTCGGTGGACGCTGGAAGTGACTCCTCGACGTTTTGGTACGGCCTACGCGGAGCGAAGATCCGGACGTCGAACCAGAAGATCCGGCTGTGGCAGTCGAGAACCAATCGGACCCCGGTGGAGGGGGTGGAGGGACAGATACGGAAGCGACAGGTGGAGATGCTTGTTTTTGGCGGGGTGTATCTTCCCCGGGTGACTCGCTGTCTTTGGCCTTTGCCTCAGCCTCCTCCTTCTCAGCATCGAGCTTGTGGCGAGCAAGAAGTTTCTTCATGCCACCCTCACCAGCATATGGTTTGGTCTCGTTGACAAGAGGGCTTCGACCAGCACCCTTTGCCCCGAGACGATCTCCCTCAGACATGAGAACGAGTTTCGAGGAGCGGCGAGACTTGAACATGTCGGGGGTGGTTTTGGCGGTGAGGGCGTTGGGGAGGTTGGAGGATCGCATGCGAGTTGGGAGGAGAGGAGTCTTGTAGATATCAAGCTGTTGCAAAGCGCGCTCTGCAGGTGCTGCTGTAGTTGTTAGTGTAGCCAACACAATCCAACCGGCAGTACGCACCATCTTTGCTCTCATTGCTGGATGTCGAAGCGTTGGAAGAGAAGAGAAGGGAACTATGGTGTTGACGAGCAGGCGATCGTGTCTAGAAATATCATCAGTCATTGATAAACTGGTTGTCGTGAAATTTTCACTGACAGCTCTGGCAGATTCAGCCAAGGAACCCAGAGTCGGTGTATGAGCTCGTTCTTGCGTTTGTGCAGGCGGGTGCAAGAATACAGGATTAGAAATGAGGGCGTTAAGAGGCGGCGGCTCAGAAATGTGGCGTGCAGGAACGTGGTGTGGCTGCGGCGTCATAGACGAGCGCATACGGAACGAAGGACGAGGAGAGAGAGGGGAAGGGGGCATAGAATCATCTCTAGCAGTATCTATCACCATGTCCATATCCGACCCAAAATTAAACGAGGCATTGGAGGAGAGGTCGCGGCGGGTCGTAAGGTGGGGCGGGTCGATGGACATGGTGCGTTGGATGGGTGGTTGTGGGTGGCGCAGAGGCGAGAGTGTTGCCCGCGATGCGCCTTTCCTCGACGATGGCAGCACGGCTGACGATGCACGGGGTACCAACGAGGTCCTCCGTGTCGAGGTGGTGCGCCTAAGAGCGACGGCGGGAGGGTCGAGGTAGTGCTCAGTCGTCCGTGGAGGACTGTCGCGCCTCATCCGCTTCGATCTCCTCGCCGCCTCGTCTACCTCATTATGCTCCCACCCACCCGCCACGGGACTGGCATCAGGCAGCAGGGGCTCGGTCGGCGCCTGCTCGACGGGCCGCCTGCGCTTGCCGTTGGGTGTAGCGTCATCTTCCGCCTCCTGATGGGCAAACCATGCGAGAGGAGCGGTAACAATGTTCTTGATGGTGCCAAGGAAGGACGAGTTGTGTCTGGCGAGCGGGAGCGGTCGCTGTTGGCGGTGGTGCTCGCTGCTCGACGACGACGCCATCGACGACGGAGGAGAAAAGACACACAGCAACCAAACACAACACTCTCCATACAACACTTGTCACGGCTGTCACGGTCACTCCTCTCCCTTGCATCATGCTCTCCTCGGCGCGTAGGGCGACGGCGATCGCACGGCGGGTGTATTCGACCCAGGTGGCGACGAAGGAAGGTTGGCTATATATTGATTCAGTATTTCCAGTACAAATTGCTAGATGGGAGTGAGTGCATTCCTATACACTGGATTTCTTACGCTCATCCCCCCACAGTTTCCGACATTATATTGGCATCCTGCGTCAAGATTACCTTCTCGGGGCCCTCCAAACCCGTCTCGAGAAACTGTCAACAGTCGAAAACTTTAAACCCCTTGAACTCGAACCGCAGCGCAAAGACGGCGGTGTCTTTGTGCGGTTCAGCTACACTCCACCCGAAGACGTAGATGAAGAAAAGCAATGGTCGGTGTTGGAGAAGAAACTTCGAGAGGAAATGGATAAACACGGTGCGGTTCCTACCTGGATTGGAGTGGGTAGTACCGGGAAGCTATGGCTTGTACGAGGCTCACCATGGAAAGAGGACATGAACCGCTACGCCTCGCCCATCCTCAAGATCGCATTTGACGGCCCCGATATCCAAGAACAATCCCTCTACGAACTATGCCGTGTATGTTCCCTCTCACCCACCTCCCTACTAACCTAATACCCACCTGCTCAGCCCTACGGACGCATCAAAGACCTTGCACCCCCCACTGCAGTCCCAGCAGGCACGTTACGTTCGGCCACAGTGACGTACCAGCATCTCCACGCCGCCACTGTCGCTCGCAACGTCATCCACGGACTCGACGTCGTGCCCAACACGAGCTCAACACCCACGAAGACGCGTATACGCGCCCAGTACGAGAAACCCATCCAGGCACATGCGATTAGAGACTGGATGTCGTCGCACCCAAAGCTAATGCTTCCCATTATTGTGTTCCTAATCGGATCATTAACATATACTGTGAGTTTCATCCAAGCGCATTTTATACTATATCTAACACTATCTAGATATTTGACCCTATACGCTCCCTAATGGTTGAAGCTAAGATGCTAGATTGGTTCGACTACCGCAGTATGTATTCTTCCATTCCCTTTGCTTCTCTAACACACCCCAGAATTCCGACTTTACCAATGGCTGCGCATGAACACCCTCGACCGTCTCTCAAGTACCTTTGGAGTTGCAAGCACAAAAATCTCCTCCCCCAAAACCGAAGAGGTCTGGAAAGAGCGCAAAGACGCTGAAGCCGCCATCAAAGCGTACCTCGCGGATATGCCAAGTGCGTCTTTTCCCTATGACGTCACTCCAGCGCTTAACTAGCCCAGCCACCATCGCTTTTGTGCACGGCCCGCAGGGGAGCGGAAAGACCTCCATGCTCAAGGTTGTCCTCGAAGAGTCGAACAGGAACTCTCTGATCATCGATGTCCGCCAGCTCAACAATGCAGGATCAGACACTGCCCTAGTCGGCGGTCTCGCAACACAGACTGGGTACTGGCCAGTGTTCACGTTCCTCAACTCTATGAACACACTTGTCGATCTCGCAAGCGTTGGCCTGATTGGTCAAAAGAGTGCGTGATGGTCCTATGAACTCTGACATACACCCAATGATTTCCACAGCCGGAATGAGCAGCTCAATCCCCGACCAACTCAACCAAATTCTCTCTGTCGTCACTGACGCCCTCAAAGGCGTCTCATCTACACATCGCTCTGCCATTCAGCGTCAAATTAAATATCAGGAACAACTTGAAGAACAACGCATCCAGGCCGAGCACAAGAGACGCGCCATCCGCGAGGGCACATGGCACGACGGCCGCCTAGACGTTATCGCAGGCAACGGCGTGATGAGCGAGCTGGGCATTGGGGACGAGAGGTTTGGTGAGGACGTGATCATTCGAGTCCCTGAAGATCAGCTACAGGAGAAACCTTCAGTGGAGGAAGAACAGGCGTTGAGGAGGAAGAATACGCAGGAGGATATGGAAGCAATCAACTCGCTGCCAATTGTAGTCATTAGGAACTACTCACCAACTGCTGGATCTGCAGCCAAGGAGGAGATGCTGGGTGTGTTGGCACAATGGGCTGCCACGCTAGCTGAGAACCAAGTAGGTAAATCTTTCTCAGTGTGATATACGTGCTAATAAATCTTCAGATTGCCCACGTTATTGTATTAAGTGATAACCGCGAGAACATCAAGAGACTCGCCAAAGCAATGCCCTCAAAGCCGCTCAACTCGATTGCCCTATCCGATGCCGATTCTGCAAGCTCCCTCTCATTCGTGAAGCAAAAGCTGCACGACTCTGGTATTGACATCGGAATTTCCGGCCAACAAGCCCAATCTGTCGAACGACTAGGTGGCCGCGCGAGTGATCTCGAAAGCGTCAGTCTATCACCATATTTCAGTTATCTTATTATATTATTTACACCACTGCAGCTCATTCACAAGGTGCGAAGTGGAATGAAGGTGGACGAGGCAGTCGAAGATATTATCAGCCGGGGCGTTGCTGAACTGCGCAAGAATGCATTCGGCGATGACGCTGACGACGCAAAGAGCCTTTCGTGGACACGCGAGCAAGCCTGGAAAGTACTTAGAGTGCTAAGCAAAGCACAGGAGGTCGGGTACTACGATATACTCGTCGAATTCCCCTTCAAAGGCGACGAAAGTGCCCTTCGCAGCATGGAACACGCCGAGCTCATCTCCATTGGCACCAAAGACGGGCGTCCATGTACAATCCGACCTGGCAAACCCGTATTCCGATATGTCTTTGAACGGGTGGTCAACGACAAGGTGTTCCAAGCCACACAGGAGCTGGGGTACAACGAGAAGCAGATCGCAGAGGCGGAGGGCAAAATCAAGACCTATGAGCAGGAGCTAGCGCTGCTGGTGGAGACGATGAAGAATGAGAATCGACGGTGGTATCAGTTTGGGCAGAGTCCGTGTCGCGAGCGGGCGAGGTATGTGGGAGACAAGCTGGTCACTGCGGAACGTAAAGTTGAGGGTCTAGAGCGTAAGAATAATGAACTCAAGAGGGTCTTGGCGAAGGGCGGTTGAGATGCCCGGACGAATCCGAGGTCAAGAACTTCTGGACGGATGTTCGCACTGTAGCTGCTGTGTTTTATCGATCCAATCTCAGCCCACATAACGACGTCCATGCAAACGATCAACTTGAGGTTATACAATTTAGTCAATTCTGAACTTTGAACTTGAAAGACTCTGCGACACATTCGTAGATATACCCAAACTCCGCCCTGTATAACTCCTCTGAACAACCCTCTCATCACTAGCAAAAAATTCTTGAGATTGTGCAGTAGTTGAAAGGAGAGTAATACTTACGCAGTATTCACCACACAACTTAGTACTTGGAGCAGTACAGCAACAGACGAAATCTTCCGCAAGTGGCAACACCACGCTGCGCCTTTCTGCTGCGCTCCCGACTTTACTGCACCATCCTACACCGGGTCCTCCGCCACAGCAAACGTATGGAGCAGAAAATGTAGGAGAAGCAAGCAGAAGTGGGACAACAGACTTCAAAAGGGTGTGAAGTAGCTTCATGGTGGGTTTTGTGTGTAGTATTTGGAACTAAGGAGTTGGACGCTCGACTTGTGTTATATGGTCGCTCATGGTCAACTTCAATTATTTGATCAAGTGTTATGCACATGGGTGGAAGCTCGGGCGTCCCGATGATATTGTGCTTGAATCAAGTACCAACATACATTGGCATGGAAGTTGTTTGGGCGTCCCGATGATAGTCATAAGACCTTCACGGTCTGTACTTCAAGCCTTCGCGCCTAAGATAGTCCTCATTAATTACGAGAGAATTCGTCAGAGTTTGCAATCACCTCAAAGGGAGTTTCCAATAAGTATGTCGGAAAATTCCCCGTTATCGTATAAGTACTTGCGGCAGCTGACGGACTTATAGGAACTTATCAGTTTCGGCGGGAAGATATATCAGTAATTTATCAGGCCATCTAACCTCGCGCTAAGCACTTGTACCTATGGCAAGTGCTGACTAGTATCCTCGAGTAAGCATATCAGGTTGCATCCATTACGCTAATCTCTTGTATCCCTTTTAAATACTATTATCTCTTGTCAACGTTATCAGGTCACATAATCTCATGCTAAGCGCTAGTACATATACCATAAGCTTCCACGGCCAAGTATATCAGGTTCGTTTAGGTTATATCTTGTCTGCTAATCTCCATTATACCTGATGATTTTATACATACTAGTAGGACTACGGGAGAAGGAAGAATCGGAGCAACGAACGCACATTGAAGAGTAGACGCAAGTGTCGGACAATCGCCCAATCGTTATAGCATCGAAGTAGTAAGTGCGGTCAGGAACTCGGAGTAAATGTGGAGAGCCCCACAAAGGCCCCACCTTCTTGGTGGTTGAGGTGGGGCGGTGTGTGCGGTATATAAAGGGCACTTCGTAGGGATCTATACTTCCCCACGAACTCCCAATTTTTCGTTACAAACGTTCCCGAGCTCGTATCATCAGCGGTCTCAAAGGTGAGTTCAAATTTGTGCTCGAGAACATCAAACTAATTACACCTCAAAGCTGGGTCGCGTTTGGTTCGGTGAACTTCAAGGTTCGTGAATATTTCTCTTTGTTGACACGTGCGCTGAAGATCGTCATGTCTGAGGTGTTGGCATAAATGGTCAGTGAGATCTCGTAGTGAAATTTGATCATAATAGCCAGACAACAACGACAGAAATGATCAAGAAATGGGAATATTTACATAGTAGCCGATGTATAGTTCGAAATATTATGAATTTTAACTGCATTTTCGGTGTCTAATTTTGAACGGCATCACAATACCAAGACCGTGCTCACAATGAAGAAAGGGTTCTTCAAAATATAGCCTCGTATCAAAGCTGATTAACGGGATGACGAAGTTATTCACCAATACAACCTTTCAACATAGAAATGTTTGATAATTGCGGCGATTACTTATCCAATGGATAGTGCTGACCGTATGTATAGCAAACTTCTGGCTTTGATAACTGAGCCGCCAAACTTATCGCCTTATATGTACTTATGGGCACATATTAGCGCGCATATATTTTTCTCGGTTTTTCCGACATATGCTTCTTTTAGACCAGAATAACTTGAAGCCTTCTCTCATGAGAATTCTTTAGATGTTACGATAGCAAGAAGTTGAAGAGGTAGGGGGAGAAAACAAGAAGAGCCATAATATAGAAATAGTCTGAATTCACCTACCCGGAGTCTGGATGAATAACAGACCCGCCTATGGGCAATATACTGTGCAATAAACATTTGTGAAATAAATCAAATTTCATTCAATTTGATCTAGCCTAGTAGGTTTGTGAAGCTATTTCGCAAATTTGGTACAGGTTCAACTCGACATCGTCAGAAGTTTTGGTATAGGTCGGAGAATTAATCGTGGATTAGAAGGGATCTGACTAAGGAGAATAGTTCTCCCTCATCAGTAGTACATTGACACGCCAAATATAGACGCCTGGCGCCAATATAGAATCAGCTGTGCGGCCGCTTACTTGATCTTCCAGCAAGGGACTGGTGATTCCTTCTGTTAAGTCTATTCGGAGGTACTGTGTAAGACTTTCCCGAAGATTTGCAGCGTTGGTGGGAGCCCATTTCACAACGGCGGCAATACGGCGGCAATCAAATTTAAATAGGCGCCCAGCGCTCAGTGCCTTGGCCAGGTGTCATTCAAGCCGAAGGCGGAAGGGCACCAGCGTCCAGCCGAGCGGCAAACAAGAACCAAGCAAGCATAGTACCGTTCTCATGGTACCTGTCTCTTCTTCCGCTCGTCTCGACCGCGAGCAGGCGCATATTTTTGTTGCCCACCCACCCAGGCAAAAAAGGACATCTTGCTGATCTTAGGGCACATACTGGTGTCAGGTCGTTATTTGGCGTACATACTTCTTGCATAATATTTGCAATGACTTCTGCATAATAACTATATATGTCTATTAGACCTGTAATTTGCATCGTGGCCAGTTGTTCAGCCTAACCAACTATGACCACTTGGAGGAATCGCCCGGCAAACTGTTCCCGCCCACCCGGCGGCTCAGTTTGCTCCGCGTCCGAGCTGAGCTTCGCTCAGCCCAGCCCAACCTCTCACTCGTAGTGGTCTCGGTTCGGTGATAGACGAAGCTGGAAAACCACGGTAACTGCTCGACAACTCAAGGGAAGCTATCATAAGCGTCTTAACTCTTCAGGAGTCTGACCACAACCACGAAAAACACTCTCATAGAGATGTCGAACGACAAAACCAAGGCGCTCGTGTTCTACGTTAATGTATGCCGCAAAATAGTCATTTATGCCAGATTTGCCTTAGGCGGTGGGCAGCAGCCGTCCTGGCGGTCTGCTCTCTACTTTCAGGCCATAGACTTCCTGAATCTCAACACCAAGTTCGTTGGCTGACTCTTACATGCCATATCCTGTATCACGGGAACGGTACTACTGATACTTCGAGCAAGCTGTGGACGAGGGGGAAAGTGGACAATGGGTCCATGTCGATAGTGATCACGTCGTGCCAGAAGGCAGAACCTGGTATCATTATCTGACTACTCTGCCAGACCGTACGTATAGATCATCTTACCTATACATGCAGACATCAGGCCTTTTGAACCCTATAGAGCGCCGAATGATCGATTGAGTACTCAGAGTCTCAGCATTTGTTCGGCTCCATTCGAGCTTGAAGTGACCTCGAATCAGGCTGTAAGACAAGAGTTCGACTTGAGCTTCCTCCGCATACCACCGTAAATATTTGTGCACCGGATCACATAACTGGTCCGACACCACTTTCGTGGAGTAGATTCATGTTGCTTCACAGGCGGTCCACTCCACGAGCGCTCTGTTCTGGAGTCCCAAATATGCGGCACCTGCCGAAGGGATGCATCAATTAAGCAACTATTTCCATCTTGGGTCAGCCGAGACACAACGCTGTTTGCTACAAAACAATGTCCATCCAATGGTCGGGCAATACGGTACAGTGCATTTGTTTCCACGGTGACTCTAGCTGCTTATTTTCCTGAGAAATGTGGAGAGATGAGAAGTCGGGTTTTTTTACTGATAATGATGAAACACAGCACGCAGGCTTTACTACTGTGCTCGTATCCAACTCTGACTAGGAAAAACTCCACAGACATACGACAGGCGCGGTGAGTGCGTAAGTACTCGGTGTACATATGATTAGTCTAGCTATTGGACTTGAATCTCGATCTTGAATGGCTAATCATATAAATACAACACGGTGCAAAGAGGACATCCATCATCCAATCCACTCAACACCAAATATTTCAAACAACAATGCAATTCTCGACCACATTTGTTGCTCTGGTTGTCGCGACAGCAGCTGCCTTTGTCGCTGGCTCTCCAGTTGAGGACGTATGCTCACACATTACCAACTTTTCCTCGCAGTTAAATTGACTCTACTTGCACAGGCTCCTGTCATTGCCAAGCGAGAGACCTCGTACGGAAATCCCGACCTTGTCACTGATCAGGGTAACCAATTCAAGCTCAACTTTGGGAGCACCGACGGTCATCCCAACGCATGCCCTGGGCATTTTATCTGCTGTCAGTGTTATTTTTTCGCTCTTGAACACGAATTCGGGCTGATATTATATGGCTGCCAGACATTCCGCGAAATGGGGGTCAACATGGGGATGTCTCCCTTGGTGATCCGGACGATTTCGTCGATGAAGGTAACCGCTGGCGCTTGAACTATGGCAGCACAAGCGGCCATCCAAATGCGTGCGATGGACATTTCATGTGAGTAAAGGCCATTGGACAGAAATTTATCGTTGCTTATATTCCTCTTCTAGCTGCTACATCAACAAGTAGGCTCGTCAATACACTCGTCCCGTGCTTGATCTTCAGGCAATTGATGTACATGTATTGAATGTTGTAACTGAATTAAACATTTGTCACTTCACTATATTTATTTGAGCTTTTGTGGAATCAAGGAGATTCGAGTTACCATATAAACAATCTACCCGTTGAGTGGAGCAATTTGTCAGACGGGCTATATTTCCAAATGGGCCTGTTGAGCGCTAATCAAAACCGCTGTCAGAGTCCGAGAGGTGACAGTGAAAGCGTAGATCCTTGCCCACAGCTCCACATTCTCTTCAGCAAGCTAGGCTCCAGAACTATTTTAAAGCCGCAAAGGCTCTTTGTACGAAGGATTCTCGCACTGCCAGCGAGCACTTGCAGGCATCGTGATTACGCCTTGGAAAACTCTAATAAATGTGAATCTGTGTCTGTAAAAAATTTGACTGTCCAACATGGGTTTTGGAGGTATTCTGGCCTCGATGTTATCAACACACATTGTGTTAAAAAAACCATCAATACGTAGTAAGCACAACCGAGTATCCGACTAAGGTGCTTGGTTAGACATGATTGGCAAAAGTTCGAGCTTTGCATATAGGGCTAACTACACTGTTTACAACCGTTCACAGTACCTGCCGGCGACGGAGTTCCGAGGTGGTGAAGTGAAATCAGGGATCGTTAGGCGCGCATGCTGACCACCCGATCTTCGAGACCCTTATTAAGAACAGCCTGATAAGAACGACTTTAAACGCCAGATTGACTGCAGCTGCGCTCTAGTCGTCGATGATTCCAGTCACTCGGTTCTCGCACATTGAAGCCCTCAGCTCCACTGTTACTTTAACAAAGCAACTATGGAGACACAGTGGGCATCTGAAAGCAAGGAAAGTGACTGGAGATGATCACTGGCATGGCGGGAGTTCCTCGGTATTTGAAGTACGTGTCCCTGACGTGTTCTCCGAATCTGGAGTTGTTTATCGCCGAGTAGCAGTCGAGAGACCGTCTTCGAAGTCGCGCAACGACGAGTCGGAAGACAAGCAGGGTCTAGTGTGTGTGAGCTTTCTCTTGCGTATGAAGGCGGTCATTGCGGGGCCCAATGAGCAAATGACGTCACGCGTCGACGCATATAAGACACCTCGCTGCTTCTGTTCCCCACAACCACCATGGAATCGATACAAGCTGCGCTCGTTGAGCACCTCACCGAAGCTGCCACCCTTTCCCGGGATGCCGTCCTCTCCCGGGCATGGGCCTACCCACTCCTCGGCATCACCTATCTCGTCTCCCACCCCGCCCTCTACAAATCTGTCGCACCCGTCGTCCTCAAGGCAGTCACCACGTCCCTCGGTGTCACTGCCGCCATGTTCTTCTTCACCTACCTTCCTCAGGTCGCCTTTTGCGCGCTGTTCTCTGGCCCGTTTGCGTTCCTGACAGCCGCGGTGCTCGTGCTCGGGGAGTCGTACGTAGTAGTGACGTTTGTGTCAAAGGCGTTCTTTTTGGCTGCTGCTCAAGATCGGTTATGTATGTCGTCATCGATTCCTTGCTTGACACCTGCTGATCCTTTGCAGTTGATGCGGTTCTGCTGCAACAAGGGAACCAGGCCCTCGTGGAAAGAGGTCGTCTGGTTCAATCAAACTCGTCAGGCTTCAAAGTTCTCGGTAAATCACTCACAAAACCACTCGATCGGTTGTCAAAGGACGGCCTCATCCGATACGTCGTGTCTCTACCCTTGAACTCGATCCCAGGTGTGGGGACAGCGTTCTTCCTGGTATTCAACGGTAGGCTCTTGCATACATGCACGAAACGCGTGTACTCACTATCAGCGCAGGTATCAAATCCGGCCCTGGATTCCATGCACGTTACTTCCAGCTCAAAAACTTTGATCGAACAAGACGAGAGTCGTTCGTCGAGGCGAGGCGGGGTGCATATACTGCGTACGTCTTTCTCCCCTATTCCACACCCAATTCTAAACTCCAAACAGATTCGGAGCAACAGCCCTGGCACTCAACCTCGTACCCGTAGTCGGGCTGCTATTCAACCTCACCTCGACCATCGGGGCTGCTTTGTGGGCCAACAAGCTCGAAAAATCCAGTTCGTCCGCTCCCGGTAAAGTCGGTAGTGGTTCAGAACAGGCAGTGGACGGGGTACCTCAACGAGAAGAGGTCAAAGTTGCCTTGTAGTTTGTTGTAGATCTTGTACGTGTACCTGTAATCAATCCAGCAAATCAACCCCTGTCGGTATCTGTACATTACGTAATTACAGATCATTAATATTGCTTTAGCGAC
>Ga0247741_1001888_pt1 | contig 11629 bp, 19 predicted proteins | sample UWRJL213509R2_FD_180945 | JGI IMG/M metagenome (GOLD analysis project Ga0247741, IMG submission 180945) | Plant litter microbial communities from Arlington Agricultural Research Station in Wisconsin, United States - UWRJ-L213-509R-2 | ecosystem: Environmental > Terrestrial > Plant litter >...
TTGTCTTGGCACTGTCCCCAACAGTGAGCAAGCATTCTGGGCACTGTCTGGTCCGATGTTTACATGTGTTTATCACCAATGACCATCACTGCCATCACTTACACAACCTAGAATAGACAGCTGGCTCCCCTACAGATAGGTGGTGGGCAGTTACCCTTCTGGATGGATCCACCTTCGTGGGCAACTACCTATATATCATGCATGAGACCAGCCACTATAGGTGCAGTACCTCCACCTGTCATGTGGTTGGCGAGTGTCATCTCGTGGACGATGATGTCATTTTCGAGAGATCTGTCTCGATTGGGCTGAAGCACGACAAAGCGGCTGTCAGTAAGGAGCGAGAAGTAAAAATCAAAGAATTGGAGCTTACAGTGGCATGACCCCAGATATACATTCTTGCAGAACCTGACTGGCTGCTGGACGAAGTTGCACATCAGCAATGCACCACAGGAGGAGAGATGACAATCGTACTCGGCAGGCATAGTGAAGTTTGCGCTCTTCTTCCCTGACAAGTCCTGGGCACTAATCCTCACTGTCACCGCCAGCGCCGCCCTTCCCAAAGTTGTCATTTTGGAACTTGAATGCTGCTTCTGTGAATCCATACTGGTACGTCAGGCCATGAACACTGTTGATAATGTAGAACGCGTTGGTTCGGGCAGTGTTGAAGTTGTTGGCCGTAGCGGGCGGAGAGGTCATAGATATAGTTGAAGACTAAATCTGGACCAGATTGGATGGTGGCGCCAGTTTCGGAGGATTTGTAGGCAACGACATTTTTTCTTCTTATTGATATAGGCTACGTTCAGGAAAATGTGGATAGAACTTTGAAGGACAAAATTTGTCTTACGAGGTGGTGGTCGGCCAAAAGTATGCTGTCCTGAAGGAGAGGCAAGGAGGTCTTGAGGATTGACGAGGGTCTCTATACCTTCCGGAATCGACTCTTTGAGGATGTTAATTGGTGAGTATGAAGCGGCAAAGGATTGCCTGCACTTACCTACAGCAGTTAGGGTACATGAAACGTACATTTCTATATTGAGAAAGTTTAATGTTAGTTCTTACGCATGATAGGACCATCCTTACTTACTCTGCAACAGTGCGACCACCACCACACGTCACCAGCACCTATGGAAGCTCAAATCGCAAGGACCACAGTTACTCGTTGAGGCTCTCGAGTCGGTAGCCGTTCAGCTTGGAGGGCACCAACGATTGGGGAGGTTGTGGGTGATGAAGAGGTGGTGAAGCGAGTTCGAAGGCGGTTAGGTCGATCCCACCTAAGTCATAGTTCCAGCTGGTCAGCCCAGCTACAAAGCCGCCAACCACATATAAAAGGCAAGATACGCGATGGACGTTATTATGAAGGGTGGAAGGTACAAGACGCAACAGAAAACGCAAGGAAGGGTGGTGGCTATTTAAAATTGGGTCAACATTTCCTTGTCCGTCCGTCTGTCCAGCCAGTGGTGTTTGATGGGCGGCGCCAGATGGTATTCTTGGATGATGGGTGGTCATGATGTGGAGGCATCTGTTGACGCACAACTGACGTACTCGATTCATCGAATTGTCGTAGCCAGCCTGCGCAATGCAGCCAAGAGGCAAAGCTCTTTTATTTCGGTGTGGTGTTTACTGACAGATGTTAGGTTGGGTGGTGTTGGGATTGCAGAAACGAGGAGGTGTGCTGTCGATCGATGGATAATTAGCCACTGCGATGTACCAAGTTGGTGCGAAAGAGGATGGCAAAGAGGATTTCCAGAATGGCCAGGAGCAAGAGCTGCAGGGTATGAGGTGTTGAGTGAGAAGACCTGAGATCTAGATTAGTTGATACCAGAAAGGCGATATGAAGAGCATACACTTACCTCCGCACTCGGACAAAAACCCCAGCCTACTGTCGAATGCATCCTGTCAGTCCAAAAAGTCTTTGGCAGTTGTGGAGGGTAGATCGCGTGCAACACCACTATTCAGCCGCAATCGTGTGATGTGAAATTGAGGGTGAGAGATGTTAACCTAGTCGTTAGGTTGGGACAGGAGATGGAGTTCAGCGAAGGCTCAGAGAGAGGTAACAGGTGTGTCAAATAAGCTGTCAGAGGTAGATTAACATGGATTACTTATATAGCTTTAAAACACTCACATGTAACCCAGCCACACATCAGCCATAAACGTTCGACATTTCAAGGCCAGGGGGGTGCAGTGAGATTCAGATACGCAGGGTGTATTCCTCGAATTTACTCTTTGAATCAGATCTGCGTTTGGTACAGCCTGGTGTGAAATCGGAGATCATTGTAGCAGTGTGCAACATGGAGAGCTTACCATCTCTTTTGTAGTTCACTGCTTGTTCTGTCAAACGCTTCACCCTCCCTTCGAGACCTATGCCCAACTATTCAACACTACAGACCAGAGGTTCTAAGATCGGTGCTCCACCTGAGGAGGCCTGCCTGCAGGATCTTGGGATGAGGATCATAGATGATGATGGACAGCTGGAATAGCTGAGGACGAGATGAGGTCAGATAGGGAAGACGGTCCAGCAAGATGAAGCACGTGAGGTAAAAGAGCACTGAATCAAGGACAAGCTGTCCCTCGTTTCACACGAGTTATAGAGAAAGAGGCATTCAACAAGGTAAAACGCGTCTGACGCGATCACCTGACTACGTGTTCATGCAGAGCCTGCTCTATCTTTTCCTCCAGACATCCGCACTTTCCCCATATGGCCACTTTACCTTCTGTGGCACAAGTTCTAACTGTCGAGGAGCTCCAGGCCATTGCCGCTCACCTATGTATTGACTACACCTCTCACGACACCACTCTCCTGTCAGCAACGATAAAGCTGGCAGCTGCCTCAGCTATTCAACCATCATTGGTGTCAGCTTCAAGCCCCGTAAGCCTTCTGTTTCACCCAGCATCCCTTTCCCCTTGATTCACCTGTCCCTACAGATACCTTATGGTTATTTGCTAACAAGTCATGCTGGTGAGAACTGGTTGGGCTTGCTAGGCCAACAGAGCTCCTTTGTCGATCAGGTAAGTTATTATCTCTATTGGGAGAACTGAGAGACTGATATCTATAACAAGGCTTTATAGGGGACAACAGACTATGAGACGTCCCAGTCCTATCTACCCACTCCGCCTTCCAGTGTTCCACCCGAGTCATCTGGACTGACCAAGCAGGCATGTGCTGGCGCTGGGCAGACATCCAGTACTCTGCCTCCCATTGTGATCCCTGGAAGACGCCGCTCTCGATCTCGCAGTTCAACAAGCCCTAGCGACCGTCCTCACCAGCGCCATCATCTGAATCAAGAGCGAGACCTTCATGATCCTGATGGGGAGGAGGAATGGGACAGAGATGATAACGAATGGGACAGGAGCAATAACAATGATCAATGGGCTGAGGGTCTGTCTCATAGGATGGATGGACAGCAGATTCCAGAACATGGAAGGCAACCTAGAGGGCCAGGACATGTTGGGCCAGTTGCAGCTGCCCATTCTGCAGGTCATGGAGCTGCAAGGCGGAGGAGACGGAGACGGAGACGGATATCTCCGAGGGGTGCAGGAGGGCGTCTTCGTGGGCTTCACCCAGCTCCTGCCGCTCCTCTAGACTCTGACAAGGAGCAGGAAGGTGATGAAGAAATAGAGGATGAATTTCGCCCAGCAATGGAAGACACAAGTACTTCAAACGGATCCATAGTGGTAGTAGATTCAGTTTCTGAATCACAGTCTCTTCCAACTTGAGCCCACCATTTTATGCTGGCTATAGTCATGGTCTGCGAGAACATTGTGGAGAACTCGGAGGACTCCTCCTGCGTCTCAGAAGTCCTTCAGTCCTTGTCAGAGGGGACTGACTTATCATCTACAGTCCCATCTGTCATGGCTACAGATTCACTAGAGAACCTGGCTATGCGCTGCATTCTTGCAGAAGATATAGCGGCATGCCTAGATTTCGTCTACATGCTGAATTGCATCCAGCTACGGTGCAAATTGATCAAGTGAGCCGATTTTTACTCTCTGTAAGGGCTTTTATTTATTTGCTGATGTTCCCTAGCCATTGCAAGCAGACTGGGAAGAAGCAAATTACAGTCCTCAAGTCTATCAACAAGACTGTTAATCGGTCATATAGAACTCTGGCTCGTTATGTTCAGGATGGAGCTAAGTTTTGCTTACTTGCAGGAGGCGGTACACACATCCCTATTGGCTATCATGCTCTCCACTAATGCAATGCTTAGGCACAATATTTCTTCTCGCTATTATAGCTCTAGCTCAACTCCGTTCTTATGTGTGGCATAAGCAAATTTCACATGATGTGGTTATGAAAATCAACCATCTACTCCGTTCCCCCAAGTCTGGTAGGTCTTTTCCTTCTCTCTTCTCCCATCTACTGATGATAGTACAGATGATCTGCTAGGGGGCCTGGTTATCAAGACGGTCATACCGGCAATAGACATCCTACGAAAACTCCATCGATTTACGTTCACGACTCTACTAAGCCCTGATATTCTTTTCTCTAAGGGCGTTCATCCAGAGATCGAAGTCTCAGACATTGTATGCTCAGATGAGTTCTTTGACAGCATCACTTTCAAGTACATTCAAATCTCTCTGTTTCTGAACACTCTTACAGATGTTTGACCTACAGCACATTTCTCAAAAAAAGAAGTCGCCTTGTGTGGTCCAGCTGCTATGATGTGTTGGATAAATCAAAGGCTCCCTCCTCTGCCCATCTTCTGATGGCTGCTGGCCTCATGGCGCAACCCACAGCAGCTTGGCATCTTACTGTGGTGCCCCAGATTTCTGCTGAAGCGTATCCCAACCCAACCTCAGTAAGAGACAATACTGCGGTAGCTGCCTTGTGACCTTCAGTTGGCCCTGACATACACGTTATCAAAACTGCCTTCAATCCTGAACTAGATATCAACAAAAAAATGGAGTACAGAAAGATGGACAAGCGCGACCGCTACTTTTACACCCAGAGAGAGCAGCACCTGGCTGAAAAAGCATCTACGCCTACCTCTCTTGATGAGTTGGAGAAGGAGGTAAGTCTTTTCTTGAGTTATATGATGTCGCTCACATTAGCAAGGTAGATTCAGATAACCTCAAATCTGGAACACGTCACATAGTAACAGTGGATGCCAAAAAGAAGCAGGGCAAAAAGGCAGCCAAAGCGCCTCCTCCATCTGAGATACAGGAGACTCAACCAGAACCAAAATATGTGCATGTAACATCCAAGGTTCTCAATGGGTAAGTCTTTGCTCTATCTCTGTATAGACAGTCTGGCCTAACCCATCACAGTCAGAAGTTGCGTGTCGATAACCAGAATGGCGATCCTCTGTTTATCGCTCTTCCCGACCTACCAGAGCACATCAGAAAGAAGCTCAACCCACACCTGAACGCCGCCTTTCCTCAGTATATCAAAACCACAGATTCTAAGAAAGGAAGAGATAAAGCTACGTTTGAGGCTGTACATTGCATGTACTGGGCGCGCTATACGGCTAGTGTAAGATATCCTATTCTCTTCCTGAAAATCAAGTCTCACAGTACTTTTGTAGGGAGAGGGAGCACCTAGTGACGTTGAACCTTGTGTATACTGGCCACAGACCCATATCTTGCAGACCCAACCTCATATGGCGAGAGAACTCCAGGACTATATGGAGGAGTATCGAATGCTTTCAGAGGCTTTCTCTGAACTCTTTGAGTGGCTAGCAGTTGCGGTGAGATAATCTTCTTTTTTAAATCAATATCTCCTACTGATGATCCTATTAGCTAAAGAAAGTGCTTCCTGAGGAATACGAGATTATCAGCCAGTACACTGAGGTCCTTCTAGGAGACAGTCGCTCTCCAGCCTATCCCTTTGCTGGATTTGTTGTGAACTTCAACGTCTCCACAAAAGTTCACCGTGACTGGACGGACCTCAAGTTCTGCGTTGTTCTTGTTATTTCCGAGGACTGTGAAGGAGGTGATTTGTGCTTTATGGAGCCAGGAATACGCCTTGAGCTTCAAAATGGTGATATGGTTGCCTTTCCTTCCCATTCAATTAGTCATTTCAATATGGACTACATTGGCAAGCGTGCATCCATTGTCTTTCATTCTGATAGAGAGGGCCAGAAGTGGGCAAAGAACAGAAATGGTTGGGATCACACCGCTTACATGAATACAACAAAAAATGGAGGGTTAGCTAGACAGAAGAAAGCGTAGGGGTGTTCAATCTTGGTTTCAGCAATGTGATGTGGTTGTTAGAGCTCTAGTAAATGTTCTTAGATTTAGATAGTCTTGTAGTGTTCAATCTTTGCACCACGCAGGACTGAGGTCAGCTCGAGGTTCTGATCATTTTCCTGATGGAGCTAAGTCTCACATCAATTGCGTGCTCTGGGAGTTGCGGGAAAACCTTTCTATGCACTGGAACTGCTTCTTTGTCTTTAACGACCTGCTCTCTACTATGCCAACCCAATTTCCCTGCCCTCTATGCTCCAAGCTATTCAAAACAAGGTCTGCTGTTCAGAACCATCTAAACCAACCAAACTGCCGCTGTTGGCATCTCATGGAAAATGTTATACACTATGCCTTAAGCCTACCTGAGCTTTCTTCTGTTGAAGAAAGAGTGGAGCCTGCATCGCCTTCTTTCTCAACTGCTTCTCCTAGACCGTCTTCTCTCTCCACTACCGAAGATGCAATGGATGTTCATTTTGAGATGCCTGAAGATAACCTGGAGATAGAACTGCCTCAGGTTGCTGAACTTACCCACCAACCAGAACCCCAGCGCTCTTATTATCGGGAGGATTTCCCAGATCGGAATGGCATACCTTGTGATATGGGAAAAGGAAAGACGTTTATGGACCTCTTCAATGAAGATACATACACTCAAGAGCGACAGCACAACATTTATTATCCCTTTGCATCGCAAGCTGAATGGCAGCTTGCAAGCTTTCTTCTTAGGTCAAGTCTCAGTATGGCGGCTCTAGATGAGTTTTTAAAACTGGATCTAGTGAGCATATTATTGTTCTTTGCATTTCTAAAAGTCTAACGTTTCTTGAAGATTAAGGCCATTGGTCTCTCCTTCCATTCAGCTAAAGACCTTCGCAATGAGCCGAAATTCTACCTTCTGGTCCTCGATGGCTTTCACCTTCAATGGATACTTCAATTCCTACCAAGAAACCTGTCGTTCTCTATCACCGAAATCCACTAGAGTGTTTAGAGGCTCTTTTCCAAAGTCCCCTACTCAAAGATCATATTGGTCTGGGGCCTTACCAACTCTACGAATCTGCAGCAAAGTTAATGAGGGTGTTCACCGAGTGGCTATCTGGATATACAGTGGGTTTTATGCAGGTATGTATTCAATAGGCTAGTCGAAACACTACAATGCTCACTTTAAACTAGAAGAAATTGCCTCCAGGAGCTACCCTTCTCAGGACTATCCTTTCCTCAGACAAAACAAATGTTTCCGCATTGACTGGGAACCATGTCGCCCATCCTCTTCTCATCAGCCTTGCCAATATTTCAATGGAATTTCGAAACAAAGCATCCAATCATGCTTTTCTTCTTCTTGCACTTCTTCCAATCCCAAGCTTTCTACATCCATCCAAGAAGATTTGAGGAGTTTTGGAGGCCCGTCTCTTCCACGAGTGCCTGGACCTTATCCTCAAACCCCTCAAGCTTGCCGCCCAGTATGGTGTACTCATGGCCGATCCTCTTGGCACAAAGCGATGGTGCTTTACACCTTTAGCTGCCTATATTGTCGACACACCAGAATCTGCCCTCATTTCCGGAGTAGGTGGGAAGACATCATCAGTGACAATGGTGACATTTCGCCAGTTTGGAGATGATCATCGGCATCCGCCACGCACAGCGTCTGTCACTTTAGAGATGCTGCAAAGACTTGCCACCATTGCCGATCCAAATGACCTTGAGAACTATGTGAAGGAAGCACTCAAGTGCCGCCTGAATGGAGTTCATTTGCCATTCTGGCGTGACTGGCCTCTCTCAGATCCCTCCATATTCCTCACCAGTGAACCGCTTCATCACTAGCATAAAGCCTTTTGGGATCATGACGCCAAGTGGTGTATCAATGCCCTTGGAGGACATGAAATCGACTTCCGCTTTTCTATTCTCCAACCTCAAACTGGATACCAACACTTTAAAGAGGGCATATCGTCATTAAAGCAAGTAACTGGCTGGGATCATAGGGACATGCAGCACTATATCATCCCCATCATTGCTGAGGCTGTCTCCCCTCACTTCCTAACTGCTATCCGCGCTCTTCTTGACTTCCGCTATCTTGCACAAGCACCTGTGATTACCAAAACGATGTGTAAGATGATCGAAAATGCTCTAGCGCTATTTCATCAACATAAGAAGGCGATTCTGGATGCTGGGGCGCAATGGGGCAAGAATGGCCCTCTTCGGCACTGGGAAATACCCAAACTGGAGTTCCTTCAAAGCCTTGTCTCCAACATCCGATATAATGGTGTCGCAATCCAGTGGTCTGCAGATATGACTGAGCATGCCCATGTTGAAGTCGTCAAAGATCCTGCTCAGTCTGGAAATAACCAGGCCTATGAACCTCAAATCTGTCGATATCTTGATAGGTTGGACAAGATCGCAAATTTTGACCTGGCTACTGCCATTCTGGCTTCTGGTGTAGACTTCCATGCGCCAACGGACATAGACGAAGAAGACAACTTTGATGACGATGATGAATTTTCTCTTCCCTCTGACTCTCAACCTATCGCAACAATGTCAGAGCTTCTCACTCACATCTTGCCTCATGGATACAATGCCTCTGGTTCGTCAAGAGCAATGACAAATTACTTCTATCGAGCGAGCTTACTTCAACGTGGTCTGCTCCATAACGCGCCCTCTCCTTCACGCACCTTTCACACCGCTGATCACATTGTCGCCCATCTATCAAGGGATGCCCCCCTTAAGCGAATGACTGTCGATGAAGCATCTGTTCTCTATCAACTTCCTGATCTCCGGCCTGCTCTCTTTGATTATCTGGCACACCTTCCCCCAGATGGTTTTGTTGAAACAGTTGGAGGAAGAAGAATAGGACAACTCAATGCAACTCTGCCGTTTACTCACCTTGAAGTTTGGTCCAAGTTCTGTCTTCAGACCAAGACGTATCACTTTCCTCACAATATTCTACTGCCATCTACTGTCAATGCGCACCCACCATCAACTACTTGGCCACAAGTGCACTCTGATGCTGTCATTATTGCTCTCGATCGCTCAAAGAAATGGCCAAAAGGTGGTATTGATGGTTAGTCTTCTAGCTTCCGTTGTCTGATTTATCACTGATAACTTCCAGGACATATTGTTGCGGACATTTGTATTATTTTCCACATTATACCTCCACCACCTATATTTGGCCGGGCTCAACTTCAAAAAGATAAAGTGACTGACCGCTTTCTCATATATGTTTGTTGATACGATATCATACCCCAGTCACACCCAGGCTTATCTCCAATCCAGGGCCTTTACCCAGAACCAGTGTTGTCGCTTTATGCTCTCAAGAGAGCAAAGTGAACAAATGACCAGAAAATTGGAGATATTGTTCCACTTGAACAAATTCGGGCTCTTGCAGACGTTACACCACGGTTTGGTGCCACAGCTAATCGACGGCTCACTAAAGAGACAAGTCTCACATTCAGCACCGAATTTTGGCTCAATAAATACTTTGATAGGGAGTTTTTCTATTCTATGATGCTGATGTAGTATTCAGTAATATTTCAAATTATCAAAGCTGCAATGTCTTCCCAGTATGAAAAGATGGCTAACTATCAGTGTGAGGTCGCCCCTTGACGTATAGCTGATGTCTGATGTCGCTGTACTACTATGTAATAGGAGCAAAAGGCTATGCAACGCTACATAGCAACCCCTGGGCAATCCATAGCAGTGTCTAATAAGGTCTCGTTGCTATGGAGTGTTCTTTCGCTACAGGATGCTAGTTTGGCCTTCCACTGTGCTATAGGCGTCATAGACCCTTGCTATGACGTGCTAAAGCCCAAAATCAGGAACTGCTGATGGTGGATAAGTATGAAATATGTTTACTCACTGGCCCTTGTTGCTAGACTTGCGCTAGACCACCCAACATGCTCTCTATCTGTTTCAGGCCCTTAAACATTGTCTAACAAATTAAATTCTTTCAATTAAAAAGTATTTGTATGCCACAAAAATTATTTCACGGCACAAAAAACATGTAGATGAATATTTTAGATATTAGCTATGCGATCCGTGTTATGCACAAATGGGTGACCATAAATTATGGTTCTCTCGAGAGGATGCAGTAGACCTTAGATAATATGTTATTTTTGTCAGCAGTGTTCCACGGCAACCCAAATAGTGATGAATATTTTACATGTTTAGCACTGGTTTTGGGATTTTTTTCAACCTCAAACAATACGCTTGCCCCTTGTGTGAGATATCAGTTAGCGCTGGAACTTTGTAATCAAGCTAAAAATATTGGAAAAACTCGTAAAAAAACGAAACATGCAGGAGTTTATATCTACCTGCTGAAATTTTATTTGCAGAGTATCTAACGACACAAAGAGGGTGGATATAACCGGGATCGCCAGTGTGGCACTTGCTGGTACAATGTGAATACACTAGGGACTTTCTCGGAATAGGTGTATTCAACTGGTTACGTGCCCAGGCCTCGAACGGGGGTAACCGCGAGGTAACCAGTGCCAGAGCGCACCCCATCGTATACTCTATGTCTGCGCCAGTGAGCGGAGCTCAGAGACGATCAACAAAATTTTGTTCGCCATTGGGTGTACCTATGGCTGGTGTTGGGAAGGATGTCGGTCAGACCGTCAGTACGCTGTCTCACATCTGCCACACGTACGAACTTTCTCTGACATTCATTTGCGCGTGCGGATAGTGCTAGTCGTTTGTCAACACCTGTGGCCATCAGCTATCATCACCCTTTGTTCATTCGTCCGCGAAGTTTGAAACTCGAAACTCGAAGCATGAAACTGGAAATATGGAGAGCGTCTGTGGATTGGGGTTCGGGACGACGGCGGTCGGAATGGAGGTGCGCTATCTCGCTGATTCCTAGCATGTGTTCCTCTGACGTTTGGGAATAGATACAGACACTTCCTATCGTCTGAGTGGCGTACATAAACCCTACAGCGATCTCGCCTGCCGCCCCCATCCTTCGCCTATCAACTCAAACACGGAACTCGTGCAAGAAACTTGCAGCTCAAACGTGTCTCGACTTTGAATCTTCAAGCTTGAGGCCGGTATCGGGAATAGTGGGTTGAAAACAGTCGCTGTGGATCTTCGTCTCTCGGAACCGTGATCGCAGTGTTTGTGTCAGAGGAATTATGGCCGGCACCAGCACCGTTTGTCGGAAACTTGCGAAATGCCATATCAGGGAGGCCCCTGATAAGGGCCTTTTTTTCTCTTTCTTCGCCTGATGAGTGCTTTTTTTGCCTGATGAACGCTCTTCCCAGGTATTTTTGGCCCATATCAGGCATCCTGATCGGGCTAACTGGCACGCTGGTCAGGCAACCCACGCTGGAGGGCCCTGAGCCGCCTAATAAGGCTATTTGCAACTTGCCGACATTACCCTTCAGCGTTGTTGCCCAATATTCGGGAACGGAGTCAAGACCCATAGACAACCCATAGACGTCATTCGTATGTCCATGCGGATGACGAATAT
>Ga0247741_1001889_pt1 | contig 11629 bp, 8 predicted proteins | sample UWRJL213509R2_FD_180945 | JGI IMG/M metagenome (GOLD analysis project Ga0247741, IMG submission 180945) | Plant litter microbial communities from Arlington Agricultural Research Station in Wisconsin, United States - UWRJ-L213-509R-2 | ecosystem: Environmental > Terrestrial > Plant litter >...
TATATTGGTGAGTGAGGGGTGGAATATTACATAAGCTAGACTTGTATATATGATAAGCCCCCTATCCAAAGGTCATGTGATCTATGAGAATTTCTAAAAGTGATGAGAAAATTATAAAAAAAATATTTAAAAAATAGAGTGATTTGTAAGCTTTTCAAATCAGGTTACATCATGTGACTAATAAATTTCCTTATTGAGAAAAACTCGAAAAACTTGAAAAAAGCCAGTGCTTTTTATAAATATTATAAGGAATAATGACTAGAGTGGATTGCTTATATAATATTTCTGAAATAACTAAATAAAAATATTAAAGCTTACATAAGCAACCCACTCTAGTCATTATTCCTTATAATATTTATAGAAAGCGCTGGCTTTTTTTGAGTTTTTCTTGTTTTTTCTCAATAAGGAAATTTATTAGTCACATGATGTAATCTGATTTGGAAAGCTTACAAATCACTCTATTTTTTGAATATTTTTTTAATAATTTTCTCATCACTTTTAGAAATTCTCATAGATCACATGATCTTTGGATAGGGGGCTTATCATATATACAAGTCTAGCTTATGTAATATTCCACCCCTCACTCACCAATATATATTTAGAGTCTAGATATACTATTATAGAGAGAGTCTGGCTAGAGTCTTGCTAGAGTCTTGCCAGACTCTTGCCAGACTCTTGCTTGAGTCTGGCAGAGTCTGGCAGAGTCTTGGCAGAGTCTGGCAGAGTCTTGATAGAGTCTGGCAGAGTCTTGATAGAGTCTGGCAGAGTCTTGATAGAGTCTGGCAGAGTCTTGATAGAGTCTGGCAGAGTCTAGGTAGACTCTGTGGGGGCCAGTAAAGTACACCAGAATGCACTAGAAAATAGTAGACTGAAATGAACTGGACTGGACTGGACTAAAACAACCTAGACTAGATAAAATATATACATTATTAGTTCTATAGATATAAGTAAAAGTCCAATTTATTCCAGTTCATTGAGGTGCATTGAAGTGCATTCTACTTCAATGCACTTCAATGAACTAGAACAAATTCCACCTGGACTGGCCTGGAATCCATCTGTACTCTACATTCCAGGCCATTCCATCTGGAATCCAGTCTAGTGGAATGAAGAATTTTGGTGGTGGGAAACAGTTCTTTGGCGGGGGCTTATTCCACTTCATTAAAGTGGAATGAAGTGGAATCCAGCTGGAATTGGTGGGGCACATGAAAGACCTCAGGAGAACATCCTTAATCATAAGCTAATGAATTGGGGCCATTTGCATGCCTCAAATTACATAAATACAATGCTCAGATATGAAACTAGTTTCAGAAATCAGTGAAATAACAAAATTCTGGCCATAGGTAATCAAAAATTGCCACATTCAAGGCGAGATTTGATTTTTTTGTTCACTAAATATGGTTTCATTAAGCAGTCACTTGAGTTTCCAGTTTGTTTTGGAGCGAAATGTGTGCTGATCATTGCAGGAGATTCAAAATATGTTTTGGTGTACTGTTGGGCTGGGGTGTACCGTTGGCATGTGATTGACTGTATAGCCTGCGTAAACAGTGCCTCATAAATAAAATTTTAGCATTTACCCAAAATTCTAGGAAAAAAATTGCTTTGGGCATTGAGATATGCAAGCTTGCTGTTGCACACAGCAAGCTCACATCAAATCCTCAGCAGCCAATGACGTGACGTCAATGTCTTGCCAAATCGGGTTGAAGTGCTGCCTTGCTGCTGACAGCTCAGTCATGCGAAATACTTGATTATAAATTTCCACAAGATACTATTTATGGGAATCTGTTCAAAGATGAACAGCTGTTCGTGCTGCTATACGGACTCTTAATTCAGGCCCACATAAATACTGCCCATGCTGGATGGTGTGTGCTGAGCACCGATTAAGTATATCTAGTAGTTTAGTTACCTGCTGCCTGTATAATAGCGTCATAATATAATTTTTCTATAAACTTTACTATGAAACATGTGAGGATAGAAAAGAATATTAAACTATTAGAACCAAGGATAATGAACCTAACATGTGGTGCAGTGATTATTACATAGCAAAATCACAGTACTATGAGGTGCTCTATAGCACTCTGTAGTGCCACCAGCAGTCTATCTAGCTTTGGCAGGGGACCAGGAACAGAGAGACCCTTGCTGTAATGCTATGATGCTATAGAGCACTCTGGAGTGCTCCTGACCCAGACCAAGAAGTACTGATGGACTTGTACACTCTCCCAAAAAAAGGAAACATTTCACCACAGACTTGAACAGCATCAGCAAGTTGGGGTTTTACTTTCTGGGGTTGCCACAACCCCAAAAAGCCCTGGAAAGTCACCAAAACCCCAAAAAGTACAAAAGTGAGAAAGTTAGGTCCCCTTTTCCAAAAGGTTGGGATTAAATTTTTACAATATTCACATGCCCATAAGATCAGTAACTAAAAAGGTACTGGAGCTCCAAATTATAAGCCAAATTTGTAACAGAGATAACAGATCATGGCTTTCCAGCTTTCCAGATTTGGTAAGAAAGCTAAAAAAGCCCAGAAAGGTGCAGAAACCTGGAAACCTTTTCTCCAACTTGCTGATGAGGCAAGCAGAGACAGAGAGTGCTTATGATTCTTTGGTTAGACAAGCATTACCGCTACACTATACAGGTGTTGAGAAGCAACACTTGTGTGTGAGGGCCGTCATGTCATGCCACATGTATGAATTTCCCTTTTTTCTTCTTTATTTTTCCCAGTATGTCTATCATGCATCGTTGTATGACTAAGAGCTGTTACTTGTTACACCAGCACTGAGAATATGAGAGCCATTGCAATATGTGGTGAGCATTCAGCGTGGAGTATTCTAAAGTGAGCAAAGTAGTAGTAGGTCAATCACTATCAACATCAAATCTGTATGGGCACGCCTCGTCATAATATGAGTGACCTTGCCATCTTTGTCATGTCCAAATGATTCACATGAACAGTTGGGGGACAGGGAACGTTCACTGAACACTCTTCTCTAAATGACGAAACACTCAGTGAATACAAGAACAGGAGGAGTAGGCAGTGACTCACACGTGAAGGACCTAAATGATAGTTTGTCAGTTCATCCATTGTACTAGGTGTGGCCCACCAATGATGTGCCTCTGGGGACTCCAACTGTCCCAGACGCTCGCCATCCTCAACCTTATCAGCTTGATCAATCTCCAACTGGTGTACCAAATGAGGGTCGTGTTCAGTGACAGGAGGCTCATCCTGGCCAAACTCAAACAACTCATACAGGTGGACAGCATTGTCAACCGCATTTTCGGCATCATTGCCTGTTCAATATCTGAAGAGTCAACATAGAGGGGATCAGATTCTGCTGGATCATCTTCTTGTCCCTGATCCTCCTCCACACAAAACAACAGGCAAAGGTGGTCTGGATCAACGTCCATGGGTTCCAGTTCTGCCAACACTTGGGAGGTCAAAGCGAGTACCTCAATGGTGGAGTGGAAGTGATCAACGCCTGCAATTGCACATGCAGAGACCAACAACACGTCTGCACTGCTATAGTGGTTGGCATCCACAAGAGCAGCTACAGACATTTCTCTGAGCGACTTCATGATCTTGGCATGAGTTATAGAGGCTGAAATCAGGTCTTTGGCTTCAGGAGATGCGACCTGTTAAAGAAACATTCAGCCCTGTTATGCTCTCGAATAGTGACTATGTGAATAGTCGTTATAACAAGTGTTTATCTGAAGGTTCGAACTGTTCGACTCTATTACGCTCTCGAATAGCGACTATGTGAATAGTTGTTATAACAAGCATTTATCTGAAGGTTCGAACTGTTCGAAGGTCGAATAGCTAGTATTCTCGAGAATGAGCTAAGGAATATACAAGTAAAAGAGTAGTTTAAATAGTATGTAGCCACAACGTCACCATGCATAAGTAATAAGGATGTAACATGTATCGTAGTATGCATCGAGCATGTCCACAGTTACTGTGCTGCACAGCAGGGATGAAACGAGTATCTAACAAGTATCAAGTAAATGAAGTTAGTGTGTCAAACACATGTAAGTAAAGAATGTGTCTAGCACGAAGTAATAATGTCCGTTCGTAACAATACCCCCCTACTAAGATCAATTCTCCGAATTGATTATCCATAAAGTTCGTAAATTTCCATCGAAACCAGCTCTGAATTGATAGCATCTTCAAGGTCTGAGGTTGAGGAAATTGAAAGAGTAGGAAGATGGTAAGGGAGAGATGTCGTGGATAAGAATGGGATTAGAGCGCGATCCAGGCGCATCAGGTCCATCGTCGATGATGAAAGGTGAGTTTTGGGTTCCAAACCCTGTGATGCCATATTCAAATGGTCTCCGTAGATGAGGCGACTGCTTTTGAAGCGGCTTGTCAACGGTGACATGGGCGAATTTGTTGAGTTAATTTTTTTTGCGTAGTTTATTGATTGGTTTTTTGACGTACATTTCGAGCTCCAGCTTGATGGCTTCTTCGAATAAGTTACAGGCTGACTCTTGGTCAAGGTCAGCCATATAATCGTAGCCTTGAGAACGGGAAATATAGTGGAAGATAGTGTTGACGATGCCAGCGAGGTCAGAGTAGGGGTCGATATTGAACATGATGGAGTCCTTGTTGTTAATGTCGCTGGCATAGCGAGCAAATTCACCAAATGAGAGAGAGGGTCGATCGAGAGATGGGAAATATGGTGCGCTGGCAGTCTTTCGTGCAGTCTGAGTTTTTCGAATGGAGGACGAGGACAGGGTGGCATTTCGTCGCTCAGCTGGCATCTAGCAGGAGTTTCGTCGAGGTCGGGGTTTGCGAGTTGCAGAAAGTTGGTTGTTGTTTTCTACTAGAGTTGTCGAAGGTTTTAAACCTTCTGTTGTCGCAGTATCGAGGTATTTGGTCGCAATAATGCGAAGGCGTCGTTGCATGGACATGAGTAGCACAGCTCTTTGGTATTGTCCGTTTGATTGCATTGCTGCAGCCTCAAGACGCAGTCGTCTTCTAATTCGATCGATTCTTCGGAACTTGGTATCCTCATGGTTGGTGATGACAATATGAGGAATAGGGTTTTCTATTCTAGTGAATAGATCAGAATAGTTGCCAGATAGATCCATAAGTGGTGCAGTAGACATGAGGTGATGATCGAGATGTGAAGTGTCGCTTCTAAAGTTTGTGAAGACGTTTGTATTGTGCCAACGTGTCATCAGCGTGTGTGAATTGTGTCTCCGGTTCCCACGATATCTCCGTGATCGGATATCCTTTCCATAGTACAAGGTATTGCAAGTTTCCATGGTTCTTTCGGTGTCTGAGGATTCGTTCCACTTCAAACTCTTCTTCTCCATTGATCAATTCTGCTGGTGGTCTTGGGTAATTTGGTCAATATATGTCGTTTTCCACATATGGTCTGAGTAGCGTGGCGTGAAACACGTTGTGGATTTGTTTCCAAGTCTTTGGTATCTTGAGTCGATATGTTAGCGGTCCTAGGACATCTTCAATTTCAAAGGGTCCTTCTCTCTTTGGCGATATTTTTTTGTTGTATTTTGTAGATAGATTTCTGGAATCTAACCATACTCGTTGTCCTTTTTTGAATGGTTCGAACTTTGATTGGGTTCTAGCTATCATTCGGCTTTGGGCAAGTTCGTGAGCGGCTAGCGCTTCATTTCAATATCGAATAAGATTATTGAGACGTTCTTCCACTGTAGGGAAATTTGTTCGTTCGAATGATGTAGGGATAGCTATTGGATTTGATCCCATAATAAGTTCAAAGGGAGTTGATTTTCAATCAGCGTGTCGCTTATTATTGTGTGTGAATTCAATTGGTAGTGCTTTGAGCCAATCTTCTGGATGTGCTATACAATATATAGATAAATATGCTTCGATATCTTGATTGAATCGTTCTGTGGTTCCATCACTTTGTGGGTGATATGCGGTTGAAAGTGCTGATTTAATTCCTAATAACTTGCAAAGTTCTTGGAATGTTTTGGCTGCAAATTGAGGTCCTCGATCAGAAATCAGTTTATCTGGTAAACCGAATTGTTTATATAAGTTGTCCAATAATAATTGTGCAGATTGTTCTGAAGTGATTTTCTTGTTGCAGGGTATGAGTATTACCCCCTTCGAAAGGCCGTGGTCCACCACAGACATGATTGAATCATATCCATCAATGGGTGGAAGATCAACAATAAAATCCATTGATGTTTGTGAAAAGGGGCAGGTAGATTTCGGTTTGTCCACTGGATTTAACGGTGGTTTTGCTGGTTGTTGATTGATCTTGAATTGTTGGCAATGTGCGCATCCTTTCACGTAATTGTTTACAAAAATGCGCATTCCTGGCCACCAGTAGTCTTTGCTAATCGAGTTGTACGTTTCAATTTCTCCAGGATGACCTGCAGTTGGAGCGTCGTGATATTGTTGAAGAATTTCTCTTCGAAGTTCTCTGTCTCTTGGTACATAATTGCGTCCTTGAAAGAATAAAAGATTCTTTCCATTGATCTCTTGAACCGTCCATTCTCCTAGTTCTTTCTGAAGATTTGTAGGTCCATCTTCTATAAGGAGTTTGATCGCATCAGTGGCTTCTATGTCATAATCTTCGGATGACAGAATCTTCTTTTGCAATTCTAGATCGACTAGATTTATAAATAGTTTGTCGGATAGAACAACAACATCTTGATTGTCATTGTCTTCTTCTGGGCATAAATCAGGTCTTCAGGATAGAGCGTCGGATTGAATCATCTTGTGTCCAGGTGTATGAATCAGTTTGATATCATATTCTGATAATGTAAGCAACCAGTGCACTTGTCTACGGTTGAGGTTTTGAGCGGTTCGATAATAGGTTAAGTTCTTGTGATCTGAAAGCACATTTGTCATATGTGGAGATCCTTGGATATAGTGTCTCCATTCTTCTAAAGCTCGTATAATCCCTAGAAGTTCGCGATCATAGATTTTATAATTACGTTCGGGAGGTGTGAATGATTTTGATAAAAATGCGCAAGGGTGTCTTGCACCGTTCTTGTCTTCTTGGGTAAGTACTGCTCCATAAGCGGCTTTGGAAGCATCAGATTCAATCTGGAAGGGTCGGTTTGGATCAGGTAACATGAGCACTGGTGCTTGTGTGAATCGTCGTTTGAGTTCATCGAAAGCCTCTTGTGCTTCCGGAGTCCATAAAAATAGTTTGTCTTTGAGTAAAAGATTGTTCAAAGGTCTAGTGATTTTTGCGAAATGTCTGATAAATCTTTGATAAAAGTTTGCCAACCCAAGAAAGGAGCGAGTTTGTTTGACCGTGGTTGGTTCAGGCCATTCGAGGATGCCGTTCAGTTTCTTTTTGTCCATAGATATTTTCCCTGGTTTGATAATCATTCCAAGGTATTCGATTGATGTTTTACAGAATTCTGCTTTTTCTGGCTTTAGGAATAGATCATTGTCTTGTAAGATCTTCAAGACTTCTCTTGTGATCCGTTCAAGTTCTTCTTTCGTTTCAGCAAAGATCAAGATGTCGTCCATGTATACGATAACTTTATTTCTGGCAATGAGATCTTGGAAAAGGTGATCCATCATTGCTTGAAACGTTGCTGGTGAGTTGCAAAGGCCGAAAAACATTACTGTCGGTTCGTATAGTCCAAATTTGGTTTTGAATGCTGCTTTCCATTCGTCCCCTTTCTTGATTCTGACATTGTTATATCCCCATTGGACATCCAACTTGGTGAAATAGTTAGCTCCTTTGAGTTTGTCCATTAAGTCAGATATTAAAGGTAGCGGATAAGCGTTTTTGATTGTCCAATCGTTCAAGCATCAGTAATCTTGGCAAGGTCTGAGTTTCCCATCCTTCTTCAATACGAAGAAGAATGATGATGCCATTGGAGATTCAGATTCTTTGATATAGTCTTTTTCTAGGTTTTCTGTGATAAAGTCTTTTGTCGTTTTATCTTCTTCTGGTGTAAGATTGTACACTTTAAAGGATTTGGGAATGAATCCTTCTTTAAGTTCGATCTTGTGATCCCAAGGTCTTGGCGTCGGAAATCTATCAGCAGCTTCTTTACTGAATACTTCTAGGAAATCCTGATATTCTTTTGGGATAGTGTCTGCGAGTGATGCGTCCAATTTCTTTTCTTCAGCCTTATTGGAGTATTCTTTTTCAACAGGATGATTCCAAGGTTGAGATGCTGGGATCTTTGTAAAATCAGATCCTTCGTTCTCAATCATTTTCAGATTGATCCATAGTTCTTCCAAATCTTGAAGTTGTTCTTCTACTACCAGGTGATGAAGCACTGTGTGTTCTTGATTAACCCATTCTAGTAACGGATTCTGGGTTTGGTTTAGGTATTCATCTTCACATTCTGTATCTTCCAATGTAGGTTTAGGAATGTTCAAGGGTTCGATTTGTCCGATTTCAATGTTATCCGTTGACGTTTCTTCTTTCCAAGTTAAGGTACCAGATTTCCAGTCTATTTCTGGATTTTCCTCTTGTAGCCAAGGAAAACCTAAAATAACCTTTTGTTTGCCTAATCCAGTAATCATGAGCCGAAGTTTGTTGATCCGTTGGTTGATGTTGACGTTAATCTCTACATATTTAGAGATGGTTCCTTTCTTGTTCAAGGTTCCATCAACATTGTATGCAGTGATGGGCTGTTCGAGATTTCGTGTTGGTAATTGATGTTTTTGGACAAAGTTTTGATTGATAAATTGTCCTCCTGCCCCAGAGTTGATCAGGGCTGATGTTTCAACGGTTTCTTGTTCACTCTGTTCAAGTGCAATGGGAATAGAAATAGATTTATTGTCAACTTTTGCGACAAGAACAGAATGAATATCTAAATAAGGCGATGCTGACATTGATGCAGGTCGCCGCTTTAAAAACCCTCTTCATCAACCGTTTTCCAGAACATGTCTTTCTCTTCATCGGGTAATTCCTAGATCATGGCTTTGATGTGTGCGAAAGATTCTTTCCCTTTGAAGACCTTCTTCTCAGGAGGTGGCGTTTGTGGTTTGGGCGTCTGTCCCTGATTTGCCGCTTTCCTTGGACAATCTTTCGCGCGATGTCCCCATGTCTCACAGTTGAAACATTTCCCTTCTTTCATGAGTTTCTGTCGTTTCTCTTCCTTACCCGTCTGTAGGGTGTCTACGTCCATGGTGTTGGGGTCTCTAGCAGGTGTCGATGGTCAGTATGATCCGAAGGTCTTCTTCGGCGTATTGTCAGCTGCAGGTTTGGTTCCTTTGTTTTGGAATCAGTTTCTGAAGTTCTGTGTTTGATGCCAGTTATTGTCGAACTTGATTGCGGTGTTGTACCATCCTTGGATGGTGTCTGGTGGATTTTTGGAATTCAAAATTTGAAGTGCTAGTGCATCAGAGAGTGTTTCACTGAATCGCTTGATCTTGTCATGTTCGGGGGCTGTTACGAGTCCAGCCTCATGTAGTAGTAATTTAAAAGAGGTAACATGTTCCTCTGCTGTCTTGTTTCCTTGTTTCATTTGTTGGAGTTTATGGAGGGCATCTCCATGTCGATCTTTCGGTTCGAAGCTGTCATTTAGAATCATCTTGAAATGGATCCAAGATGGTAAAGCTAGATAGTTTCCATGCGTGTATTGATTTATGATCTGTTCTTTCCACGCAGCAGCTTCTTTTTCAGTCATGTAGGAAAGCACAAAAGCTATCTTTTGATCATCGTTCTGATAGATGTGTTTGTTGATCGTCAGATATAGATCCATGCTCTGCATGAATTGTTTGAATTTCGATTGATCGCCATCGAAGGCCTTTGGTTTGTTAGTTCTTTGCCACTCTGGGATGGTGGTGCATATATCGGGGTAGGTGCTTGGGATCTCGTTCCTATTTGGTTCAATTGGGCCTTCATTTTGTCGATTTCGTCTTGTTGGAATTTGAGGAATGTTTCAAGATCCCTCTGGTAAGCTATCTGTTGTTCTGTCAGACCATTCTCGCCCGTCTGAGGGGGTGGTCTTGGTGGAGTTGTCATGTTAAAGGGATTTGGCCCTTGAGGTATCGGTTGGTAAATTCTATTTGGATCGGGGTTTGTCATTCTAGACGATGGTCTAGTCTCGTATTGGTTTCCTTGTTGCATATTTGCAAAGTATTGGGTTGGCGCCTGTAAAGATGTATCGTTCCATTCGTTTTGTTGTTCAGCCATTTCTAATGACAGTATCAGTGGTGTCGTTTGTATCGGTTTCTTGCTAAACGATATAGCAGGATTTGGGTGAGCTCGTTCTTCTGTTACGCTCTCGAATAGCGACTATGTGAATAGTCGTTATAACAAGCGTTTATCTGAAGGTTCAAACTGTTCGACTCTATTACGCTCTCGAATAGCGACTATGTGAATAGTTGTTATAACAAGCATTTATCTGAAGGTTCGAACTGTTCGAAGGTCGAATAGCTAGTATTCTCGAGAACGAGCTAAGGAATATACAAGTAAAAGAGTAGTTTAAATAGTATGTAGCCACAACGTCACCATGCATAAGTAATAAGGATGTAACATGTATCGTAGTATGTGTCGAGCATGTCTGCAGTTACTGTGCTGCACAGCAGGGATGAAACAAGTATCTAACAAGTATCAAGTAAATGAAGTTAGTGTGTCGAACACATGTAAGTAAAGAATGTGTCTAGCACGAAGTAATAATGTCCGTTCATAACAAGCCCCAGCAGCACACTGAAGAGGAGGGTAGGGTATGCAGACAAAGAGTTGTCGATCACACATGCAAAGCTTGCCTGCTTAGAGATTGAAGAAGAAAAGAAGTATGAGGAAGGGGATACGAGAATGATTGGGCTGGACTGAGATGGACAAGGGTGTAGGGCTCAATTTTGGGGGTTTTCATAATGCAGCTAGATAGAGATGAATATAAGTGTAGCTAACAATCTCCATACAGCATCGAAACATACCTCGAGCAATAAGGCATACACCACCACCGTGGTCTAACTAACCAATCCAGGCCCCAGAAGTGCATGTCATCACCTGTAGAGCCTCTGTGCAGCAGGACACGCGCCAAGAGACCAAGGACGCAAAGGGAGGTGAGGACAGTGAGAACGCATGTGCGAGGAGAAGGCAGGGTGATTGCAGGGCAAGGCAGTGCAAGGACCCCAGAACTGACTCACAGCATTGGCTGGCTATGGCACTGTGAACAAGACCCCGCTGCGACATTGGGCTATAAGAATGATTTCCATAAATGGAACTTGTAACCCATAATCTAGTTATGACACTTCCACTCTGGTAATGTTCGAGAAGCTTTCACACACTTATTTCTCTATGACGCTACCATAAAACTGTGTTGTAGATACAAGTATATAAAAACTATGTAGTTCTGTGGAATAATCATATCACTAGCCACTAGGAAAGGGATCTCAGTCTGGATCAGTGAAGAGGGAGTCAGGGACAGCCAAAGTGGTCTCAGTGGAGAACAAAAGAAGCCATGCACACTGAAAGTTCATTTGACAGCCAGTGGCAGCTTCGAGACTGAGAAGTGTTACATAAGTAATGTGGGCTGAGTTGTTATTCCCATTGGTAAGGGCCCAGATGAGAAAGTCACATGATTCTCGTTCACGTCCCGTCACGCGGCGTCCGCGAGCATCTTTGAATCAGCAGATTGGTTTTAGTTTCCTCTATCTAACCGATCGGCCTAAATGGTGCCCCCCCCGTCACCTAAGAAGCACATCTCGGGGCTCCCAGAA
>Ga0247741_1001890_pt1 | contig 11627 bp, 8 predicted proteins | sample UWRJL213509R2_FD_180945 | JGI IMG/M metagenome (GOLD analysis project Ga0247741, IMG submission 180945) | Plant litter microbial communities from Arlington Agricultural Research Station in Wisconsin, United States - UWRJ-L213-509R-2 | ecosystem: Environmental > Terrestrial > Plant litter >...
GATCGCCTGGCGGATCCACCACGTGGCGTAGGTCGAGAACTTGAAGCCCTTGGTGTAGTCGAACTTCTCGACCGCACGGATGAGGCCCAGGTTGCCCTCCTGGATGAGGTCGAGGAACTGCATTCCGCGGCCGGTGTAGCGCTTGGCGAGCGAGACGACGAGGCGCAGGTTGGCGCCCAGCAGATGGCTCTTCGCACGTGCGCCGTCCTTGGAGACCCAGATGAGCTCGCGGCCCAGCTGCGACTTCTTCTCGGCGTCGCTCATCTGGGAGAGCTTGTCCTCGGCGAACAGGCCGGCCTCGATGCGCATGGCGAGCTCGACCTCCTCGGCCGCGTTCAGCAGTGCGACCTTTCCGATCTGCTTCAGGTAGTCCTTGACCGGGTCGGCGGTGGCGCCGGTGATGGCGGACGAGTAGACGGGGATGTCGTCCTCCTCGTCGGCGATCGAGATCACGAGGGCGCCGGCGGGAAGAGCCTCGACCGGAGTGGTCGACTTCTTCGCGTCGGTGTCGTCGTCGGACTCCTCTGGGGTGTCCTTCGTCTCGTCGGTGTCGACGGGGACCACGACTACAGCGTCGTCGTCCTCCTCGACGCCGTCGGTGGGCTCGTCGGGGTCGGTCGCCTTCGCGCCGCGCTTGACCGGGGCCTTCTTCGCGGGCGCCTTGGCGGCCGGGGTCTTCGCCGCGGTGGTCTTGGCGGCGGGGGTCTTCTTGACTGCCGCGGCCTTGGTGGCGGTCGCCGCCTTCTTCGCGGGGGCCTTCTTCACCGCTGCGGTGGGAGCAGCGTCGGCGCTGACCTGCTCTTTGTCGGCAGCGTCTACTACTGCTGCCTGCTTGGTCGGGGTTGCCATTAGAACACCTTTCAGGGTTTTCGGGCAGTACTAAGACCCATGTCAAGTCCTTCTTCACTGCACAACGAATCGAGCGGTGAACGAGCGGAACCTGAACGGGTCTTGAGTCAATTATTGCACGACTTCATCCGAAGACTTGACAATCGGCGAACTTGTGCCTGTTTGTTGTCACCGCGCCGGTCGTCGACGCCACTTACGCATTAATGCAACCCAAAGGGGGGCCACCTGTATTCCCTCGTCCTCGTGCATGCGCCTGCGGGTGCGGCGTCGGGCGAGCAGGAGGAACAGCACTCCGAGGCCCACCACGGGGAACTGCACGAGGAAGGCGATTCGGAAGGAGTCGAGCGAGTAGAGCTCGGCCGGGACGCCGCTTCCCCCCGCGGCGCGGTCGATGACGTCGAGCACGATCCCGATGAGCAGCATCGTGATGAAGGAGGCGAGGAAGCCGCCCACGTTGACCACGCCGCTGGCCGAGCCGAGGCTGCGCGCGGGGTTGAAGGTGCGCGCGAAGTCGAAGCCGATCATGGAGCCGGGTCCGCCGACGGAGAGAGCGGTGAGCAGCAGCAGGATCAGCCAGAGCGGCGGCGTTCCCGGCCAGAGCAGCACGGCCGCCCAGGCCAGGCCCATCGCGAGCACGATCCCGAGGACGATGTTGCTTCGCCTGAGCGGGTAGCGCGCGGTCAGCAGGCCGAGGATGGGCCCGGCCACCACGGCGATGCCGACGATCAGGGTGAGCAGGAGCGACGCGGTGGTGGCACCGTAGCCGAGGCCGATAGAGAGGAACGGGAATCCCCAGAGCAGGGTGAACACGGTGCCGGGCGACTGCAGTACGAAGTGCGACCAGAAGCCGAGCTGGGTGCCCGGTCGCGCCAGGCTCTCGCGGAGCTGGCGCAGGGCGGCCGGCCATCCGCCCACGCGCTCGATCGTGGCGGTGCCGCGCGGTGCGTTCGAGACGATCAGGATGACGAACACTCCGGCGAGCACCGACAGCGACGCGGCGCTGAGGAAGGCGGGCTCCCAGCCGAGGCTGTGCAGCAGGATGGAGAAGGGGATGGCGGAGAGCACCTGGCCGAACTGCCCGACGGCGCCCATCAGCTGGGTGAGCAGCGGCAGCTTGCGCCCGCTGAACCAGGAGGCGATGAGTCGGGAGACGGAGATGAAGGTCATGGCGTCTCCCGCGCCGACGAGGATGCGGCCGACGACGGCGACCCCGATGGTGGGCGCCACGGCCACGGTCGCCTGGCCGGCGAACATCAGCAGCGCGCCTCCCGCGATGAGGTAGCGCGGCCCGATGCGGTCGAGCACCACGCCCACCGGGATCTGCAGCGCGGCGTAGACGATCAGCTGCACCACCGCGAGGCTCGAGAGGGCGGCCGCCTGGATGTCGAAGCGCTCGGTGGCGTCGACCCCCGCGACGCCGAGGGAGCTGCGCTGCATCACGGCGATCAGGTAGGCGAAGACGGCAGCGATGTAGACGAACCAGGCGCGCTTCGAATTCACGGGGTGCTGCTCGTCCTTCTCGGTGCTGCTCGGTTCCGTGGCGGATACCCGGGTTCCCGGGTATCCGCCCCGCGGATCAGGAGAGCGGGCGGTCGTCGTCGCCGGAGCGGCGCAGCGCGAGGAAGTTCTCGAGCTCCGCGGCGATGTCGTCTGCGCTCGGCAGCTCGCCGTCCTCGTCGGTGAGCGGGGAGCGCAGCGGGTTGTCGATCATGTAGCTGTCGTGGCGGGCCTCGAGGGTGCCGACCAGCTTGGCCAGCTCCTGGTTGCTCTCCACCTGGCTGTCGATCTTCGAGAGGAAGTCGCGGCCGTCCTCGCGCAGGCGCTCGGTGGGGAAGATCAGGCCGGTGGACGCGCTCACGCTCTCCAGCGCGATGACCGCGGCGGCGGGGAACTCGGTGTCGGCCAGGTAGTGCGGGATGAGGAGGACGAAGCCGACGGTCGGGTGCGCGAGCTCCTGCAGGCGGTACTCGAGCAGGTGGAGGGCGTTGGCGGGAACCTGGGTCTGCGGCTTCCAGATCGACATCGACTCGATCAGCTCCGAGCGGTTGCCGCTCACCGTCACGCCGAGCGGGCGCGTGTGCGGCACCGGCATCGGGATGGCGTGCACCCAGGTGGTGGTCTTCACCTGGTACATGTCGATGAGCTGCAGCACTGCGGCGGTGAAGCGCTCCCACTGGAAGTCCGGCTCGTACCCGGTGAGCAGCAGGAAGGGCTGGCCCACCTCGTCCGTCGCGAGGTAGAGGCGCAGCGTCGAGGGGCGGTAGTCGCTGAGGTGGTCGTGGTCGAAGTAGATCAGCGGGCGGCGGGCGCGGTAGTCCAGCAGCTCGTCGCTGTCGAAGGTGGCGACCACCTTGTGGTCGAGGGTGTCGAGCAGGTATTCGCTGAGCTGGGTGACCGCGGAGCCCGCGTCGGCGAAGCCGGTCAGGCCAGCCACGAGGTGGAGGCCCGCTGGCACGTCGGAGACTTCGATGGAGAGGTCGTAGAGGCCGGCAGGATCGCGCATGGAACCACTCTAATCGCGTCGCCCCGGGAAAGCCGGGCGGTACAACCCCCCGTGCTGATGCTCAGAGCGAACAGGCGTCGCGCGCCTCGGTACGATTGGGCAATGACTGTTGCGGCGCTGAGCGTCTCCCCCGAATCCCCCCTCTCCATCGAAGCCGACGTTCTCGTCGTCGGCGTGTCCAGCTCGGACGCCGGACCGGTCCTGCTCACCGACATCCCCCAGGTGCTCGCCCTCCAGGACTCCCTCGCCTCGATCGGCGTCAGCGGATCCGTCGACGAGCTGGTGCGCCTGCCCTTCTCCGCAGGGGCCGCCGGCAGCCTCGCGCTCGTCGGCGTCGGAAGCGCGGCGACGGACGCCGATTCGCTGCGCCTCGCAGCAGGATCCGCCACCCGCCAGCTGCGCGGCATCGACTCCCTCGTCCTCGCACTTCCCGTCACGACCGACGCCGAGCTCGTCGCGGTGCTCGAGGGCGCGGCCCTGGGCGCGTACCTCTACACCGAGTACCGCTCCTCCACGCTCGAGGCCACCAAGCCCACCGCGTCCAGCATCGTCGTGGCCAGCGGGCTCGACGCGTCGACCGCCGTCGACCGCGCCACCGTCGTGGCGACCGCGGTGCACACCGTGCGCGACCTCGTCAACATGCCCCCGAAGGACCTCTACCCCGAGACGCTGGCGGATGCGGCTGTCGCGCTCGCAGCCCACACCGAGATCGACGTCACCGTGCTGGACGTGGCCGCCCTCACCGAGGGCGGTTTCGGCGGAATCCTCGGCGTCGGCCAAGGCTCCTCGCGCGGCCCGCGCCTGGTGAAGCTCTCCTACTCCCCCGCCGGGGCCGCCAGGCACCTCGCCCTGGTCGGCAAGGGCATCACCTTCGACTCGGGCGGACTCTCGCTCAAGCCGGCGCTGTCGATGCTCGGCATGAAGACCGACATGACCGGCGCGGCCACCGTGCTCTCCGTGATCGTCGCGGCCGCCGACCTCGCCCTTCCCGTGCGGATCACCGCGTGGATGTGCCTCGCCGAGAACATGCCGTCGGGCACGGCCACCCGGCCGGACGACGTGCACCGCATCCGCGGTGGCAAGACGGTCGAGAACCTGAACACCGACGCCGAGGGCCGCATCGTGCTGGCCGACGGCCTGGTGGCTGCGAGCGAGGAGAACCCCGACGCGATCATCGACGTCGCGACCCTCACCGGAGCATCCGTTGTCGCCCTCGGCAACCGCTACGTCGGCGCCATGGGCGACGACGCGTTCGTGGCACAGGTCGTGGCCGTCGCGGGCCGCACCGGCGAGTCGCTCTGGCAGATGCCGCTGCCGGCCGAGCTGCGCCCGCTGCTCAACTCCGACATCGCCGACATCGCCAATGTCAAGCCCGGGAACACCGGCGGCGGCATGCTGGTCGCCGCCCACTTCCTCAAGGAGTTCGTCGGCACGACCGGCGAGGGCGACGACAAGCGCCAGATCCCGTGGGCGCACCTCGACATCGCCGGACCGAGCATGAACGGCGGCGGCGGCTACGGCTACACCCCGAAGGGCCCGACCGGTGTAACTGTGCGTACGCTGATCGCATTGGCCGAGGAATTTTCTCGCTCGTAGTACAGTCGTTGTGGCGGATATCTCCACCCATACGACCGTCGGCGCACGAGCCGGCGGGTCGTCCCACTACCTGAAACACCAAGGGAGTTGCGTAAGTGTCGGAACAGAATTTTGACCTTGTGATCCTGGGCGGCGGAAGTGGCGGCTATGCAGCCGCGCTTCGTGCCAGTCAGCTCGGACAGACCGTAGGACTCATCGAGAAGAACAAGCTCGGCGGCACCTGCCTCCACGTGGGCTGCATCCCGACCAAGGCGCTTCTGCACTCCGCAGAGGTCGCCGACGTCACCCGCGAATCGGCGAAGTACGGGGTGAACGCGAGCCTCGAGGGCATCGACATCTCCGCCGTCACCGCGTACCGCGAGGGCATCGTGGCGAGCAAGTACAAGGGTCTGCAGGGTCTGATCAAGGCGCGCGGCATCACGGTGATCGAGGGAACCGGTCGCCTGACCTCCCCCACCACCGTGCAGGTCGGCGACGACACCATCACCGGCAAGAACATCATCCTCGCCACCGGTTCCTACTCCCGCTCGCTCCCCGGTCTCGAGATCGGCGGACGGGTCATCACCTCCGAGCAGGCGCTCGAGCTCGACTTCATCCCGAAGAAGGTCGCTGTACTCGGCGGCGGCGTTATCGGGGTCGAGTTCTCCAGCGTGTGGAAGTCGTGGGGTGCCGACGTGCACATCATCGAGGCGCTCCCGCACCTCGTGCCGAACGAGGACGAGTCGGTCAGCAAGCAGTTCGAGCGCGCCTTCCGCAAGCGCGGCATCGGCTTCACCCTCGGAGTGCGCTTCAAGAGCGTCGAGCAGAACGAGGACGGCGTCGTCGTCACCCTCGAGAACGGCGACACGATCGAGGCCGAGCTGCTGCTCGTCGCCGTCGGCCGTGGCCCGTCGACAGCCAACCTCGGATTCGAGGAGGCCGGCGTCACCGTCGACCGCGGCTTCGTCATCACGAACGAGCGCCTCGAGACGAGCGTGCCCGGCGTCTACGCCGTCGGCGACATCGTCCCCGGCCTCCAGCTCGCGCACCGCGGATTCCAGCAGGGGATCTTCGTCGCCGAGGAGCTCGCCGGTCTCAACCCGATCGTCATCGACGACCTGAACATTCCGAAGGTCACCTACAGTGACCCGGAAGTGGCATCCGTCGGCCTCTCCGAGGCCAAGGCAGCCGAGAAGTACGGCACGGACAAGATCTCGTCGTACGACTACAACCTTGCGGGCAACGGCAAGAGCCACATCATCGGCACCGCGGGCTCCATCAAGGTCGTTCGTGTCAACGACGGCCCCGTCGTCGGTGTGCACATGATCGGCGCGCGCGTCGGCGAACTGATCGGCGAGGCGCAGCTGGCAGTGAACTGGGAGGCGTACCCGGAAGACGTCGCCCCGCTGGTGCACGCCCACCCGACCCAGAACGAGGCGCTCGGAGAAGCGTTCCTCGCCCTGGCCGGCAAGCCGCTCCACGCGATCTAACACGTACGACAAGAACAGGGCGACCACGCCAATCCGGCGCGGCGCAGAACTAAGCTGGCTAGAACAAGATTTTGGTTACTAAGGAGCATCACTGATGAGCGAATCCGTCAACCTCCCGGCACTCGGCGAGAGTGTGACCGAGGGTACGGTGACCCGCTGGTTGAAAAACGTGGGAGACCGTGTCGAGGTGGACGAGCCACTGCTCGAGGTATCGACCGACAAGGTCGACACCGAGATCCCGTCCCCCATCGCGGGCGTGATCGAGGCGATCCTCGTCGCCGAGGACGAGACCGTCGAGGTCGGCACGGCACTCGTGACGATCGGCTCCGGCGAGACCGCCGCGGCCGAGCCCGAGGCTCCGGCCGAAGAGGCCCCGTCCGAGGAGCCCGCAGCAGCGGAGCCCGCAGCCGAGCAGCCCGCCGCTGAGGTCCCGTCCACCGAGGCGCCCGCCCCGGAGGAGGAGACCGCGCAACCGGTCGAGGCGCCCGAGCCCGCCCCGGTCGACCCGGCCCCCGCAGCTGAGGCCCCCGCAGCAGAGGCCGCTCCGGCCGCCGAGGCGCCCGCCGCTCCGGCACCCGCAGCTCCCGCCGCAGCAGCAGCGCCGGCCCCGTCGACCGAGGCAGCGGCTCCCGTCGCCGCCGGCACGACGTCGACCAATGCCGTCGAGCCCGCCGAGTCGCCCAGCGCCAACGCGGGCTACGTCACCCCGATCGTCCGCAAGCTCGCGAACGACCGCGGAATCGACCTCTCCACCATCTCCGGTACCGGAGTGGGCGGACGCATCCGCAAGCAGGACGTCCTGGCCGCCGTCGTCCCCGAGGCTGCAGCGCCCGCCGCCGCCGCCCCGGTCGTCGAGGTCTCGCCGCTACGCGGAACCACGGTTCCGATGTCGCGACTGCGCAAGGTCATCGCCGAGCGCGCCGTCATCTCCATGCAGTCCTCGGCCCAGCTGACCTCCGTGGTCGAGGTCGACGTCACCAAGGTCGCGGCGTTCCGCGACCAGGTGAAGGGCGACTTCGTCAAGAAGGCCGGCGTCAAGCTGTCGTTCCTGCCGTTCTTCGCACTGGCCGCCGCCGAGGCGCTCAAGGCCTACCCGATCGTCAACGCGACGATCGACGGCGACACGATCGTCTACCCGGCGCAGGAGAACCTGTCGATCGCGGTGGACACCGAGCGCGGACTGCTGACTCCGGTCATCCGCGACGTGGGCTCGCTCGACCTCGCCGGCATCGCCAACCAGATCTCCGACCTGGCCACGCGCACCCGCGACAACAAGCTCAAGCCCGACGAGCTCGCCGGCGGAACGTTCACGCTCACCAACACCGGTTCGCGCGGCGCCCTGTTCGACACCCCGATCGTCTTCCTGCCGCAGAGCGCCATCCTCGGCACCGGCGTCGTGGCGAAGAAGGCCGTCGTCGTCTCGCACGACGGCGTCGACTCGATCGCGATCCGCTCGATGGTCTACCTGGCGCTCTCCTACGACCACCGCATCGTCGACGGCGCGGACGCTGCACGCTTCCTCGTCGCCGTGAAGAACCGCCTCGAGGGCGGCGACTTCGCGGGTGTGCTCGGCGTCTAGCCGTCAGGCAGCGCATCACAGGTAGTCCCTGATCCGCCAACCGGCCTCGCCCCTCATCACGAGGGCCGAGGCCGGTTTGCTCTGTCCCGGCGGATCCGGCCCGGCGGTTCCGAGGCTCACCAGCGCCGAGTCGCCGAGCCGCTCCACGAGGGCGAGTTCCCCCGCCGCGATCTCCGCCTCGGGAGGCGTCTCCCCTCCGCCCTGGATCGAGCGGACGATGGCCGCGTCGCGCTCCATGGCCGCTGATCCGCCCTGCAGCACTCCGTCGAGGCAGAGCACGGACAGGTCGCGCAGGCAGCGCTCCCGTTCGGCGAGCAGCGCGCCGAGCGCGGCCACCGGGTCGTCGGAGAGCACGGGGTCGACGGCGGGCGCGGACTCGTCGACCGGCACCGGGGCGTCGGCGGGTAGAGGGTCGTCGGAGGCCACCGGGTCGTCGGACGAATGGTCGCCGGAGGAATAGCCGCCCACCTCGTCCGCTGGCCGTTCGGCACCCGCGCCCGCGGCTCCGCGCGACGGCTGGTCCTCCTGCTCCTGGTTCGTGCCGGGCACCCCGGCCGTGGGCGGTTCGCGCGGAACCACTCCCTCGCTCGCCGTGTCCGTCGGCGGTACGAGCACCAGCGCGGCGAGCACACTCGCCGCCACCGCGGCTCCCAGCGCCCAGAAGCGCGGACGCACCTGCCTCGCCTGCCCGGCCAGCCAGCTCGCTGCACGGGCGGTATGTGCCCGGGGTGCTCCGCCGGCCCTGTGCCCGGCACCCGCGCGCCCGGCTGCCGTGCGCACTGCCGCCGAGGATCCGGCTGCCCGCTGCTCTGCTGCCGTGCGCTCGTCTCGCCTGAGCCCGGCTCCGGCGCGCTCCGGGACGGCCTGCCGCACGGCCGCCGCGCGAGCGCGCTCGCCCTCCTCCACCCTGTCGACGACATCGGTCGGTCCGAGCCGCACCGGGGCCGGTTCCGCCAGTGCGAAAAGCTTCGCGGGGTCGATCGCCGCCGGCGCCTCGGGGAGGGACTGGGCGAGATCCGCAGCCGCCTGGCCGGGCACCCGCGCGAGCACCGCCCGCACCACGGTCAGCAGGGCCTCACGGTCGCTGACCACCAGCGGATCCCGGGCGAGCGCCGCCTCGGACTGCGCGGCCGCCGTCGGGGCGGCCGCGCCGAAGCCGCAGACCACGGGGGCGCCGGAAGCACGGAACAGCACACTCGACAGCCGCAGCGCGCCGTGGGCGACACCCGAGCGATGCAACTCGTCCACCGCCGCCAGCAGGGGCGCGAGGATCGTGACCGCCTCCCCCGGCCCGATCCGCTCCCGATCGGAGACCAGCCGGCTGAGGCTCCCGCCGGGGAGGCGCTCGAGGATCAGGCACGGCCTCCCGTCGTCGCCGGTCGCCACGTCGAGCAGGCGCACGGTGTGCGGGTGGTCACTGCGGGCGAGTGCGTCGATCTCGGCGTCCACCGCCGACTCGGGGACCGTGGCATGGAAGACCTTCACTGCGACACTGGAGGCGTCCTGGCTGCCGGGCGGAGCATCCGCGTGGCCCAGATAGACGGATGCGCGCCGCCCGACACCGAGGAGGCGCACCAGCCGATAGCCGCCCCGGCTCTGGCCCACGTGCCCGCCCGCCTCGGAGGGCGCGGCCGGCGCCGGGTCGGCCCGTCGCGGCCCGCGTCGTCGTCGGATCTGCATGCGGCAATGCTGCCTCCGCTACGCCTCCCGCGGAGTCGGGGACGCGAATCTGTGCGGAATGCCGCGCAATCGCGGCCGGTGGAGGACAAGCGACAGATTCCGGTGCGGAGTGCCCGTATCCTTGTACCCATGGCACGCAAACCCAAGGATCCGAACAAAGAACCCGGCCGCATCAAGCAGATGTGGCAAGTACTGCAGATGACCCGGCGGTACGACTCGCTGGCGGTCTGGTACCTGGCGCTGGCGTTCCTGCTCCCGGTTCTCGTCGGTCTCGCGCTCGCCTTCCTCTTCGCGAACCCCACAGACCAGATCATCGGCTTCGTGCTGTTCATCGTCGCCGGCCTGCTGGGCGGCCTCCTCGCCTTCCTGATCGTCCTCGGACGCCGCGCCGAGAAGGCCGCGTACTCGCAGATCGCCGGCCAGCCCGGCGCCGTCGGAGCCGTGCTGAAGAGCTCGCTGCGCCGCGGCTGGACCGCCAGCGAGATGCCCGTCGCGGTGAGCCCGAAGACGCAGGACGCCGTCTACCGGGCCGTCGGCAGGGGCGGGATCGTCCTCATCGGCGAAGGCCCGCGCAGCCGCACGCAGCGCATGCTCGACGACGAGCGCCGCTCGGTCGCCCGCATGCTCCCGAACGTGCCGATCAACTTCCTCTACGTGGGCCCGGACGAGGACTCCGTCCCACTGCACCGCGTGGCCAACCGCATGGGCAAGTTCAAGACCGTGCTGCGCAAGGCGGAGATCCTCGCCGTGAGCAACCGTCTGAACTCGCTGGGCAAGAACCAGCTGCCGATCCCCAAGGGCATCGACCCCTTCAAGGTGCGGTCGTCGCGTCCGCGCTAGTCGCGACCTGTCACAAGTGCCTCGCGTCCCCCGGGATGCGGGGCACTTCTGCGTCCACGCCGTTCCCGCCCATCCCCCCCGCCCCTTCGGAAATTCAGGAGATCCCGAGCCGACCACGTCTGCAGCCGTGAGACTCCAGGCGCGCCGCGGCGTCGCATCCGCAGAAGTCCTGAATTTCCGAAGGGCGGGTCAGGGGCAGGGAGCGAGCGGGAGGACCGACCAGGGTCAGCGGCGCACCAGCACCGTGCCGACCAGGCGGTCGTGCATGCCGCGCTGGTCCTTGTCCCAGATCAGCGCGGGGATCGCGAGGCAGAGCAGGGCGGTGCGGGCGATCGGCTTGACGACGCCGATCCAGCCCGGGTCGATCGGGACGACCCGCATCGAGAGGATCAGGTGCCCGATGCTGCCCCCGAGCGTGGCGATGAACAGCACCTGCAGCACGGCGAAGATGCCGAGCGTCGCGAAGGAGTTGATGCCCGTCCAGAGCGGGACCCCCTCTACCGGCTCGGGCGGGAAGAAGAAGTACGACAGCGCGCTGGCGATGCCCCAGTCAAGGATCAGTGCGAGGATGCGGCGGCCGCCCCGGGCGATGGAGCGGGGTCCGCTCCTCGGGAGACCGAGCGGCTTTCCCGGCCAGGTGTCATTCGAGAGCGGCGCTGTAGGCATCCGCTAATCCTAAACCGGAACATTCTCGTAACATGCCCGAAACATTTGCGTCACCGCTGCGAAACCCCCTACGCCTACCCTCGACAGTGGCTGCGACTGCAGCCGACAAGCACCAAGCTCATTGGAGTCCCTTCATGTTCAGTGATTCTTCCGAAGTGCTCAAGTTCATCAAGGACACTGACGTCAAGTTCCTTGATATCCGTTTCACCGATCTTCCCGGTGTGCAGCAGCACTTCAATATCCCTGCTTCCACGGTCGACGAGGAGTTCTTCTCCGTCGGTCAGCTCTTCGACGGCTCGTCGATCCGCGGTTTCGCGTCGATCCACGAGTCCGACATGCAGCTCATCCCCGACGTGTCGACCGCGTACCTCGACCCCTTCCGCGTCGAGCGCACGCTCATCATGATCTTCGACATCTACAACCCGCGCAATGGCGAGATCTACGC
>Ga0247741_1001891_pt1 | contig 11626 bp, 13 predicted proteins | sample UWRJL213509R2_FD_180945 | JGI IMG/M metagenome (GOLD analysis project Ga0247741, IMG submission 180945) | Plant litter microbial communities from Arlington Agricultural Research Station in Wisconsin, United States - UWRJ-L213-509R-2 | ecosystem: Environmental > Terrestrial > Plant litter >...
CTCGTCACCTTTCCATCCATCGTTCTTCCAGCAAACGTCCGCCAAGCCCTGGTCGTTTCCCGGCCGGAAGAAATCGCATTGCCGGAGTCAACCCCAAATCCCTCCTTAAGCCATCTCACTGATTCCTACTCGTCACCTTCCTCCAGCTCGAACGGGAATGGGTTCAACAAGTTGAAGCTGCGTGTGCCGATGGAACGAAGGTAGGTTTCATAACTCCATCGTCGCCCCTTTTTTGAGGAATTTGCACAGATACTATGCCAATACCAATAACATTACTTGGCCACCGGAAGTTCAGGACTACAATAAACGATTCACGAAACTGCTTGACCATATCAAGAGCCGACACGATCCAACAGTGACGACCGTTGCACAGGGTGTACTGGAGTGGAAGCGCAGTCAGAATGCGAAGCACATTGGATTGGATATGCAGGCATGGCTGGATAGGTTCTATCTTTCGCGGATAGGAATACGATTCCTCATTGGACAGCGTGCGCATCCTCTCTTTTGATTAATGATGTGTCTTACCGAGTCCCATAGATGTTGCACTGAATACCCAGCAGGCGCACCATGACTATGTTGGCATTATCTGCACGAAAGCCGTTCGTACATCTTTCATTCACTACCAGCACTCGTCTCACGTACTCTGTTTCAGAACGTCCACGACATTGTCCAAGAAGCCATCGAAAACGCGCGATTCGTGTGTGAAGAGCACTACGCGATGTTCAAAGGACCTCCGGTGCAACTCATCTGTCCCAAAGACCTTATTTTCCCCTACGTCCCTGGGCATCTCTCCCACATCTGCTTCGAACTCCTCAAGAACTCCCTGCGTGCTGTAGTAGAGCGATTTGGCGTCGACAACGAGGACAATTTCCCGCCCATCAAGGTCGTCGTTGTGGAAGGCACGGAGGACATTACCATCAAGATCTCGGACGAGGGAGGCGGAATCGCACGGAGCGCCATTCCCTTGATTTGGACATATATGTACACAACGATGGAGGCTCAAGGCATTGACAGTAACTTCCAGGCGAGTGACTTCAAAGCCCCGATGGCCGGTTTTGGATACGGACTGCCGTTGTCGCGATTGGTGAGTTTTGAGCATTTACTGCTGCTTTCTGTTCCGTGTTCTAACGAACGGGCTCTTCTATTTAGTATGCTCGATATTTCGGCGGAGATTTGCGTCTGATCTCCATGGACGGCTTCGGAACGGACGTCTACATTCATCTCAACCGGCTATCTAGTAGCCGCGAGCCTCTGCCTTGACATACGGATATCAACCATGTAATTATATGTATTGTAATCGCAAGCACCGACTTGTGTCCCAGACTGCTTGTTTCTCAGCACGAGTAATTCACTCATCTCGGCCCGATGAAGAAGCGGCCGTTAGTCTTGTTAAGTCTGTGCCTTTATTTCGTTGAAACACAGCTACAATTATTCAGAGCAACATGGAATGCTCTAGGGTAACAAGAATTATGTAGATGATATACAACGGTACTCGCTCTCCGGTCCAATCTCTGTGTATGTGGGTCTCCCTAAGAAGCTGAACCCTTAATCCAATTCGTCGAACCATTCGATGGCGCGTGCAAGGACCTCGTCCTCGTCGATTTCCCGTTCCGTGAGCTCTTCATCATCAAAGAATTCGCGAGTAACGGGGGTAGGCTCTGTTGGCTCCTCGTGATGACCGGCATGTGCTATTGACTTGACCTTGTGCCTGGTGGAGGCTTGATATCAGCAAGGAGGATCAGCGAGGCGCGATTGGTTACTCACATTCCCTCCTTCAGGAAGGTCATGATATTGGGAGAACGTTCCTCAAGCTCCGAGATGTAGCGCTCGAAAAACTCATCAAGGTCGCGGGCATCGAGCTCGTCATAGTCTCGGGCGAGGAGGTCGTCATCCATGTCCTCACGTCTCAGGATGTGAGAAACGAGGCTCTTTGCCTTGTTGAAGAGACCTTTGAAGAAGCTCTTGAAGCTACGACTCTCCAGGTCCTGCAACTCGCGCATCTCGACATCGGACAAATCCTCGGCAAATCTTGCGAAGATGTCTTGAACATCACGAGCGACGATGTCGTGATCCGTCTCGACAAGTTCACGGCTGTGTAATTCAAACATTAGCGCCCAAGGCACGGGGACCAAAAAGAGAAGTATATATCACCTTTCAAAAGCGTTTTCGCGGATGGCGGCGAAAGCAGGGGCAGCGATAAGGGCAGCAACGAAAAGGGAGGAAGTGAATTTAACCATAATGAACTTTAGTTTGAATTAGAGAAGGGCGATGGTATCTGTGATCAACACAAATTCGTGGAGGCTTAGGTGCGAGGGGGGGAGGGAGACCAGCTGGAGAGCCCGAGAAGCGCGATGCCAGCTTTATATAGGATCGCCCGCGCTGGTGAGAATGCGCCGATCGGCATCTGTCATGAATGAGGCTGTGGCTGCCAGGCTGTGGCCGCCGGTGCGCGCTGTGTACCACCCTGTGTGCCGTTCCATCCTTTCAAAATTTAACAGTCAATTTGGACAATTTTGGACTCTCCAGGAGTGATTGGAGAGGGTTAGCCCTCAGAGAAATCTTAAGGAAGAGGTGCAGTGGATGGGATTCGCGTTGACCGACAGGAGCGACCGTGAGGATCAATCAGCATGGTGTCAATAGTCCGAAGTGATGGGATGAATAAAACATGTTACAGATAATTACATATGTACCGTCCCTGTAGCCTAGCTTTAGTGACATGTGAGATACTTATAGTCTCCATTACAGACCTTAGGATCAATAAATGAAAGTCGATTGATAGTTCATTATGGTCAGGTATGCAACCTCGATTGACCTTAACACTTGGCCGAGGTGAGATAAGATTGGCCGTATATCCTCAACTCAGGCCATGATAATCGAAGTCTGGATACTGGCTCGCGCCAAGTAAACCATGGTTAGTTGAGTAGCTAAAGCGCACGACATGATCAAAATTTCACGAGGGTGAACCCAACGCAAGTCTACGGCACCTCCTCCTCATCCTCGTCTCCTGATACTTCAGCGTTCTCCTGTCCTACCTTCGCCATGAGCTGCGCAAGGTCTTGCTCCTCCGTCTCGGAAACTGCTTTGGGCTTGACGTACGATAGTAAGTAGGCGAACGTCAACATTCGAAATGAGCTCACCTTCATCTTCACAATCAGATTACCTCCATGTTTCTCAATCATAGTTTGGATAGAATCAATCGCACGCTCTAGACGGTCAACAGCCGCATGCTAGTGAAGTGAGTATTAAGTTGCTGAGTAGTAGAACGAAACGGCCATACCTTATCTGTGGCATTCGTACTCAAGACATACAGAGGCGGCGCGACGAGTTTAGCCTTGATCGGTACAGCTTCGCTGCTCTGCTTCTCGCCCGCACGGAGGGCTTTCTTGATCGCGTCGATGCCAGCCGGGGTATAACATGTGAGCTCAATGTCAGCGCGAAGTTTGATCGGTTGCGGCGTCAGACGCCTAGCAATGGTGCTTGTGAGAATTGAGAGTGTCGAAGGGGAGATTGGAGTGGATAATGACGAGAAAACAGTATCGGCCTCTCTTGAAAGTGGGGACAGGACATGAGCGGATCAGACGTGGATAGTAAATGTAAACATACGTTAGGGCTAGCTTGAAGGCATCGTAGGGGTGCCCATATTTTTTCCCGAGTGGCCAAGCGATCTGCTCATATAGCTGCTCGAGCTTTTCCTCCTCATTTCCACCTCCGGGGATTTCATGCTCAACCTCTGCACCCTCCTCCTGCGCAGCTTGCCTTGCCTTGCGAGCTGCCTTCTTGCTCTCTTTCTCCGCAGGTTCGGCTGCAGGTGCCGCCTCCTTCTCGGTACCATCTCCAGTCACAGATGGAATTTTGGATGCCACATGCCTCAGAATCGACGCGACTGTTTTTGACTTCATGTATCGCTCTTCGCATTTTACGATATCCTCGGGCGATACACGACGTTTCGATAGATCAATGTAACCTGACAAATGTGCCGATGGGTTAGAACATAGGATTGCGATATCTGAAGCGATGCAGCCGACGTGGACGGACCTTTCTCTTTGTCTACGCGGAGAACAACGACCACCTCGTTCCTGCCTACTCGAATCAGCTTCTGCACTGAACGTATACGACGACGTGACAGTTCAGATAACAGGATCATTCCTTCCGTATTGTCGTATTCCAACTACAATTTGGTGAACACGATCTGAGACATAATTTCGCTCGAATACGCACCAGTTTCACGTAGGCTCCCATCTCAGCAATCTGGCGCACTTGCACCATGACAAGCTCGTCTACCTCTGGATACTTTTGTTCGTAGTAGCGCATTGTGGTAGATGGTCAAATCTCGAAGATGATTGACTTCAAGAACTATTTGAGTCATTATCGCCTTGGCTAACCCTAACCCTGAGGAAACTTATCTTATCAATTTGGACGATCTTCATTAGTCCTGAGAATAGTAAGATTGTCGTTTTCAATAGTGAGATGCCTCATTACCAGTTGCTCTATTCTTTGAAACCAACAAATTAGAATATATATCATACGAGAAGGAAGGTTTTCTCCTGGAGAATAAATATGGCGATCAGATGGTATAGTGAGATACATCGTTTGAGGGTATAGTTATGAGTATCCAGAGAGGAGCATTGAGCCTTTATCATCAGGCCGTGCGATTTCCTCCCATATAAGCTCTAGGTCGAAAAGACGGTCAGCAGAAACAAGGCTAGCAATGGTCCTGATACCTTTAAGTTGCTCTTTAGAGAGTGCTTCGCCCATATCAAAATCGAAGAACCTCGGATCTAGTGGTTCAGCCGTTGGTTCGTCTTCGAGGTCGTGATAGGGCTGCCCACAAGTCATGAGTACATTCGGGATGACATCCATTGACAGATTTATTTACCTCGAGGTAGGGGTGGCGAAGTGCTTCGGAGACGTCCAATCTCTTCTTCGGACTAAATGCCAGACATTTTTCCATGAGGTCAATCGCCTGTATGCGGATATGAGAATTAACTTTGCGACTACAGCGAAAAGATGCATACCAACGGATTGGCATTGGGGAACATTTGGTGGAAGTTCTTTTTTCGGCGGAATGGAAGTGCTCGAATGTACTCTCGCGATCGTTCAGAGTTGATGGCGTAAAAGTCGTCTATTGACGGTGTACCAAGGGTTTCGAGGATGAGGGAGAGCTGGTGGTGATCTAAAAGTAAGGTTAGGTCGCAATGCAATAACGGTGCATGGCCTGAAACTCACAATCTCTGCCAGGGAAGAGGGGACGTCCACTAAGCATCTCTGCCAGAACACACCCAACACTCCAAACATCGATTGCACGGGTATATTCTTTGAATGTGAGCATGACTTCCGGTGCTCGATACCACCTAACTCAATTGGTGCCGAATCAGCGAACGGCCAGGATAAGCGTAGTGACATTTGACAGATCCGAGGAGACCTGACCGGGAGAGCGAAAATAAAATCGAGAACAGGCATACCTCGTCGCCACATATTCAGTCATAAAGGTGCTTGTGTCATCCGCATCTGGGGGTGGCCTCGCTGAACGTGCCAGCCCGAAATCGCAAATCTAGGATAGATTAAGGTCAGGAACCGAACGGCAGCCGAATTGAGTTTACCTTCAGGTCACAATTGGAGTTAAGGAGAAGATTTGAGGGCTTCAGATCGCGATGGAGCACATCTGCCGAGTGTAGAGCCTTGAGAGCCCTCAGCGTCTAGTACCGAAACTAGCTTGAGAAGTGTGCCCCTAAAGTCGTCTGCAACAGAGAAACTCACCATACCTGGTAGATAAAGTACTGACAGTGGTCGTCACTGAGGGGCTGCGTTCGTATGACGCGGTGCATATCGGTCTCCATCAGCTCCTGGACAAGATAGACCTCTCTGAATTCTGCAATAGATGGTGGTTTTAAGATGTCGAGGATCGCAATAATGTTCTCATGGTGAAAGTGGCGAAGCAACTTGATCTCTCGAAGGGTCCGCAAACAGAACATAGAGTGATCAAAGGGTGTAATGCGCTTAATAGCAACCTTTCTCTGGGTCGGAATATGGACCGCGGAGCTGAAGCCAAAACGTGAACGATGGTCAGAGTTACCGAGTGCGATCACATACCAGACAATACCATAAGCGCCCTCTCCAATAACATCCATAGGCTGATAGCTGGATCCGGTGGCAAAGTTTACGAGACGGTCGTCGGGGAGCATGTCCGCGTCCATTTCGCGATTATCGTAGAGCAGAGTAAAGCGCATCCAACAAGCAGAGCAACAATAGCGGAGCTCGGCAACTCCCGCAAATCGTATATAAATGGCTACTATGCCCCTAATTATCTCCAGTCCCCATTCACTATGTCCAATCCAGGATTAATCTTCGCTTTGGTTGAAGTTGGCCAAAAGGTTAGCCAGGACGAATTTGACCGTGAGCTATTTTACAATATTGCTTCCTCCAATTTCTAACAAGCTTCTAGATATCTTGGACAATGAACACGCTCCCATTCGTTTGAAGGTACCTGGGGTCAACAACGCGGTCCGATATAGAGCCACGGACGGACAGGCACCCACATGGCTCACTCTATTCGACACAGAGTCCCCTGATGTGGTACAGAGTGAGGAATATCGGGTTCTCCGCGCACAGGCATCGGAGCGCGAGCGGGCCTGTGCACCTCAGCTCAGCACCTTTAATCGAGGATACTACGAGCAAATATTCAGCAAAGTCGAGGAGAACCATCCCGGGACACCTGGAAAATACATTATGGTCGTTTCCATGCTTGTTCGACCTGAGATAGACGACGAATTCAATCAGTGGTACAACACCGAACACGTACCAGACTTAGCCAAGACTCCTGGATGGCACCGTTCACGACGCTTCAAACTTCTAAACAATGTCGAGTTCGGCAAAGGGAACGGAGTCGACGCCACAAAGCCACCGCACAATTACCTTGCTATCCACGATTTCGACCACGATGGATATATCGAGACTTCCGAGTTTGTTGCCGCCGTCCAAACTCCCTGGTCTGGGAAAGTCCTATCCCAGGTCTCCGAATACAGCTACAGGAAGTTCAGTTTCCACAAGGTCATCGAAAAGAGTTAAAAAATAAACTTGAAGTAAGTCTTCTTGAGCCATTTTCGCGCCTCGTATTCACTTCTGCAATCAGCTTGGTACTTTTAGATTATACACTCATTGATAAGGACATCCTTTCTTCTACTTCCGCCCTTGTTGGGATACTGTCAATCGTCCCAGACCTCTCAACGCACATGCCGGATGCCTGTGGGCAAGTCAGAAGAGAGTAATAGATAAACTTAGTAGCTCACATAAACAGAAATCTTCAAGATTTTTGCAATATCATGCTCCCTGATATCCTTACCGACTTGCGCAATTGGTCCAAATTCCATCAAACCTTGAACAAAAAATCCAGTGAAACAGTCCCCAGCCCCCGTGGTATCCTTAACTCCACCCATCAACTTTGCTGCAGGAAGGTACATGAATGAGGCAGTTTCATGCTGGGTCTTAGGACGATGAAATGTTGGCAAAAAAGCCAATACTCCGTCTGCACCAAGCGTACAAACGATATTAATGTTCTCGAACTTTGGCAATACCGACAATGCAAAAAGCAAGTCACGATTAGGCATGACCGCAATAGGTGATTGAGTTGCTGATGTTCCGGAGGATCTCATTGCTCTGTATAACCCGTGGGCTTCAGATTCATTGACGATGAGCCAATCAATGCGGTTCCAGGGGTATTCGCGAATATCGTTGGGGGACGGTAATGGAGAAGGATTCATGATGACCGTTGCATCCACGGCTCGATGAAGTGCATAGTAATTCGAGCTAGGACTGATCTCGTTTTGAAGCAGGAGATGCGTGGTTTCCGGGAACCATCCCTTTGATCGTTGCATGAAACGGTCTTCGTGAACAGTAGCGTGGTTGGCTCCCGGGAATAGGACTTCAGGACCGGAGTCACTCAAATTTTAGAAGGAAAACATTCTATCTGAGTAGCACATACCAATACTGTTTTCGCCTTGATCATCGACTTGAATGATAGCTCGACCCGTTGAGAGTTCCTATCTGCACATGAATGACTCCACCTATTTCGCATCGGAGAGACTCACCTCCGAGACAATGATCCCGTTCACGTTTATACCATAGCTTCGCATTTGGTCCTTCACCCAAAGACCATCGTCCCCAATCGTTCCATAGAACTGCGCCTGTCCTCCAGCCCGGACAATAGCCGCTGCTTGATTTGCACCTTTGCCACCAACACGCCTCTGGTGGCCATAGGAGGAGATGGTCTCTCCAGGTCGTACGATATGTGTTACTAAAAGTTGAATTATTCGCAAGATATCACTAACATGAGTTGCAGAAATACCGTGGAAGTATTCGTCGCAATCTATTTACCAGGCGAAAGATTAGCAAGAGGTTACCTGATACAAGCAATGTACTAACTGATAGATCCGCGGACCGTACAGCTGCAGATGTAACCGGTCATCTTGAGGAATGGGGCCTGGTAGTCTCGAGTCCATATAGCGGCAGCTTACTTATACTTCTCTGACCAAAGTTGGGCGATCGCCGCTCGGAGGAAATTGATCGATCGATCACCCGATCAAGTTCCGACTTCGCTGATCAATGCCTGCGGTCCGGTACTTCCAAAGAGACCGGCGAGGAAAAGTGGTATATCCGATAATTTTACAAGAATTGCTACTTCAAGAACTGGATGAACAAGGTCCTGGTGAGGAGTAACAGCTAGGAGAAAACTACCCAATGTAAATCACCAGAAATGACCTAGATCTACACTGATGAGAAGGTATTACAGAAAGCAGGCAATTCGAGGCGGACGGGTAAGTTAGAACAACAGCAGGCAGTTGTCTTGTACACAAATGTACTAAATCGAGTCAATAATTTGCTTTTGAACAGTAGTCTGTGATTGTGCAGTATATGAATGAAGATGAGGATAGAATAGAGATGGCAGAGGTTTTTAAAAGAAAGAAAGTGCGCGTATCGAGATTTGGGATCGGAATCCAAGGCGGCGATGGCACGGAGGGAATGAACTTGACCATTAGGTATCTACCTGTCCATGTCAAACAGGTCATCGTCGTCCCGCGTCACCACAGGTCCACTCAGTGGGCTCAATGGCCCTGTAGCAGGTTGGGTATACCGTGGACCACTAACATTCCTCGACAACCCAGGAGGAGGGTTGCTCGATGGTCCACCGGCCCGGGCCGCAGCATTATATGAAAGTCTTGAGAACATGGAATCGAGACCAGCTGCTCCAGTATTCGACTGAATGGGGCCGCCCTGCTGGTTTTGAATATTCTGCGTAGACGTCGCCCAATCGCCATACGGTCCTTCGCCATGCCCATTGCTGTTGTTGGTAGTACCCATCAAACCAGCTGCACCAGGCGACGATCCTACACCGAAGGAGGTTCCACTGGGCGGCGAGGCGATGTTCGTCAATGGCGGCAAAGCATGGATCCTCGAATAGCCAGCAGCCAAGCCCTGAGGAAGGCTTTGTCCGGGCGCATGGCTCTGCAGGGCTCTAGCACTCGGGGACAGCAAATGTGGGGCCAAAAGCGGATCATCCACCTGATGGCTCTGGTTGACCAAGTTAGACGCGGGTATCGGCCTCGACGTATGCGGCTGTTGGTGTTGGTGTTGATGCATGGTCTGCGTGAGATCGAAAGGTGAAGGCGTTGTCCGGTAAGTAGTCTGCATATTGCCGTGGGTATGCGTATGGAAACCGGTAGAGTTGGAAGCCGAGGAGGGGAGGCCTAGAGCGTTGCCTCCACCAAGTGGCTGAAGATAGTTGTTGGCCAAACCATTGATCGATCCACCACCATTACCACCACCATTGCTCGCGAATAGAGGGTTGCTTGCCCCTCTCATTGCCCGAGCCACGCCTCCATGCCCCAGCTGAGATTGTTGAGCCTGCTGCTTGGCTTTTGCACTCAGGTAGTGGTGATGGAGCCCAGGAAGGAATGCGGCGCTCGCGTTGCTCGGGCTCATCATCCCTATCGATGACGCAGTCCCAGCGCTACCCATGCTCATGCTAAGCCCCATCTCGTCACCGGGCCCACCAGGACCATATGGATCAAGTCTCGAGGTATAGGTAGTAGAGGGGGTTCCGCGGTGCGCCGGTGGAGATGAGGGCATAGGATGCGCGGACGAGTCAGACCATATCGACTTGATATCCCCCAAAAGTGTCGGAGCTGGGACCGAGCGCGAATACCGATGACCTAAAGCCGCGTTTCCACTTCCTGCAGCACCAGCGGGGCCACCGGTGCCGGATTCTGCAGCAATAGTCGCAGACGCCATTGCTTCCCTCAAGTGGCTAACACCAGCGGGTGGCTGCCCAGAGTTACTTCTCGACATTCTACGGCTTCGTTCTTCCGGTGTCAGCAGGTCATTGAGCGAACTTGGCAAGAAGTCTTCCAGATCCTCGTCCTCCACAGCCGTATCTACTTTGTGCCTGGCGCCGGAGAACTCGTCATACTCGATGCTGATATCATACTCATCGCGTTGACCGTTCATATTCGGGCGCTGCTGGGAGACCGAGGACGAGAGTTGAGCACTGAGCAAGCCACTGTAAGAATTGGCACCATGGTCATGTGCATCAGCCCGGTTTCTTCGGCCGCCCATCATAGCAAGACCACTACCCAGGCTGGCTGCGATGCCAGCTCCCGCGGAGTATGAGGACGGCATAAAGTGGGTTTGGGTTCCAGGGGCAGAGAACGGGGAGGAGGAAAGCATGCCGTTCGATGGAGACGAGCTCAGATTGGTTGCACCTAGGTGTGAGTGATTACGTGGAGAGGTACCAGGAGAAAAAGTAGTGCCATTGGCTCTGTTAGGGGACGTAGGTTGACCAGGGCGGTAGTTTGGAGGAGATCCTATAGGCCCAAAGTCGTTAACAGCAGGATTGCTTGCTGGTCTAGGAGCGGATGGCGGAAGGGGTACAGCCGCCGCTGAGGAATTGGTTTTAAGCGCTGAATTTGACGCCTCGGTGGAAGGATCCTTGTTTTTCGAGTCCTCAGAAAGTGACGTTGGGTCTGGCTGTTGCGTGGATGTAGGTGGGTGATGAACAGTTTCCATCTCGTCCAATATGGCAAACGAGGCGAAGTCGGTGTCCTGAAGCGGGGGTGCGGGTGCGGAGGGTGAGATCGTGGCTTTGAGGGGCATATTCATAGGTGGGCGACCTGAGGTGGACGAGCTTCCACTTGTATTGAGCATACGAGTAGGCGCTGTTGCCCCTCCAGCGAGGAGAGGTAATCTGTTGCCTCCGCCGCCTGCCCCGGCGCCCTCGCGCTTGGCACCCTTGTTGCCTGACTTCCCCTTCTCTGTACCCGCAGCTGCAGCTGCAGCAGTTTGGGCAGCTTTCTTGTTCTTTCTGTCCATTGCCATGCTTTGGCCGGGTAGGATATGAGCAAGGGCGCATTTATGACCGAATTTGCAGTTGCCTTTCACAAACCAGGTGCAAGTTTCCTTTTGTCCCCCAGGTTCTACAGCGGTATGCGAGAAGGGACAGGAGGCCCCGGCTGTACATCCTCCAACTTTGTAGAATTTACAAGGCACATGCGACAGGTCTTTTGCTGCAGATACGAAAATCCTCGAATCAAATTGATCTAAAAATTGCAATGCAAAAAGGTGGTACGTACTCTTT
>Ga0247741_1001893_pt1 | contig 11623 bp, 11 predicted proteins | sample UWRJL213509R2_FD_180945 | JGI IMG/M metagenome (GOLD analysis project Ga0247741, IMG submission 180945) | Plant litter microbial communities from Arlington Agricultural Research Station in Wisconsin, United States - UWRJ-L213-509R-2 | ecosystem: Environmental > Terrestrial > Plant litter >...
TGATCGTCTTCAGCTTCTGCCCAAGTCGCTCAAAAAAGACCTGGTTGACAACGGAGACCCCTGAGCTGCCGAAGGGAACATAGACTGCACTCTCCACATTAGGCAGGTTCATCTCCCAAAGCTCTGCGTGGCGCCTTGAAGGTGGTACTGGTTGGGGTGTGGCGTATGCATACACCATTTTCAGATAGTCGAGTGAGATGTTTGAGTCCCGATCCACGAAGCAGAGGGCATTCACCGACTCTAGCTTCGGGTGGTTCTGGAGAAAGTGCGTCCAATCAGCTTGGTTGGGAAGGAGATTATTGTTGTGCCAGCTGATGTATTTGAGAGTGTCACGGCAAGCCAATGCTGATTGGAAAACTCGATGGGGAAGCCCTACATCCCTGTATCCATGGTCGGTGATCGAGAAGGTCAAAACAGAGAGATTTGAGAGTTGGGAGATGATACGAGAGAGCTTATCGAGCTCAGCTTCAGGATCAGTTGGGTCGTCTCGCATGCTAACATCGAGGCGGTGAATCCACCAAGCGATATTACAGGCTTGCGCACCGGAGTCGGCAGCTCTCTGGGAGCGAGTCATCGCTTCACAAAGGGATTGAAGAGCCCTGTGGCGACCAAGAAGGACATATTCAAAGAGGTAGGGTGACGCAAGAGTGTACCATGCCTTGCTGACCCGTACGAGGTTTCGCCTCGTGATCTAGAATTCAGAATTGAGCAAAACACAGCGAAACACGGAAGACTTAAACCTACGAGAGACCTCTTGAAGTCTTTCACCTGATCGCGATCAGACGAAGTTGCACCAAAGGGAGGAGGGAGTTCTGGCTTGAGCACCCCAGAGACAACGGTAGCATGTCGGATGATTCTTTGCCATACTTCTGGGGGAATGTCAGGATAGTAAGATTTTTTCCCCGGCATGAGCCTCCTCCTCTGGCATGCAAGATTGGACCTTCGGTAAGTACTTTGGTGGGAGTGGCGGGAACTCAGAGCAAAATTTTTGCGATAAGTCCACGAGTCAAAGCGCTCGTTCATTCATCGGTTTATAAGTGGCGCGGTATGACGTAGACCTTGGTGGTGACAACAACCTGAGGTCACAGTTGTTCCAAAGTTCCGGCAAGCGCGTAAGGATCGACAGCGAGAATGGATACTTAGTTCATTGTAAGTTGATAGGACGAAAACATGGATAACATAGTGCAATAACTCAGCAGAATACATGACGCAACTAAGCAAGGCAATCATCCACTGATTGCCACAGCCACCCTCTGAACAGAGTAAACGTCTTGCGCCGATTCTGCCTCGTTTTCGCGGTTTCTGTCTTTACGCTTCGAGGAAGATAAACGCCGATCCACTGAGGTCGAGCTCGACAGCTTGGGCCCTATCTACTCAGCCTGCGGACCTGGAATGTTGTATGTATGGCCGTTCGTCTTCAGGATGGCTCGTGTTCACGGTCCGCGGCCGAGCTGGGACTTTGGAGATGATAGGCTTCCTAGGCGAAGGGATGACTGAAAAATGTCAGCAAGGGAGTCTTTATGAATAAAGCGCCGCGCACCGTGAGAGCCATCTTCCGTGTCCGAAGAACCAGGAAATGAGCGAGGAAGAAATTGGTGAATTGGGCTGAGCGTACAAGCCCAGGGCCCTTCCTTGATTTGGATGGTATCCGGCAGGGGCTCGTCAAGTTCATTGAAGCGCTCATAAAGAACACGGTCGGAGGGGAGAAAAGTGTGACTAGATTAGTTACTGACTGAAGGAGGGCCTTAGAGGACCTGGAAAGGCAGTACTTTCCGTATCACTGGAGCGTTTGGAGGTAGGCTTCCCTAATCTCTCAATTGCACACCCTTAGGATCTTGGATTTCCACCCCTAAAGTACCCAAACTCTGCAAATTTTTCTGAAAGAGAGTGGTTTGACGTAGCGCTCTCAAATTTCCGTAATCAAGGAGGCGAATGATAGTGACCTGTGGATTTAATGATAGAACGTCTTGTAAAAGGGAGAACATGGCCATCGCGACTTGCCGGGAAATTTGCATAGGGTGTAGTCGAATGCCCAATGTACGAACGCCTTTGGGAAAATGTGGACGTCCGACTTTAACCAGGTGATGTGAGTTTAGGGCGATGTCGAGTCTTTCCAGGTGAAGACAGCGACGCGAAATTTCGGCGAACGTAAGGCGGAGGTCCTGTCCCCTTTCCATTTCTTGGGCCCTTTCTGCAATCCAGTCTACTCTAATCGTCTTCAGCTTCCACCCAAGTTGCTCGAAAAAGGGCTGATTGACAACGGAGACCCCTGAGTTGTTGAAAGGAATATAAATGGCACTCTCCACAGTAGGCAGATCCAGCTCCCACAGCTCTGCATAACGTAAAGGCGGATCTGGTTGGGGTGTGGCGTATGCATACACCATTTTCAGATAGTCGAGTAAGATATTCGAGTCCCGATCCACGAATCAGAAGGCGTTCACCGACTCTAGCCTCGGATGGTTCTGAAGAAAATGCGTCCAATCAGCTTGACTGGGAAGGAGATCGTTGTTGCGCCAGCTGATGCATTTCAGAGTGTCGCGGCAAGCCAAGGTTGAGGTCGATTGGAAAATACGATGCGGAAGGCCGACATCCCTGTATCCAAGGTCGGTGAATGAGAAATTCAAAACAGAGAGGTTTGAGAGTTGGGAAATGATATGGCAGAGCTTATCCAGCCCGGCGCTGTGATCCGTTGCGTTATCCCGCATGCTAACATCGAGGCGGTGAATCCACCAAGCGATGCTGCAAGTTTGCGCCCCAGATTCGACGGCTCTCAGAGAGCGAATCATCGCTTCCCAAAGGGAATGCATACCCCTATGGCGACCAAGAAGGACATATTCAAAGAGGTAAGGCGACGCAAGAGTGCACCATGCCTTGCTGACTCGTACGAGGCTGCGCCTCGTGATCTACAAAATAATTGAGCAAATACAGCGAGATAGTGAAGAATTGGCCATACAAGAGATTTCCTGAACTCTCTTAGCTGATTGCGATCAGACGAGGTCGCCCCGAAGGTGCGAGGGAGCTCAGGTGAGAGCACCCCAGAGACGACGGAGCATGCCGAATGATTTTCTGCCATACTTCTAGCGGAATGTCAGGAGTATAAGGTCGTTTTTCACGATAAAACTCCTTCGCTGACATGCAAGGCTAGATCTTCACTAGAAGTGGTGGGAACTCGAAGCAGAAACTACTGTGAGTCAAAATAGTCAAGTGAAAAGTGACGTGACGTAACGTTAGCCACCAGCCATCAGAAAATATAGGTTCGTTGTAAGTCAACAGTACGAAAACATGGATAACATAGCGCAATAACTCAACAGCATAATAGACCTAGACCATCACTAATATTCAAGCGTCTCTCCTTCGATATCTCCCACTTTCACTCCTCGCTTCCCTATCCACCTCGTCTTTCTTTCTCTTCTGCATCTCCTTGGCCTTCTCATTTATACTTCCAACCTCCTGCGTGTTCGGGAACCCAATATCCCAATATCCTGGCGGCGTGCTCGCCCGTGCCCACGTATGCCGGTGCCGAGAGATCGCCTTCTTGTGAGCTTCGATCTCCGATGAGTTTCGTACAGCACGGCCTTCACTCTGCGGCGAGCCAGAGTGCTTAGGGCAGGGTTTCGCAGGTGTCGTCGGTGGTGATCGCCACAGAGGCTGCTGCAGTCGGCTTGGCAGTGGGCCAACACCTTGGTAGTACTATGTGAATCGTTAGATGTGCATTCAAATGCTGAAGGTGGGATTTACCTCTCGACAACATTCACAATCACCAGCGTCCATCCTGCGTCTCTCGTCCTTACTTCGAACGACTTCATCGTACTGATAACTCTTCCCTCCATTGTGCGTAGTGTCAATTGTGTATAACGCGTTGATAGTCGTGTCTTCAGGACTGAGACAGAATGTATAAGCACAGGAAGGAAAGAAGAAGGGCATTCACCCACCGATTGCCACCGCCATATCTTCCCCGCCCTTTGAACGCAGAGTAATCATTCTTACGCAGATTCCTGCTGGCTAAAGGTGTTGCTTCGTTTTCGCGTTCTCTCTCTTTACCCTTCGAGGAGGATAAACGCCGATCCACTGAGGTCGAGCTCGAAAGCTTTGGCTGCGCGAACTCTTCTCCACTCAACCTACGGACCTTGGATGGCCGTTCGTCATTAGGACGGCTTGCGTTCGCAGTCGGCGGTGGAGCTGGCACTTTGAAGACGATTGGCTTCCCTGAGCGGGGGTTTGTGGAAGGAACAAGGACAGCTGAGGAAAGTTAGCGAAGGAGTCCCCATGAACAAGATTCAGCTTACCTTGAGAATCATCTTCTGTGTCAGAAGAGCTGGGAAATGAACGGGGAAGAGACTGATGCAATGGACTGGGCGTACAGATGGGCTCTTCTTTGATTTGGATGGTATCCGACAAAGGGCGGAACATTAGAGGGGTGCGGTTCGTCGATATCGGTGGGGCCGCGGTAAAGAACACGGTTGGAGAGGAGGAAGGTGCGGTTAGATTGGTTACTGACTGCAGGAGGGTGGCCCTCAGAGGTCCTGGAACGGCAGGACTCTCCATATCCTTGAGGCATTTGGACGTAGGGTTTCGCTCGTTCTCTTTGTCATCAGTCCGTCCAAGTGGGGGTGGGCATCCTTGGAGGCGTTTAGGGTTGCTCAAAGGCGCCAACTTGTTGACATACCTATCACGTCCTCCAGCCCAAGGTCTGGGCCAATCTCCACAATCTTCCGCCGTTTACGCATAACCGCCGTTACATCTCTTTTCTTCCTTTCCTCCTTGCTTATTCCCTTCTCATTGCGATGTTTATGATGCTCGTCATCTGCAGCAAAGAGCCAGTCTCGAAAATCTCGCCACTTCTTGTAGTCGGCCTTGTATCTCTCTGCCGAGCGTTCTTTGGTGTCCTTGAGCGAGTCGTAACGTTCGTTGAGCTGCTGTATCTCGTTCTTGTGGAGTGATTTCGCTTCTCTAGATATGGTGTGAGTTATGCAGTTTCCCCATGGTGGCTGATAGAGACATACCTCAACTCTGTTCGAAGCCTATCAACCTGTTCCTGCAAGGCTTGATCGTCCTCCAGGTTCCGAATTCTCGCCTGTGAGATTTCAGCCTCTTTCTTCTCGCTGACCAACTGTGCCTCCAACAGCTGGACGCGACTGAAGCAGTCACGGAATAAGACGTCATGTTCGGCAGAGTCGATGAACACTTGAGCTTCATAGACATTTTCGAAGCCAAGAGAGCGTGCCAGTCGATTGCCTCGATGTACTGCATCGAAGAGTTCCTTTGCTGTCTCGTCGGCGCGATATTTGATCTTTTGAATCTTACGTTCGTATTCGGCCTTTTCCTTCTCAAACTTTTCGAGAAGCCTCTGGTCGCGTGCACGGAGATCAGAGCTTGAGAATGTGGCCATCTGGCCGGTGGCAGTATCTTGACGCCCAGATGGCGAAAGTAGCTTTTAAAGCTGGAACCTGAAACAGAAATTCAATGTACAAAGGTTTAAGGTGGCAAGGCTGGAGGTCAGTCGGACTCTGAAAACAATTCTCACGCAAACGCGTCGCGTCTATTACAGCACAGTATCACACGTGACACTGAACCTCCTACAAACCACTAGGCGATCTTGCAACACACCGTTACAACACACGATCCTTTCCATCCGAGAAGAAAATGCTCTTACATCAACACAAGGACACAAGCCCAGAAACCGGTGTCGGATGGCCATGGCTTGAGATTGGCCGCCAGGCACCCGAAGGAGATATTCATTCAGGGCCGTTGACAACCCAAAAGTGGTTTTCGCTAACGACGTCGACATTCTCCTCCTACCATTCGTGCTGAAAGCATGTCTATTGACCGAGAAAAAGCTCCTGTCCGATTCGACAGCCAGGCTACGCGGGTTGAAGTGGAGGAAGACCCCACACATACTCATGACGGTTGCTCGGAGAAAGCGCCGCGGTTCAGTTTCAATCAGGCTTCACCACCAGATAATCCCTATAATCCGGTAAGGGGCTTAAAAGTTCAATCTCGAACCTTTAACTTACCGAAAGCTTGCACCGTTAGGCGCCCATACGCCAGAGCAGGGTTCCGAATATAAAAGGATCTTCTCCCCTTCCAGGATCACAGGCCGATTTTCAAGAGCAGGTGGGTCTGGTTTGAACATGTTTTTAGGCGCACTTCTCAACAGCTAGGGACTTATCTAGTTCGGAGAAGTTCCCTGGCACTGCGGAGAGCCTCATCGATATGGAGCGCCGAAAAAAGGCGACTCATGGCACAAATGTCACAAACTGCTAGAAAAATATGATAACGAGATGTGCGATGCATGGAAAGAGGAGGTGGACAAACTGCTGATTTTCGTATGTCGCTGCTCTGTTCTTCATGCCTGCCATATTAAAACCACAGGCATATTGTAGGCTGGTCTCTTCAGCGCTACTGTTACGGCTTTCACGGTGGAATCGTACAAATGGCTCCAGGAAGAGACCGACGACATATCCGTTCGTCTGCTTTCTTTCATGGCCTCTCAGTTGGCGAACTCCACTTCAGTTCCACCTGAATTGGTCCGACCGCCGTTTTCTGTTCGTCCTACCGAAGTTCGCGTGAACGCTGTCTGGTTCCTCAGTCTCACATTCAGCCTTGCTACCGTCCTCATCGGCATCCTATGCCTTCAATGGCTCCGTGAATTCCAACGCGACGCGGCTCTTCCTCACAAAGACGCTGTGGCTCTTCGCCAGATGCGGTACGAAGGACTCCTGCATTGGCGGGTGCCTGAAATTCTTTCGGCTCTTCCCCTTCTCCTACAGTCATCACTCCTTCTCTTCTTCATCGGCCTCCTGGACCTTCTTTGGGACCGGAACACCACCGTCGCAGCTTGCGTCACAGCCGCAGTGGGAGTGGTCCTGATTTTCCTCGCGCTTACAACAGTACTTCCCGCACTTCAGCATGCCTTCACGAGGGACAAGCATCTCCGCGTTCGACAATGCCCGTATAAATCACCCCAATCCTGGCTTTGCTATCGGGTCGGACATACAATATTTTGGATTTTCAGCTCTTTCAACCTTCCATGGGCTCACTTCGACTCTCCTCGATTCCATAGGCTACTCAAGTCGGCATCCGACCTCAACTGGATGGCGTTCGATATGCGGTGGAGACAATTTCGTGATGCAGAGGAGGTTGTCAGAGGTACAGCGAAGAAATTCAGGGATTCCGACGACATCATCCACGGCCTGCAGTGGATAAACGAAACCTTCACGCAGAGCGTCGAAGCAGTTTACCCCATTTATCATGGTCTCGCAGACCTGGAACTTTCAGCTGCAGCAACGACAATATCTGGCTTCTACCTAGATGGTCAAATCGACAATGCCACGCTTCGAGTCATGCTGGATGACCGGTTCTCGCCCACCGAACATCAAAAGCGCGATATCCTCTCCGCATATTATCTTCACCTTCATCAAGAAACCCACCCCATATTGAAATCTTCCTACCTGGAATCACTTGTACGGATTCTAAACTCACAAGAAGTACCACGTCCCTTCTACGACTGGCTATCGGAAATTCTGCAACAACTCGTCTCCAATGCTCCTTCCTCCGATTCCAGATCCTCTTTCTCCATATTGAACCCAGAGATAAATGTACAAATCCTCATGTGTGTCAAGAAACTCGTACAGCGCGATGGACTGCGGATCTTGGATCTCGTCGTCGCCTGGGCCCTCCTCCACCATCTCCTCTCTCCTTCACTCATGGACACCTCTGAAGAGCGCTCGGTGGGTATGAACGTCAACGTTCACCACCTCCAACTGGCTTGTGGGATGTTCGAGGAATTCGAGAAGTGGATATTACATGGACGACACCTCGAGCGATCGGACCGTGTGAAGCTTTGCGCAGAGGGGATGATGACGGTGTTTCCGCCATCTGTCGACCTCTCTTGGCTGGCTAGTTTCTGTCCAGACATGGTGAAGGCCGTATCCCTTGTACGGTCGTTGGAAATTCAGATGGCTGTTCTAGGAGGACCGAGTACCGTATTGATGCGGGAACGATGGTGGCTCGACTACTGGGAAGTCTATTCGGACAAGGATTGGGAGAGACTCCTACTCAATTTTCAGCTCATTGGTCAAGAAGAGTAACGATCTATAATTTCCATAAATGACAGGGGTCTAGCAAAAACGCTCGGGACCGCCATTTTATCACGATTATGCCACGCCTCAATCAGTGGAATCGCCACCCAATCAAACCCCTGTCCCTCAGCCTCCTCGCCAAAACCTCACAAGGTCCACGGTTGTCCGACTCCAATAATAAAATTTCCTTCCTCTCAGACGACGATCGACCAGCTCTGTATAGTCAACGAGTATTTCAAGAGTCCATTTTTCGCTGGCGCCTGCATGGTCCAATCGTTCTCGATCGTCTCGAAGGCTGCGTCAGATTGGATGCCCCCTTTATCCCAAGAAATTCGACCTCGCGGACGCCCTGCACAATCCTGTCGAACCTTATTCAACAAGCAATGGCTGTGACTACATGTGGTTGTTGGTGAACGTGTTAATGGTGTAACTGTTGCGTTGAGTACCGTATGCCTCGCTTTAGCGAGTTGCGTCCCTCGATCCTCAGTGCCTGGAAACGATTAGCAGAAGAATTAAAAAGTTAACAGTACCTCGGACTGGTTTTATTATATTTTTACTATCGATATCAATAGCACCACCTGCTTCACCGTGTTTCCAACAATACATCGTCAATTCGAATGATACCTGAACGGACAATTTCCCACTTCCTTACCTTACTGTCCCTACGAACGAACCGATGATACCTGCTATAGTAGCCCCTTCTGGATAGCTAAACTCTCCAGTTGCTTTGCTGCGTTCCAAAATTTCCTTCGGTTCCACATACTCATGTTCTTGCTGCACTCGCGGCGATATAAGAGCCAGGGAAACTTTTCTTGCATCTGCGACAGTGTGACACCCTGTTTCTGACACTGATCTTTCCACCAATCTACCTCCTCCCGCCCTCGTTTCTTGTCTTTCAGAACGAATGGCCCAGCTGGTAGGTACCATGGCTCATTCAGAGCTAGACTTCGGTGTGCTGCGGTATTCCCGTGTGTCAAAATATGGGTACGAAGCCGTTTGCAGGTCGTCATTAGTGTGAAGATTGATCTGGCTGGCAAGAATTCGCAGATAGTGAGAAGGACATCCGGCTGCAAGATAGGTGTTCGGGATGCATTAATCACTTGCTCCAACTCTTGACCCAACAAGGGGAAAGTGGGAAGAGCCTCCGCTTCCAGGGCTTCTGCAATTGGAAATCTGGTTTGAATGGACCAGTCAGATTCCGTCACACCGTAAAGGCAACGAGAGTCCTCCCTCCGAACTTCACATACCTATCCGGTCTAACAAAAACCCACATATTTCCTTGTCCTCTCCACGCTTCTTGTAGAATATCCTCGTCAGATTTGTCTTCCTGCGTCAAGAGGTTGCGCCAAAACTTTCCGGAATCACTCCAAGAGGCATGCATATCCGAATTGGCTATTCTCGCCCAGCTAGCAAATTGGCCATGAATGTTGCTGACAGGGCCATAGTCAACACCTTTGATCATGCCTTGCGTATACCCATCTTCCATGGCCATAGAGTATATCATGTACGGCCTCACAGTGGGCGCCGCTTGCTTTAGAATCAAAAAAGCAGCATAGGTGATGAGCAGGCAGTTCGCGCAGCCAGATACGGTGTAGAAACTGGGGTCACTTGGATCCGTACTTCGGTAGTCACCAAGATCTGGATTAAAACCAGGCGTTATGTTGAAAACCTCCATAATGTTCGCGTCTGTGAATTCGGCAGGGCCTACCATCGGAATAAATTGAGTCTTATTGAATACGAATGCAGACCTCGACGTACGAGGATGATCAAAACCACCCTGAACGACAATGGTACCATCTTCCAACATGTTGTACGGGCAGAGAATGACAAGATCGCGAGAGCATTCAACATCTTCGTCCGAGTATTGCAGGCCGTTCTTGATCGCCTCAGACACATCTGCTACAGGTCGCGATGGCTTGAAGTGATTCAAGTCATGATTATCTTCAATATGATCGCTATCTCCTTCTTCAACGTCAAATTCCTCATCATCTTCGTTCTCTTGCGCTGCTTCTAGAACGCAGTCTTGAAACTAAAAAGACAGCAAGGGAAATGGTCCGTTAATAATTGACACGCCCTTGTACCAGGTTTCTCCAAACCTCCTGTGGTCCATAGAAGTATCGAGCGCCCGAGACCTATGTCATTGCAGTTAGATCTCGACAATTGATGTCATTTAGTTATGACCTACTGAGCAGAAAAAGTCAGCCCCGCCCATCACTCCGTCCAAAAATAATGTGGTGGTGGTGCAAAAGAAAGATGCGCTCGTGTGCTTGCCAAGTAAGGGAGCTAACAACGTGAAGGCCACGAGTTCATTTGTCAAGGATAGGTGTCAAAACGTAAAACGAGCTGACAGAAGGTGCAGCGTCCTAAATCCATTCGGACAACTTGGACGTCACAATTAACTTTCCTGTATGCCATTGATTCAATAGAGGATACCACCTGACTGCGAAATTTTATGGAAAAAATCTGTTCAAAGGCGAATGTGAGTGAAGAAGTATGAAGTCACTTATCCACAAGGAAGTACGGAGTATGGATGCTGCATGATCCCTGTCGACGTCGCGGCGTCAACGATCTTCGCAGACTGCTCTCCGGAAGCGTCGCACTAAGGCTTAGATGTATGTATTTTTGATGAAACACGCTCATCAGTAACAGACGCTCCAAAGAAATAATAGGAGCAATGCTTAGAATATTTTAAGGAATCAGATCAGAATGCCTCTTAAATCGACTCATATACTGTGCAGGCGCCTATCAAACCGAAGTCCCAACAATACTCTTCGATCTGTGCCCTATGTTAATTCATTGTGGACTATTGCTCTGATAATTCCGTAAACCTCCGAGGTGGCCTTTCGGCGCTTATTTTTAGCCCCTGCGCCACACTAAAAATACCCAGCCGCGCATGTATTCCCCGCTTAATGTCTATTCTCGCCTGCTGCGCCCATAGACTCGCATACGCTAATGCCACGAGCTCTCGCTAAAGTTGCTGTGGGTATTGAGAGGCTTTGAGAGAGTGCCTATTTTTGACTTGAATCAATGAAACGGAACGGAAGCAGACGCTAAGTTCGCTCATAGGGGTGTGCTCTAATCGCTGAGCATCTGCCTACATCCATCTGCAAATTTCTGGAATATACGCCACCCTTTTTGGTTTCCTTTGCCAGCATTGCATAATCTATGTTATGGCAGACCATCTTTGTCCGATAAGCTCATCTTGACTCAACAAACAATTCTTAGTGAGATCCGTATAGCACGGCTTGTATTGCTATAAGCACCATCATACTTGTATAACCACTCGCAGAGGTCAGAAGACGGTCTTCAGGTCCGATCACAACTTCCAAGCATCCCTCTAATCAACTCTAATCGTCTGACAGCCGGACCAAAGACGGAACGGCAACACAGAGTATGACATGTAGATCGGCATCTTCCATGCTCTATGCCTGAGAGAACATTTGGAGAAATAGATATATCGAGATTTCTGAGGAGAAGAAGAGCTTAGTCTGAGTCTTATCCATGACGTTATGCAGCTCTAACCTTTGTGCGGATTGGGAGGC
>Ga0247741_1001894_pt1 | contig 11622 bp, 7 predicted proteins | sample UWRJL213509R2_FD_180945 | JGI IMG/M metagenome (GOLD analysis project Ga0247741, IMG submission 180945) | Plant litter microbial communities from Arlington Agricultural Research Station in Wisconsin, United States - UWRJ-L213-509R-2 | ecosystem: Environmental > Terrestrial > Plant litter >...
GTGGGGCAGCTTATCATGTCTTTGAAAAACAGATGAAAAACAGGCTAATAACTTACCTGGGCCGTACGTACGGTGAGTACAAGGATGTCTGCGATCAATTCTGTCTTCTCAAGTGAAGACTCAGTTCATGAGGATACCTCAGTGTTCTCATAGTTGAGTATACAATGGAGATGGAGCAGAACGGTGATGATAATCATCTGGCAGAACCGTGCCTCATGCTGACAATACTTTGAACACGTTCTGCGAGCGCCGAGCGTTTCTGCCCGACCTCCGTCGTTGTCGCTTTTAAAACTCAATGTTTGTTTCCAAGAGAGTTAAATTACTGACGTCCTTGGAGGCGCTACGTCTCCCTGAAGCCTTCCCTGATTTTCAGTGGATCACAATTCCGGCGTTTAAATTCTCTGCCGAGACCGACATGATCGCAGAGCCATTCACAAGTCATCTCTAGGGTGGTGTTGCTGACTTCGACCACGATAATGAGTATCCGTGTGTAACCGTAGTTAATGAGAACTTTACTTTGTTACTGCGGAATGTGTCCAGTGCGACATTTGAAACGGCCAATGAATACCGTGACACTGGCACTTAGTAGTATTTAGTGTGGATAGGAACCTTAGATCGAGCTTCTCCACCCATGGTTTGGACGCCAGGGCTGACACGCATTGGCATTGCCACAGCCACATACCCTTCTGCGTCAAAAGTGTACATATCCCTCCATAAATGTATTAGCTCTGGCATGAGACATGTCAGTGATTTCGGAGCTCCATAATATAAGGTGCACTGGCAGATATGGCGGTATGTACTTCATTCAGGGATTGTGGCGCGCACGCACTCACTAAACAGAAATAGGGCGCTTGAATTTCTTTAATTTTCTATGGAAATCGGGAATACATGTTTCAAAGGTACCAACGTGATAAAACGAGAGAAACAAAGGTTGTGAAAGAATTCAGAGGACGAGAATTTTCTGTTGGAGAATTGATAAAGTACTAGCGACACCGGAAGCAAGCGAGAATTCGTATGCGATGACCATCCGTTAAAGATGAATTTCAAACGGTGAACGTAGCAAAAGACAAGATCCTAGAAGTTAGATACCTTCTCGACCGTGCATCGGCATAGACTCATTCCACATTACTAACAAAACATCCGTTCTACACTCTCAAAGAAGAGATGTAAATAACACAATGGTTGACGGTGAGACAGAGCCAATGCCGATGGTCCTTCTGAGAATCGCCTAACGTCGGCTGCACGAGCATGGGGAACATGAGATAAAACAAAATATGCGAAGCGGAGTTGGGTCAACGGAGAAGAAAATAGTGGAGCTCATCCACCTCACTCGCACCGGGTAAACTCGGGTGTACGAATCAGAATACCCTGGCTGTTGGTACAAAACCGACGGAAAAAGCCACATCGACGGTTGCAGCAGCGGCTTAAGAATCATTGGTCTGCTATCCCCAACAACGGGGTGTAGACGACCTCACGATTAATAGATCGACGAAGAGTCTGATGTCGATGGTGCTTCACAACGAGCTGCAGGATAATCCTATGATCAATGAGCGACGGGAAGTAAACATTCTGAGATGAGTGGTCATCGTCTCTCGGAACCGAAACAGTTGTTCAGAATACAAAGGAACATTTTAAATTTCTCGGAAAGAATCATGCAAAGCAATGAAACTGGTGCGCAAAGTAGAATAGGGAAAAAGAGGAGCTACGGAAGAAAAAAAAAAGAATAGAATGCAAGCGAAGCGTACCATGGGCCTGAGCTAGGTCGAGTGCAGGAGTAACACGTCCGTTTTTTGAGGATAAGATAGACGAGGGGTAGCGGGCGAACAGTCGCAGGGGAAGTGAACCTAGTTTGGACACTCATAAATACACTCAGAGTGCACGATGTTGAACCGGCTCAGGAGGCGCATCAATCGATTCGATGACGGGGCGATTCCGGAGGATTCCGGTGGCTACGATCGAGATATCCCAGTTACGTATCGTGATGAAGGAGCCAGCTGAAAGGTGAAGCAGTTTGTCTGGGGAAAAGAGCAGAGGCGCAGGTGGTGGAGGGAAGGAAAGGAACGACGTCAGCAGACGTCAGGCACAGCTTGGCGTCTTCGATTGGACCAAACAACCGGATTCGGTCCGGTGCCAAGCCACGCTTCTTGTCTCCGACCACCATCATCTATGCGTTCTCTGTCTTCATCGCCTCAGATCTGTCATGTTTTTAGACCTAGTTCATTTCTAGAGTCGGTTCTTTAGTGCGCTCGATCCAACTCATTCCAGGCTCGCAGTCGTTGAGCTGGTTTATAATACCCCTAGGCTTACTCTGGCCGAAGTACCAGTCCACCCGCAGCTGCTCTCTACGGGAATAACGAGCCGTTCGTCTATGCTCATTCCCTGTTCAACCCTCCGTTTATTTCTTGTATGCCCTCCACTAAGAATTTTCAGGCCTCCCATCGTTCAGGGGGCCGGAATAGAACAGGACCAGCGAGGACCTGCAAACATCATGCGTGCCTTATTTTTCTGTCCTTTCTGTCCCCTGTCCTTCTCATTCTCCTTATACTGCATTAATTTTTTTTTAGAGTTGGTTCTATCTGCGGGAGGTGGTTGATTCAACTCCAACTTACGGAGCAAGACTGTTATCGTAGTCTACTCTTACTTTCAACTTCAATCTTGCTTTTCGGGATCGTTCTCTTAAACTCCTCTTCTTCGATTCCGGTTACCCTTTCCATTCATCATTCTTATCCCAAACACCATTGGAGCTATATCCCAAAGAACGTCGACACCGGGATCCCTTTGTCGCTGTATGACTTCTTTGTCACTTCGTTTGGCATCGCGGTTAATCCGACGACTTGCAACCATCTCCGGGAGGCGACGTTTTGTCGACGGATTCAGCATCACAACTACCCTCGTCTACGATTCCAAGAGTCTCGAGGTCCAGGTTATGCTACTTTTGTTCATGGTCTCGTTCGAGACTGTAGGTCGTGTACCTCATCTACACCTTCCTCGAGCCTTCGCTTTCAACTCTCGCTTCCTTTTTATCCAAGTGTCGATCCTCCTTCTCAAGTTGCTGGTTTAGGCGCTCGGAGACGGTACTCCTACTCCTGTTTTCTGTCGTTGATAACGACCGGAAGTTAATGCACCCGTCTGCACCCAATGTTGAGGTTGTCCCATATCTTATACCGCAGCCTCGATCACCTACTCCAGAGATTCAATCAATGGAGTGGGAGTCGATGATGTAGAATTTTGCGAACACTCGACGTTGGTGTACCGGACCAAGTCGGGTTCTGCAACCGTGACGAGTGGCGACTTACTTGCCCATTCTTACGCTCCCTAGACTTTCGGAACCACGAAGATGTAGATAAAGGTAGGTAATCTTTACCATCTCGTATCGCGATGTTGATGGTTACTATCCAATTCGTCCTCCTTCGCTCAGTCCCTTGTATCGGGAATAACACGAAAATAGCCTGCTTTCCTATCGCGCAGTCAGTTCAACCAGTCACGGCAGGTTTAAATGTGAGTTTCTTCTAGTCTGTAGACACATCTGGCAATATCCGATAGCAACGGCTGAACAGGCTCCTCACGTGAAAACAACATCCTTCGCTGTCAGGAACACACGGAGGTCGTCTCGAGGTATTTCTCAGTCCGGTCTTGACCTATCGAGCTAATTTATTATTTCAGTCTGCTTCGCCAATGATCGAAAGCCATCTATTCGTTGGCCTAGCAATCTCTAGGATCTCATCAATTCCCATCAGCGATTGGTATACTTACTCTCAAGCATCGGCGGTACGCTCCATGGCTGTCTTCATGTGATCTCTTAACTGTAGTAAAGTCTGATACGCAGATTCTTCCTCTCATAAATTTCTAATTCTTTCCCTTTTGTTTACAAATTTTTGTCCCATTTTCACTATAGATGGGGATACACTGAAACCGAGAGTGACAGGGACACCAGATAGTGGTGAAGGGAATCGGCAGGTTCGTACGGGAAGGAATATGCTTCCTCTATCGGACGAAATTAGTGATTGCACAGGCGACACATATTATTTTAACTTCGGGAGGGCTTCCAGGGACTGTACAAGCGTGATCCGTTCTAACTCCCATTTGTTCCACGTTATATCCAGTTTGCAGCGGATATGTGACCTGCCATAGAAATATCTTATTTTTTGTGATCCGTTCTCTGTCGCGAGGTTTAAAACTGTGCATTCTATTGTACCTTATGAGCAAAGGCGCCGCTGCCGGATCTTTCGCTCGGAATTTGTAGAAAGTTTCAGAATTGGAAGCAGCGTACACGTGTAATGTGATCAGAGCCTAGGCTCATGTGGACGCGTTGTTGTTCTCAATGTTGAAGTCCTAATTTGAACTGTAACTACTGGTTGCGGTGAGTCTCATTCACCATCTCTCCAGCATCTAAATCAGTGAATTTTTTGAACTCACACTCGAAAGAATATTTCTAGGCGGCTCTCGCTATGCCTGAAACTATGATGAGACATTCTGTGTAAGTTCCAATCGACTCAAGGGAACAACCCCTCATTATCGCCTGCGTTTCTACTTCAGCCCTTATATTCTTTTTACTCATTCTAGCTCACACCGTGAGAGAGAAAGCCTCAGCGTGGTTAAGGTTCGGGAGTAGTCAACGCATATTATCACCGCATAGTACCTCTCATCGCAGACGCCATTCCTCTTTAAAATCGCCAGTTCTAGGTATGGTCATTTCTTGGGATCCGCAGGGGATAGAAAAGATGCGAATTCTTTGTTGCAGTCCGCCCTGTGCTGTAAATGCCAATCCGTATACACAGAAGAACAAAAATTTCATCAGCATCTGATTCTTGAAGGATCGATGTGGTTTCTAACATATATCCTGATCAAACGACCACACCAGGATGATTTTTCGATATAAGGAAGAGGAAAAAGGTTGCGCTTTCGTCTACTTTTCTCAGAATGACCTATTCATTCCTCTTGAGCAATGCTTCGCTCTCGAGTGTTTCCCAACACTTTCCCTTCGCGATATTTTTTGTCTCAGCTGGACTATACGCGCTGCTATCATATATCTTCAACCACCGTTTGACCGACACTAAAGGGAATCCTATTCCTCATGGACCCATTGGTCTACCTATCGTTGGCGAGTGAAAAAACGTCTAACGGAACAGCCTTCTAACCAATCCTGCAATATAGGATGCTTCGCATTCTTGACAAAATATCCCGAACTCACGCTTGATTATTGGGCAAAGAAATATGGCTCGCTCTATTCGTTATGGCTCGGAAACCAGCTATTCGTCATTGTCACCGACCCTAACATTGTTAAGGATCTGATGGTCACCAATGGCGGCGTTTTCTCTTCTCGAAAAGAGATGTTTTTGAAGAGTCAGACCATCTTCGCCGGTCGTGGAGTCACAGCCACACCTTACGACAATCGATGGTGAGTTCTTCAAGTACACCGAGCCGTCGCTTATTCACAGTCAATAAGGAGGAAGCACCGCCGTTTGGCCAACATTTGGCTGCACAAGCCCGCCGTCGTGAGATACACCTCCATCCTGGACCATGAGGCTACCGTCATGGTTCAGAGTCTCCACCACTACGGTCAGGGAGGAGCACTTCCTATTAACCCTCAACCACATGCTTTTCGCTGTACACTCAATGATATGTTGAGAGTCACGTTTGGTATCCGCACTGACACGATCAATGACCCTCTGGTGGCTCGCGCACTTTGGCTCTCGAGGGAGTTCATGTGAGTAATATTTCCATCTGCGTCTCTTAGAATACTGAATATTCTGTTCGTTTAGGAACTGTACAGGTCCTGTCTCCAATCTCACAGACTTTGTTCCCATCCTCCAAAAAATTCCCGGAAATTACATGAAGATTCGCGGTCAGAAGCTCCATGCCGACCTTGTCGAGACATATGGTGGCCTGCTTCTCGACATTGACGCTCGCATAAAACGGGGTGAAGATGTCCCCAATTGCGTTGCAAAATACCTTCTCGAGGCACGGGAAGAGGAAGAACTCGATCATCTCGACATGTCCATCCTTTGCTCCGGATTTATGATCGGCGGTGTTGAAACAGTAAGTTCTCACCTTACCACAGATGACTAAACAAGAGTATTGGCTGATTCGGTTTTTTTAAGACCGCTGCTATAATGCAATGGTTTTCCGCCCTCATCCCTGCTTACCCCGAGATTCAGGCCAAGGCTCATGAAGAGCTGGATCGTGTGGTAGGCAGGGATCGCCTACCTACCATCGAGGACGAGAAGAATATGCCATACATACACGCCATAATAAAGGTGGGTCGACCCTTGCAAAACTGTGTTCTCATGTTTAACCCAGGGTTGAATTTATGTTCAGGAAGTTGAGCGTTGCCATAACCCGCTTTGGCTCGGTACCCCCCATTTCAGTACGCAAGACTTTACTTACCGTGGAAACTTCATCCCGAAGGATACTGTTGTAATATTAAACACGGTGAATTTATTTCTTAAATTTTATCTCGCAGATCGCAGACTCACCTATAGCAATAGTGGACTATGCATCATGATCCACAGAGGCATGCAGATCCCGAGAGGTTCAACGTGAGAATTAAACATAACCTGAGAAGAATGAGATGCTAATCAAAATTCAATAGCCCGATCGTTACATCAATGATTCGACTCTATCTACTGAGTCCGCAAAATTGATAAATCCGATAGAACGCGATCACTGGATTTTTGGTATTGGGTCAGCAGTTTCATGTTCAAGAAATTTACCACTCACCTGATATTCATATTCAGTCGTCGAATCTGCCCTGGAATGTGGGTAGCGGAACGTGAGATTTGGCTGGGTATTTCACGCATGTTGTGGGCATTCAGGATGGAAGAGATACCTGGTGAACCTATTGATCTCAAGGAATATGATGGTCTCTCTGGCCGGTCTCCAGTTCCTTTCCGCATCAGGATGATTTCGCGCCACGCCAATGTCGAGAAGGTCCTCGGTATCGATCAAAAATATTCATAGGTTGCTGTAAATAAAGCCTCTTTGTATAGTTTAAATTAGACTTGTAAAATGTTTAATATCCAACCACACGAAAACGACAGAGCATAAATTTACTACAGTGTGGATCGTCGAATTATTAATATTTGCGATGAAGCCTCAACCAAACAATAAAATGGATCTCCGAGCACATATGTACCTTTCGAGGCCGTTATCACACCAGTTAGTGTGCCTGGGCAAATTCAACTAATGTGGGATTGCACGAACAGAATAACCAGGTAGAATTGTTGGTCTCATGCGCAATACATGCATTTTTCATGACAGTAAGTCCGTGTTATACACGTGTATTCGTTGGCTTAGCAATATCCACCATAAACCTCTCACTCATCAGCGATTGGTGTACTTTCAAGTTTCAGTGCTACGAATACTACACAACCTTCGGAAGCGCAGTCATTCTTTTTCTTTTTCGATATTAATGAGATTGCATCCGTTCTAATCGAACTCTCAATATTTGACATACCATGAACTGTATTCATTGCGACTTCTTAACTGTAGTATGTGATACGTGGATTCCATCGTAGACTTGCAGCCTTCCAGCGAGATTAGCGGCATATACCTCTCGAATAAGGTGACCTCGTTAGTCGTCCAAATCTAATGATTATACGCTGCAGGAGAAAAGCAGGAATCTGAAAGTCGATGTTGGAGTCCCTTTATTTGAGTGAGGTTCACGAAGGTCACCGAGATTACTCAACGGGGTGCAACCGCAACGCACAAAAAGCAAGTGTCTGCGTTCGAGAGAAGCCTCGGATATAAAAGTAGTTTCCACAAGTCCGAGCAGTGGTAAAAAGTGAGGTGGCACACAGCTCATCGGTCTTCGTCGACGACCCGCGACAGCTCTTTTAAAAGAAAAAAAAATCAAAGGTCTCAAAGGCTCTCGCAAATTGCGGAGGGAGGAGAAGATTCCTTGAGATGATAGCTTGTCACAGGTGCCGACGGTTCTTCGTGAGCCAAGCGCTAAGGAGTTGAAATATTCCACAATTTTACTGGGGAACATATAAAGTTAAGAAATAAAAGAAGAGAAACAACGGTCGAGAATAGTACCAATCAGGTCCTGAGACCGTGGCAAGTTACCAAAAAGTTTGGGTTTCATGCGGGATCTCCGCTGATACAAAACCTGGCCGGACAGTAATTCAACGCCCCCTGGGCCTTGAATACTTCGAGATCAGCAGTCGGCGATGATTAATGCCTAGTCAATAGGATACTAGTCTGCTTCTAGATTCGCTGAGAAAATGAACGTGTTTTCGAGACCAAAAAGGTAGAGGGAAAAGATGGAGGTGAACGCACAATATAATCAGCGCTTTGTTATCTCCCAAAGTCTGCACCGTCGATACATACACGTCATTTATTGGATGCGCACGGCAGGAGAGGTACGTGCACTCAGTCATTGAGCTCTTCCATTACAGAAGCGAGTCAAGAAAAGGTGGGATCAGATTTTATCAAGGTGGCCTTAGTCCGCATAATGATGCCCAGAATTAGAAAGAATATTGAAAGTACCGGACTAGGTCGGTCGAGAAAATAGGGGCCCAAAGTTAAAAGAAAGACGAAAAGAGTGACATACGGAATAACCAGCGGCGGCGGCGGCTATAGTCCAGGATCTAGGACAGACAGAACCTGCAGAGTGATGACCAGATGTATGTAGAACACGTTATCAAAGCAAATAATGAGTAAATTGGGTAAAACTGAGCGCACCAGTGACGATTTTGGATTTATCGATAAGCGTTATCGATTGGCATACTAGGCGATATCTTACATCTCCAGAGTCTAAATGTATTCATTGTGCTAGCAGTTAATGGAACCAAGGTCGCAGGATCCATAACTCGAGACACCTGGTGTGAGAAGCGTCGATCGCAGCGAAGGCAGCGTGCTCGAGGGATCGATGGTGGTGACCTGAAAGGAAGTGACGGGTAGACGTTTTGGGACATTGTCGTTCGGACTAGGCCAGATTGTTTGGTTCAGCTGGCGCTGACCAGTGTCTTCCTACTCTGGAGATCTCTAGTATCTGAACCTTCCAAAGAAATCCTGTGCTTTATCTCGACAACTCGACTCGTTACCGCACCTTTCAAAGTTTACCACTATCTAAGTACTCATTCGCACTCGTCTGAGGAGTTGCGGCCTATTCACTCCCGGCTCCGTATATGCTCCTTTCTAGCCTTCATGATGCACGAAGAAAGGCACTTCCGCTGCAACGGAGGAGGTGGCTGAAGGATGGAGGAGCTTGTTCCTAATGACGGTGACGAGTGGTTCCTCAATGAGGCTCTGCGCCACGCGCGACTCGGGCCCAACCACCCTATCAACGGCACCTGGCACTGAATCAACCCCCAGGCTTGCCAACTGGATGACGACAACCTCACCCGTAGGTTTAGGCCCAGCCGCGCTGTTTTGAACAAATAGGAACCATCATCTTCTGACGAGACGGTGAATTCTCGCTAATGCTCTACACTTCTCCACCTACCTCTGAAGAGTATTACACTCTTCAATACGAGCACATCACCGCTCAGTGGCCGAAGTCCATCATCTACCAGCCTTATAGAGCTTTGTGACAGTACCAGTGCACCTTTTCGATCATACCAAGGTACCTCGCAGGCTCTAGTGCTTTACATACTTATTCAATCCATCCTATGCCGATTTATGGTCTATATCCAATCCCTAACTTGTATCTCCCCAGACCATTACTCACACCTATGACCGCCGTTCCACTTCGAGCTGGTTGAGCGTAATTTTATGGAGTCGTGAACCTTTTAGAGATTATTTGTAATTAATGCACTTTTCACTCTTGGAGCTTGAGTTTTATATGTCCAGTCGAAGTTCCTCGTTACAAGTCTAGAGGCTCTGCTCATACCCTTGAGCTTTACCCATGTGCCAATGTACTCCCCACTATTAACTCTCTGTAGACATATCCTAAATTCAGCATTGGAGTTGTCATGATGAGGATTTGGAATGTCGTGTATTGTAATATTGAAACTGATTTACACTCATATTGTAGAATTGCTAAGTAAATCATACCAAATGGAAACTGGTTTAATGACCTGATAGTATGCCCAATGTGACTATGATCTCGACACCGACTCCGTGAAAGAGTCGAGTGAAGCTTTGGTGAATTCCTATCCGGAGATCTTCATCGTATATCCCCCCCACGGTGTCGTCCATATGAACCATAACTTCAACTAGTCGGAGGTGGCTGGATGCCGCCCAAAGAATGGAGTTGCTGAAATCCTCGAAGTATTCAAGAATATCTGCGCTTGTCGGACGACCAAAGCAGTGGGTGCTGAATTGGATTTGTTGGAGAACATTTTCACCACACGCAGAAAGATTTGCAATCTCTGTGGAAAGCGGATCGAGATAAGTCCCAAAATCCCAATTCCACTTGAAAATCAGGGTATCCAGAGTCGATAACGCCGGCGGGTTCGTGAAGAGTATGCTGAATACTCCCTCCAACACAATATGCGGGTATGTCCCAAAAGAATGTTTAACTGCGATTTGCAACTATATGAGTATGTTGAGTTGTAAAGGGTATGAGAAAGACGCACCCATATACTTTACTTCGAGTTGATTCAAATTAGGTGAGACCCGAAGGAAGTTTTGCAGCGTGTTTCGGGAAATATTTTGCGTCCATGACATGATCAAACGCCTCGTAAGACGAGGGCAATCAATGAAAGAGGTGTCTTCGATCCGCCACTTCCCAAGGTCGACATATGTCAAGGCTGGCAACTGCCAAACCATTGAAGGTAGCATCCCGTGATCCTCGAGGTCCAATCGTCGAAGGGAAGGTTGACCAAAAATTGCCTCAATTGTTTGACACCATTCTGGCCTACTCTCCGGATTGAGGTCCTGCCAAATCATGTTGTTGATTCGCAGACTCTCGACAGAGGTAAGTCTTTTCAGGACATAGAGGGAGCCGGAGGGGTCCAGTTCGTGTACCTCGAATGACAATGTGAGATGGCGGATATATGTGGAGAGATGTGGGGATATGTTGAAAATATCATATAGAGTAAGCATGTGTGGCTTAGGCCTGCGTTGAGTTGGTGAGGTTATCGTGATAGTAATTTCGCTGAACAACTTCCTTTGGGAAGGTTCGAGCAGAGCGTAGCACATTGTCGACAAAGCTCTCAGCGCAGAGGTGTCAGTGCCAGTTTCGAGGTAGCCTATGACTTCCAAAGCGACGTCAAACGGTAAAGTTGACTTTCGTGGATCCATGGTTGTTGTGGAGGTTTGAGATTAAGTCGGGTAAACCATTTTCTTTACGAGTCACGTGACGTAAATTGATTTGCGGGTGTTAGCGCCGCCAAGCCAAGCAATCACCAGTTGGAGCGTGATGGGTTTACAGCGATGAAAGTCTTCTTGATGCATTCAGAGTAGGTAAGTACAACCTACTGGAGGACTGGTACTAGAATCTATCAGCAACCACTGTATATGCACAGTCGGTACTAAGTCTGTGCTAAACGTTAAACCCGCATTCTTCGTAGTTGCCGACACCATTAGTCACATGATTCTGGAGACAGATTAGATGAGAAAGCTAAAACATGGACAAAAAGGGTTTGGGTGAAAAAGCCGCCGTTGGATGGCAACTTTTCAGGTGAGAAATATATTCCGAAATCTCTGGTCTGAGCTGAGACGCCACGGGTGGGT
>Ga0247741_1001895_pt1 | contig 11621 bp, 9 predicted proteins | sample UWRJL213509R2_FD_180945 | JGI IMG/M metagenome (GOLD analysis project Ga0247741, IMG submission 180945) | Plant litter microbial communities from Arlington Agricultural Research Station in Wisconsin, United States - UWRJ-L213-509R-2 | ecosystem: Environmental > Terrestrial > Plant litter >...
CATCGAGTGAATATGAAGAATGCGGCATTTGTAAAAATGCGAGACTCGGTCAGTTTCTGTAAACAGATCCTGATTGAGTATGTTCTAAGGAATTCAAGTGGACAGACGAAGGTTTTTATAGTGTTCTGGATGGTCTGTGCGCAATTACCACGGATGTCACGTGTATGCGCCGTGTCGCGGCTGCGGTAGAGGTACATAAGCTACTCTTGACCGTACACATAATCACCTAGAACCAGGATGTTGTTTCTCTGCTCATCCGGTAAGCACTCCATCGGTACCGTTGGGTGCAATCATTCCCGAGTGATACGTGCTACACCTGCCTGGCGAATGTCCGAGGATCGCTGGATAGCAAGGTAACCAGCCGAGGACTGGAGAAGTGCCAAAGCAACCTTTGCATCTTCCTCTTTTCTCTTTTCAAAACGAGTCTTGGCTACTACAAGTCGTTCAGAATTGGACTGACCCCCTACATGCGTTCTCCAAGCGTGGGAGGCATTGGTAACACCATCTGTGTGCAGCTGTGCAGCATAAGCCAACTTCTGTTGCGCTCGATCGACGAGATTCCGCAGGACGATGGAGTCGAGCTAGATAAATAATCAAACAGTGAGCACCAGCTAAAAGAGACGTCGAAATCAGTACACACCTAAGAAAGATGCCTCTCGATTTGTCTCTGCCATGCCGCCAGATCTTCCAAGGCTTTCTTTATAGACTTCGAGTCCTCCTTGAGTGCCTCAATCCGAGACAGTTGTATTGTCAACTCTCATCATGGGAATGACTTAGCTCCTTTACTTTATTTGCCCACTCAGTACTCAGTACTCATCTTGTATACGCTTGCAATCCGCGGTTTCCTTGCCATCCTCGAGTTTCCCTTCCCAGGACGCAGACGACACCTGTAGTCGATCCTCCCAGGACGCATTCAAATCCTTCGCCAATGCCTGTAGTTGGCCCTCCCACTTCCTATCTTGGTCCCGCAGTTGATCCTCCCACTCCCTATCTTGGTCCCGTAGTCGATCCTCCCGCTTCCTATCTTGGTCCCGCAGTTGATCCTCCCACTCCCTATCTTGGTCCCGTAGCCGATCCTCCCGCTTCCTATCTTGGTCCCGCAGTCGATCCTCCCACTTCCTATCTAGGTCCAACAACGAATCTCTCAGATTCGACTCCAAACTCTTATCGAGCTTGACATTGAGACTCATCAACCGTTCCTGTCGTTCGTCTTCTCTTTGTTTATCTATTTCCAGAGCCAGCGCCTTCGCACTTTCTGCAGCCTCTTTCTTGCGCTTCTCCCGAAGAGCTTTGAATCGTACGACGGCCCCTGGACCTCTGTTAATACAGACTGTGCCGCAAGAGAACGTAGGGACAGGGCATCGTCGCAAAGCACCTGACCCTCTGCTCAAGCGATCTGAATTAGCAAGGAAGAAGAAGAGCTAGAGGACTTCGATCTTACCAGACGAGAGAACGGTGGAGTCCTTATCATTCATGATGGACGCACGACTCGCAGTTGATTGAGAATGAATGATGGGGAGATGTCTGAGATGTATACAGCCACTGAGAGTGATGTTCACTTATCAGACCAAGCAGGCAAGAAAAATTAATCAAGGTTAATTAAGGAGATCCGGAAGAGTCAACAGAGAAATGGAAGAGATCGATCATTCTGCAAAGGTCAAACGGAGGATCCAGTATGATACTTGAGGATTACACGACTCTCTACATATAAGATGGCCAAGTACGCCGAGCGCATCGTTTCACTTGCAACAGTTGGGTTACGCACACGCGCCGCACTCGGGGCAGCACGGGCCCTCATATAGGTACCTGATTGTACTTCGTCTCAAATGCGTGATTAAAGCTACGGCAGCATCGCGCCACACCAACATTGCCATCTTTGGCCAATGAGGCGCATGCAAGGCTGATTTGACCAGCTGATACAAGAAGTCGCCGCGGTTACATGATATATTTATCCGTGAAGATTTCTCTTGGGGCAGCTTGGGGCATATGTAGAGCCACAGATGTGAAGATGATTGCTAAAGATAGTAGACCTCAAAATTAGCTGGGCGGTCCGAGTAACTCCAAACATGATCATATGAGGTAGATTGCATGCAGTAAGCACCCAAGTTTCAGAATTTTAACAAGGATAGATTATCGTCATTTATGACTATGAGCTCCTTATAGTGAAGACCTTTGAGAGAAGGGTTTGTCGTAGTTTCGCCGAATTCAAGATTGTCAATGGATGGCATGCCAAACAGTGGGCGATAGGACGGTTCGCTTTCAAGAGTGCTTTCGTGCACCGCACCGGGCTAATAGCATAGGGATTTGACTTGGAACTGCACGCCCGGACAGACCTAAGAGTGGAAGCTGCACACGCTCAGGAACCTAGAAATTATCTGAGACCGCGTAGTGGGTATAACTCCGTAGAAGAGTGATCATGGACGACTTCGTAAATTGAAAGCGATGCCTTGAAAATCAGGGGGTGGGGTGCACTACTCCTGGCCCAGGGGCCAGACAAACTCCAGTTGCTCCGCAAGTTGGTGGCGGTAAAGGTCGAGACATACGCTATTTGAATACCCAGCGGTCTTTCATGAAGACATAGGAGACATGCACTGAAAAGATCATGGGACTGACATATCAATCGCCACTGACAACATGAAGTGGATTCCGGAAGTAGATAACAAGGCTGATAAGACACCAGAGAAGTATGTTGGATGCCTTAGATGCAGATGAAAAGTCGATGTTTCCCAGTTGAACAGCATATACGGTGACCATACAGTGACTTGCATATTGTTTTGCAGCAGCGATTTTTATGAAAAGTGTTTGGCTCTGTGTTGCCCAGGGTCCAGCCCAGCCCAAATCGCGGGCCGTGATGCGAGAGCGCCCAAGCGGCATCGAGCTGTCACCCGCTTTTGGAAGTAGCGCTCGCGCTCGCCGCCATATTTGATGCGAGCTTGTCACTGGCAACAGTGAGCTTGGTTATCTCCCGTCCAAGCGCGCATATATTCGCAAAATATTTTACATATTGTTCCAATGCATTTTTATGTAATATATTGTTTTTAATTGTCGAGATAGACCTCCTTCGCGAGGCTTAAATGAGACTGATACTGCTTCAATAAATACCTAATCTCCCGCCAAATATGTCCTCTTTTTTGCTTCTTGCAAGACCACGGTTTAATCAAAATGTAATTGAAGGCTCTCACTAATTTTAGGAGGAAAAGGAACAAAATTCGCCAATGTATTCAAGCTCACTGTTGCCAGCGATGAGCTCGCATCAAATATGGCGGCGAGCAAAAGCGCTACATCCAAAAGCGGGTGACAGCTCGATGCCGCTTGGGCGCTCTCGCATCACGGCCCGCGATTTGGGCTGGGCTGGACCCTGGGCGACACAGAGCCAAACACTGTTCATAAAAATTGCTGCTGCAAAACAATATGCAAGTCACTGTAAAGATTTCCGGTACGAATAGTACATAGAAAACTAGGGGTTAGGCGGGATATGAATCGAATTTTATAGTGAACGAAGCTTCCGATCCTCCATATCGCACATGTGAGCCAACAGTGGTTTAGATAACAAGGGAGATCTCTCATGAATTACGATGGTCTAAATGCGCACGGACCATTTGCCGAATCGTATTGTCGCTAACTGCGATTCTAAGTTGACCTCCGAGACAACCATTGATTTTTTTTACCCTTCTTCACCGGACCATAGACTGGTAATTGTCCCTCTAGAGGTTGATGGTCGGGAGAACCAAGGTTTCCCTTGCTTTGACAGCTACATGCAAAACCGTCGGCCTACTTGACTTTCTCACAACTCAGCGGTGGATCTGCTGAAGTGGGTGGCCGGACAGCGATTTTCTCCCCTTCACTCTTCCGATTCGAGTCCAATGCCCCACCACACCACCAAATCCAGTCTTGTATTTCCAAATTCAGGTTCAATTGAGAAATCTTGGAGTAGGCATACGGTTTTGCATGCAGCTGGAAGCTGGAAGCTGATGTTCTCCAGTGTTCTCCCGGCTGGTCACGAGTCTAACCGGACCAAAGGATATACTGTATTTCCAATTTTCCATTTCGTGCAAATACATATCGGCGTCTAACCATGGAACACTCATGGTCAAGTGTGAACCCAACCGACATCGACTTTGGTCTCATATATGGCTCTCCTGTTCAGTGGTGCCCGGAATGGTGGCTACGTACTCCTTTTCTTTCGTGTTCTTGCAGTGCTACATGTCCGCTAACGCAATTCTAAATCAAGCAAGGGATTTCAATAGAGCCTCCTCTTCTCCCTTGGGCGCACCATCAATCGTTGCTTCTTAACAAATGGAAGAGAAAGAGCCGAGCACAGCACAGCAAGCAGAACAAAGTGTTATCAAACTTGTTGCAGCATGGACATTGATGGAGAGGGACTGGCACAACAACCCTCCCCTCATCACTTGCTCCCATCGACATGGCTAAGAAACGTGTATGTAGTCAAGAGAAGAAAGGGTTCCTCGAACGCTGTAGCGATTTCCTCGCCCCTGGACCAAGTCGCACAGACCATTCTTCGAAGAATCGAGGGAGGTTTCGGAACTTGATATCCAAGACCACTCTGGGTACGCACTCTCTCATCTCCTCACTGCGGACTCAATGGATAACACTATCTTAGACCGCTCAGTTGCTATCTCCCAAGATGGTATGCCTTAAGTTAACGCCTGGCATCCAAGGGACTCACTTGAATATTCAGACAATTATGCGCCACAGACAACATCTGAATCTCCACCAACGACCAGTTCTCCAGCAGTCCAAAGTAAGCAGCCTCATGAGTCCTCATAGAGTACGAGGGCGACAGGCCAGACTAATTGACGCTCATAGACCAGCATGACTCCGAAACTAAAGTGGACCCGATTCCTACCACCTCTCCCCATCAATCTGGAGGTGATAACACGAGTTTACAGCTCTGGCTATTTTCACTTACATCTTATAATTTCCCTTAAGGACTCGCGAGCAACCAATCGGTGTCTGGGACTGGTTTTCAACCAGCACCATCGATGACTATCTCTACTACAAAAGAGAACTTGAAGGTTGCGGGAAGGTTCATCCAGACGCTAATGACAAAGATTCCGGGAATCGTTGATACGAATCCAGTCAAGATGGCTCTTGGTCTCGCAAAGGTGATCATAGAGATAAAAAAGGTTTGACATTGTTCTCTAGCTCGCTCACTCACTGACAATCACCCCAGGGAGTGGAAGACAACATGGACGCTGTGGAGCGAAGGATAGCATCTACCGGAGCGCAGTTGGAGACGGTGGCAAAGGCACTGGATGGTTGGCATGCGAGCAGTGAGGAAGAAACACGATGCGTTGAGCGGTTAAAAACGTACGTTTCTTCATCTCTCGGTGAAACAGATTGACAAGTATATAATCTTTTAGGGTCCTGCAAACAGAATTGGCGAAATTGCTTTGCCTGAGCGAGGAGTGGATCTGGAGGAAGGTCGCTGACTATGATGATGAGAAATCGCGGATCGCAGAGATTTTTGAGAGTGTCAACGAGGCGAGAATCCAGTTCGGAGTGCGTAATACATGTTTTTGACGTGTGGTATCTAATTGAAATCCCTGTGTTTAGCTCGAAACCGATCTCCGCATCTTCAAGGTCGTCCATGCGATTGAAGAGGTCCACAGGGTATGTAACCTCGACCTTGAACCTGGCACCGTACTAACTTCCCCGAAGAGATCTCTCTTAAAGGACCTTCAGCCATCCGATCTTGCTGACCACAAATATCATTTGGAGGGAGCGAAGAAGGAGGTACTGCGACGCTCAGTCTGCACTCATGGGACTCGCAAACGTCTGCTGAACGACATCGTCGCCTGGGCTAAAGGATCATCCTCAGACGCCATCTACTGGCTTTTTGGTCCTGCTGGGTCAGGAAAGAGCACCATTGCGCATACTATCGCACGTCGCTTCGAGTTGGTCACAGCCGATGACCCGATTATCTTGGGTGGTAATTTCTTATCCTCGCGGCTATTCGATGAGACAAAAACCGCCACTCTCATTGTTCGTACGATCGTTTATCAGCTCGCTCTTAAGTGCAAGCCATTCGCCAACGCTCTAACCCATTCTGGCAAGTTCGATACCATCAACCAGAGCCCCCGCGCTCAGCTCGAGGGTCTGCTCATTGAACCCTGGAAAGCATCTGAAACCACGCGGCTCGCAAGTTCATCGACACCGCAACCGCAGTACCTCATCGTCATTGATGCTCTTGACGAAATTGATGGAGCTGGCGGGTCCGAGTTCTTGCGTGACCTGCTCAATGTTATCAACAAATATCGCCTAAAGGGTCTCAAATTCTTCGCGACTAGTCGGCCGGACCCTGACATCGTCTCCCAGGTAGACGCCTTTGGAGACAAGCAACTCTACCGTCTCGAGAAAGTACCTGTTGAGGAAGCCCAAGGAGACATCAGGGTGTTCCTATCTGCGAGCGTTCCAAATGCTCCCCATGATATTATAGAGCAAGTTGTGAGTCTGGCAAATGACTTATTCATCTATGCTGCGACTATCCTGAAGTACTTGGATGGCTATGAGCCCGACGAGAAAGTCGAGCTCTTAGTTGAGCTCCTTTCCAAGTTGACCTCTGCGAATCCACGAATGTCAACAACAGGGACATCCTTGCTGGATGAGCTATACCGTCAAATCCTCAAAGGTACATTTCCTGATCTTCAAGTGCCCATCCAACAGCGCCGTCTCCAACTCCTTCACACTTTTGTCGGCACGGCAGAGCGTACATCTACGTCCACCGCTGCCAATATTTGCACTTCTACCAGTATCAATTCTTACAAACAAGGCGCAGATGCTGTTCTCAAAGCACTTCACGCTGTTCTCTATACCAAAAACGACAAAGTTCTATGGTACCACAAATCTTTCCCTGACTTCCTGTTTGATCAGGATCGGTCAAAGGAATTTTGGTGTAATCAAGTGGAAAACCATCAACGTCTGACGGTGTCCTGCTTCCGGGTCATGAAGGAAGGGCTGCGATTCAATATCGGGAACATCGAGTCGTCGTTTGTATTTGATTGTGATAATCCGACACTCCCAGATGCTATCAAGAACAACATCTCTTCGACACTGAGCTATTCTTGCCACAGCTGGGATCGGCACCTCTCCTCCGTCTCATCATTCACCTCTGATCCCCTCCACAAAACCTTGTTGGAATTCCTGAGCCTTCGCGCCATATTCTGGATCGAGGCTATGAACCTGTTGGGGTCAAGTGGTCTATGTGAGCGTATGCTTCGAACAGCATCTAAGTGGGTTGCAAACGTGAGTCCCACCTTGCCTGAATATTTTGTGATGACCCGACCCAATTGCACAGACCGACTCTGGATTAGCCAAACAACTCGCTGAGGCTGCTAATTTTGCAGTGTACTTCAGTGCAAGTCCTGCTGTGTTGTCAACGCCACACCTCTACGTCTCTGCACTTTCGACATGGCCAGGAGAGTTGGAACCCTGCTGGGGGTGGAGGAGCCGCTTCCCTGGAATTCCGTCATTTACCAACGCTTCGCAAAGCGGTATATCGTTGATGACCCTTAGGGTGGGGAGTCCAGTCAACTCGGTCGCATTTTCGACGGATGGTACGCATATCGTCTCTGGCTCAGACGACAAATCGGTGCGGGTGTGGGACGCGTCGACGGGCAAGCAGCTGAATGTGCTGAACTGCCACACTTCGTCGGTCAAGTCGGTTGCATTTTCGACGGATGGTGCGCGCATCGTCTCTGGCTCAGGTGACGAATCGGTGCGGGTGTGGGACGCGTCGACAGGCAAGCAGCTGAATGTGCTGAACGGCCACACTAAATCGGTCAACTCAGTCGCATTTTCGACGGATGGTACACGCATCGTCTCTGGCTCTTTCCACAGATCGGTGCGTGTGTGGGACACGTCAACAGGCAAGCAGCTGAATGTGCTGAACGGCCACACTTCGTTGGTCAAGTCGGTCGCATTTTCGACGGATGGTACGCGCATCGTCTCTGGCTCAAACGACAAATCGGTACGGGTATGGGACACGTCGACGGGCAAGCAGCTGAATATGCTGAACGGCCACACCTGGTTGGTCAACTCAGTCGCATTTTCGACGGATGGTACGCGCATCGTCTCTGGCTCAGACGACAGATCGGTACGGGTGTGGGATGCGTCGACGGGCAAGCAGCTGAATGTGTTGAACGGCCACACTTCGTCGGTCAAGTCGGTCGCATTTTCAATGGATGGCACGCGCATCGTCTCTAGTTCAGACGACGAATCGGTGCGGGTGTGGGACGCGTCGACAGGCAAGCAGCTGAATGTACTGAACGGTCACACTGAGTTGGTCAACTCAGTCGCATTTTCAACGGATGGTACGCGCATCTTGTCTGGCTCAAACGACAGATCGGTGCGGGTGTGGGATGCGTTGACAGGCGAGCAGCTGAATGTGCTGAGCGGCCACACTTCGTTGGTCAAGTCGGTCGCATTTTCGACGGATGGTACGCGCATCGTCTTTGGCTCACACGACAATTCGATGCGGGTATGGGACACGTCGACGGGCAAGCAGCTGAATGTGCTGAACGGTCACACTTCGTCGGTCAACTCGGTCGCATTTTCGACGGATGGTACGCGCATCGTCTCTAGCTCAGACGACAAATCAGTGCGGGTGTGGGATGCATTGACGGGCAAGCAGCTGAATGTGCTGAACGGCCACACTTGGTTGGTCAACTCAGTCGCATTTTCGACGGATGGTACGCGCATCGTCTCTGGCTCTTTCGACAGATCAGTGAGGGTGTGGGACGCGTCGACGGGCAAGCAGCTGAACGTGCTGAACGGCCACACTTCGTTGGTCAAGTCGGTTGCATTTTCAACGGATGGTACGCATATCGCCTCTGGCTCAGGCGACGAATCGGTGCGGGTGTGGGACGCGTCGACGGGCATGCAGCTGAATGTGCTGAACGGCCACACCGAGTCGGTCAAGTCGGTCGCATTTTCAACGGATGGTACGCGCATTATCTCTGGCTCAAACGACAAATCAGTGCGGGTGTGGGACGTGTCGACGGGCAAGCAGTTGAATGTGCTACACGGCCACACTTCGTGGGTCAACTCGGTCGCATTTTCGATGGATGGTGCGCGCATCGTCTCTGGCTCAGACGACAGGTCGGTGCGGGTGTGGGACGCGTCCGAGTCGACGGGCAAGCAGCTGAGTATGCTGAACGGCCACACTGAGTTGGTCAAGTCGGTCCCATTTTCGACGGATAGTGCGCACATCGTCTCTAGCTCACACGATAATTCAGTGCGAGTGTGGGATATGGAGCCTCACTACATTAGGGAGCAGGCCAACGATCCTAGCCTTAGACACACCGGATGGCTTCTTTCCACAGACAGACAAGTGTACCTCATGTTTGTCCCACTTGATGCACGGTTGCCCGACTCTTTCAATATCCTTACTATACCTCACTCCGCTGCTTCCTCTGTTGATTTCACCAATGCAACCATTGGGCCTCGATGGCGTGATTGTTACTGTACATAGCCTCACCACTCCATTTTTTACCCCTTCTCACATTGCAGATACACTACTCATTCGCCATTCTTCATCATCGATTTGATTCCTGTGTCTATATTTTAACAATTTTTGGTTCGCTTTTCCGGCTCTTTTATCTATCGCAGCACCTCTAGTGTTCCGCAATCTGAGTATGTACATCTCTCTTAGCACATATTCTTAGGCAATGCAGGACGTCCTGCGAGTGCTATGAAAGATTCACTGATTAAATTCCTGTAGATGAGACGGGCCTACAATTTTGCATGCTCTATATACGCTCAGGGTATCACATGAAGTTGTAAGATTACTAGTCAAGTATATTGACTCGGATGCCGCGGAACGACAGACAATCTTGTCTATTACTGTACCATTTCGTTCAATTCGGCCAGGGGGGGGACAGGGGGACAGGCTGGCCGAAATTTGGACGTCGGCCATCCTGAGGTAGACGGGTATTGCAGACAAAGAACCACGCTTGATCTTGGCTTGATCCTGGGCGCCGTCCACGCGGCCCGCTTTGACTTACTTGACTGGTACTCATACTTGGACGTAGACGTGCACCTGTGCTTGGATATAAATACACTTACCAGGTATTGGACTTGGATCTGGACTGTGCCACTCATCCATTCTAGGAGATGAGTAGCTGCGCTGGCCAGTAAATGGTAAACAACCGATGGACAGGGGTCACTGGTTAGTAGTCATTGATACTGTCCGAAGACTATCATCAGTCTCATTGGACTCAGGCGGGTGAATTAAATGTACAAGTGTAATGTTATTTTTGCTTCCAGGATAATATAGGGATGAGCTAATTTTTTGATTACAATGGGGGCTGAATAGAGGCTAATTCCCTGTGGTAAATGCAGAGTCCTGTGCACGCAGAGTATGTGGTAGGAAGGACAAAATCCGAGTCCGAGATGCCATCTGTAAAAGTCAGAACGAAGGGGATATAGTCTATTGGAAACCATATGGAAGGAAGGGAATAAATGGAAGAGATGAGCTCTCATTTCTTGAGCAGCTTCTCGTGCAGCTCTGCTCCCTTGAGCTTCGCGCTTAAGAAACCCAAACGAGTGGTATACCGAGATATCAGCTCCTCTCTCCGTTTTCGAATATCAGCAAGCTCTACATCATCATCAAGGTCGATACCATCAAGTAGAGGGCAGCCCAACGTATCCGTAGAATTTGTGGAGGGAGAATTCCTGAGATGCGTCCGAGCAAGAGGAAGGTGGGTGGCGCTTCTTGACAAACTCAGAGTCGGGCTCAGGGGGCTCAGGGGAGGGCTCAACATGCCGCCTGAGGTAGACGATGAGATTCCCTGTGTTGATGAGGTTTCGGAGGAAACTGAGTTCTTGCGAGGAATGTTGTATGAAGATGACCGGAAATGGGGCGAGAAAGGGCTGGAGATTGAGACCCTGGAGAGGGAGGCCACGGATTTTGATTGTAGGAGAGAGTTCTGTTTCTTAGATTTTAAAGACCTTGATCGTGACCCAGATGTGTCGCTCGAGCGCAATGATAAGGTGTCGCTGTCGACAAGAGATAGAACATGTCGGTTCGAGGGATGTGGGACAAGCCGGTGTTCTCGCCATTCTCTACCTTGCAGAAGAACATCGATGTTCGCAGGTGTAGTCGTCGGCAATCGTCGGGCATTCTGCTTCTGTAGACGGCGAACTGTGGTCGCCTCTAGGTCATTGAAGGCCTCGACTATTCTCCGGCCTTCATCTTCTGTAACGGCTATCATGTTGCGGATGTCCATAGCCGTGGATAGACTATCTTCATCAAATATATCAAGGATGGGGATTGTCGATGATGGTGGCTCTCCATGATGAAGAGAAGACGCTGATGTTGATGCGACACGTGTGGACGCGGAACTGCGTAGAGTTGGTGTTACCTCCGTCGGGCGGGATGAAAGCGTGGCGATGGTGTGCTTCTTGTTAAGCAGTCGGGGCATGAATGAATTGAGTTTGGTTGGCGTCGTGTCACGGGCTGGCCGGGGTTCCGACGCCTTCGGGGTGGCGGCGCCATGAGTGAGACGCCCTGTCGCTTTGCGCAAGAGGCTGGTCATAACAGAGACCTTATTCCTAGGAGGTTGTGGGGTGAGGGGAGTAGAGGGAACTGGCTTGCATGG
>Ga0247741_1001898_pt1 | contig 11613 bp, 9 predicted proteins | sample UWRJL213509R2_FD_180945 | JGI IMG/M metagenome (GOLD analysis project Ga0247741, IMG submission 180945) | Plant litter microbial communities from Arlington Agricultural Research Station in Wisconsin, United States - UWRJ-L213-509R-2 | ecosystem: Environmental > Terrestrial > Plant litter >...
ATCAGTTGGAACCATGCTGTGGAGACCTTGGAACATGAAGAGAGTAGCCAGCCCGAAACCGATGGGATTTAAGGAAGAGAGCGCTAGTCTGAAGTTAGCGATATGTGGCAAAAGATGAACCCTATGATCCCTTTTATTTGATCATTCCAGACCAAAACGCGTGTTGGGTGGGCGACTTGGTGACACCGCATCCCCAGGACACGCGTTTCGACGATAGGTATTGCAATGAGGCAAGTATGTAAAGTCGAAGCTGGTTTCAATGCGTTTTCCGCGTTCCTGTCACCACAATCTTTGCTCAGGTTATGTCTAGATCTCCACGGCGCCATGGTGAATTCATCGGAAGTAGGAGACCCAATTGATAATGTGATATGTTTGATAGCAATGTTTATAGCGATATATCTACAGATTTCGTCCAGTGGTCATGAAAATCAGGGGGAAAACAACTGCTCAGAGCGCCCAGATTTGAGCCACTCAATATGATCTGTCGTTCGAGCTGGGTCGGAGGCTGTAGGCGCTTGCCGTATTTGGCCCTGGACCCGGCTCCGGAACTTTCCTGACCCGGATCCCTCAGGCTCACCTTCTCCGAAGGCCTCAGGCTTACAGAGACTCTTGTGCGCGCCTTTACTCCAGCTTTCAATGGGCACCGACTGAACTGCACCGCCCAGCGGCCTGCATATACACTACCCTTCAACTCTGGACATGGAATTCTTCAACGATAACGGAACTGATCCTCTCAAACCGTCTCTTTTCGAACTCGTTGCACAAGAACAACTACGAGACCTTCTTCAACCTGCTTTGAAGTATGTTTTGGCAGTATGTGATTCATTCTGTGCATTATATAGTGGCTCAATGAAATCTAGGTATTTGCTCAACGATATCCGAGATACCTCTTGCGTATTGTGAATAAACATGAGGAGTTCTATGCCCTTATCATGGTGGTTGTCGAACGGCACTACCTGAGAAAGCATAGTAGGTCTTATGGTTGAATCACACAAGATGTTGTCTAACGACCTCATACCAGATGCTTCCTTTTCAGAAAACTTTTATGGCCTGAAACGCAGGCGGCGACCTTACATCGAAACCCCGAGAGCGACGGCTGCAGTCGGAGGCATTCCATCTGGGGAACCTCTTCGAAGCCCAGAGATATGGCGGTCATTGTTATTCTTGGTATGCAATGCGATATCGACAATAACGCATGCATTAATTCGCAGTTTTAGGTTGGAGTCCCATATGTCAGAGCAAAGGCACAGGACTACTTTGAGGAACTTGGCGGAGGGGTTAGTTCGGATGTTCTAGACGAAGGGTTAGACGCGCGGCAGCTCCAGGCTCTCACCGACCAGGTGAACATGCAAGCCATTCTTGCCATAGAACTCACTAACGTTCTTGAAGAGCCTCAAAGGTCGTTTCAGACGCACTTTTAAAACACTGTACCCCTACGCGAACACTGGGTTTGAAATATGGCTACTGCTGTGGAATATTTCATACCTCTTCGATCGGACCCCTGCGTACCGACCATGGCTGAATTGGATTGGTGTTGACCTGCGGCGGCTGGGTGTCGAGGATTTTGTACGTACATCACGAGTATCATCTTTAAGGTATCCTGACGTTGTTATTATGCAGAGAGCTGCCAGTCTAGCTGCTCAAAGCAAATTGTCCCCAGATCAACGGCAGAGTCTGGTGGCCCGGCTCCGGAGCCTCCTTCTGTCTTCACCGCGTCTGTTATTAGACTCTCTTCGATTGCTGCTGCCAACGGCTGTCTTCTTTGTCAAATTTTTGGAATGGTGGTACTCCCCTGGGTCACCTGCACGCTCCTTAGCGACCTCGCCACAAGGCCCGGCTATTCCACCGCCAAGCATGCTGCCGCCTCATCCCCAAGGCATCTCCTTCGACAAGCAAGCCTATGGGGTCTGTCCTATATGCAAGAAAAGTATCAATAATGCTACAGCACTCCCCTCTGGATATGTGTACTGCTATCGTTGTGCATATGAGCTGGTAGAGAGACACGGAAAATGCCCGATAACTCTTCTACCAACCCGAGTGTGGCAACTTCGGAAAGTATTAGTCTAAATGTGCACGCACGTTCGTCATCGATAGTGTGATCGATTGCACACCAACCTACCGGTTAATAGACGTTATGTGTACCTCAAATGCCAGAAACCTGCATTAATCTAATCGTGTACAATTTGTTACCTACATTATGGGCACGTGCGTAGAAATTATGCGTCTGGCTGGCCATCTGCAAGACCTCTGATTCTGACAGCATCTCGGACAACACCAAATCCCTCACACTACCCTTTCCATGGATTTTGTAGTCTGGACTAGATATACCGAGCCTTGAGGTGGATGTCAGTTGTCTCCTCCCGTCTCTGCTCACTTATCTCTTAGTCGAAGCTTGTGACGATCTAAAGCATGAAAGTAGGGTCGTGTCGTTTTCAACCCTGAAATCTTGATTAACGTAGTTGGGGCGTAGTTTGGCAAGCAAATCCAGGCCCAACAGGTGCCAGGATGGTCGGCCTACTATCTTGACTACAAATTCTTGAAGAAAATCATCTCTTCCCTTGCTGCCAATCGCCCAGCATCGGAAGCGGCAGCGTTGGCACTCGGGGTTCGTCCAACCGATACTTTGTTGCAGTCGTCGCCACAGCCCATATCACAGACTACGCGTCGCAGTCCTGGGCCATCTCCTGCTGCAAGCCCGGGCCAGCCCCCTTTCTTCGCCGCTTCTGGACATGACTTGGAAAGAGGTCCAGACTTTCGTGCACACAAAGCAGCGTTTTTCTTCAAGCTCGAGCGTGAGTTGGAAAAGGTGTCGTAGATCCAATTGCACAACTGGGAGGATTGCTGAAAGGCAGAATTGTAGATCAATGCATTTTATCTGCAGAAGGAAGCGGAGGTGACATTGAGGATGGAGACGTTGCTATCGAAACGAAGGGCTGCTGCAATGCGAGGTATACCTGATATGGCGGGAGACACGACTCAGAACCATGTCGAATGGAGTGCGGTTGAAGAGGGATTCCGACTTTTAGAACGAGATTTAGGAAAACTTCAGGTCAGTTACCTCTCATGTCTTCCCCATGATTTCCTTTCCCAAGCTGAATGGTTTGACTAGCAATTCGTGGAGATCAATGTCACAGGTTTTCGGAAGATTCTCAAGAAATACGATAAGAGATCGACCTCGACGACCAAGGAGCTTTATCTGGCTCGGCAGGTGGATGTTCAGCCCGTGTTTAATCGTCAAGTCTGTTATCCTTTTCCCGAGATACAACCCAACTCTAATAAACCGCTTTTGAAGCTCATCTCGGAGTTAGCTGATACGGTCGCTACCTGCCTCTTAAATATTACAGATCTATCCTCAGGACTCAAGTTTGAGGGACCTGCAGCAAACGACATTTTCACGCAGCAAATCCTTACTGAAAGCACTCCCCCTTCGGGTCCATTTCGTGATCTGGAGAACAACTTCCGCAAGGCGATCGCTACCTCGGACTCAACGGCAGTGTTGGATTGCGTTCATTACTCCAATCTCATGGCACAAACTGGTGGAATGACGAATGTTACCAGAATCCTATGGAACGTGATCATAGAGGCACCGCCTGACCTCGCCGACCTTATTCTGGCCTCTCTTACTTCTCCCTTCGATTTTCAATTCGTAGACGATATCAATGGGCGTACCTGCTTGCACGAAGCCGCAATTTCTGGTGCTCAAAGGATGGTAGTTCTCTGCATCCAAAACAACGTATCTGTGGATAAATCCGATGTCTATGGTCGTACTGCGCTCCATTACGCTGCGATGAAAGGACATTCACCTGTCTGTCAGCAACTTCTTGATGCAGGCGCTTCACCAAACATTCTTGATAGGGATAACTATAGCCCTCTGGTCTATGCGACGCTGAAAGGAGACGTGGCTTCGGTTCGTGTTCTTTTGGAGATCGGAATGGTCTCCGCTCAGCCCTCTACGACATCAGGCGACTTCAGTCCCCTGTCAATAGCCGCTCAGGCAGGCCATACTGATGTTATAGTTCTTCTCCTGCAGCACGGCGCTACATCGCTTTCTAACAGTAACGGAGAATATCCGATCCACCTCGCCGCTCGAGAAGGTCATGCAACAATCTGCGAATTACTGCTCCAACTGGAAGGTTGGGATACAGCAGACAAGTACAACGAATGGACTCCACTATTCCATGCGTCGCGGTATGGCCGGGCGGACTGCGTCCGCATCCTTGTCGGAGGAGGATGCCGTGTGTCTTTGCGAGACGAACTTGGGCACTCCGCTTCATACTATGCAGCGTGGTATGGGCATCGGGACTGCCTGGAGCTACTTTTGCGCGACATGCCAGAGTTGCCCACCCCCGTGAGCACGCAGCAGGTGCAAAGATCGCCGTTGTTAGACAATGATATGTCTGGTGACTTCGAAATTGATCAAATCCCCTCACTTTCACTACCTCCTCCGATAATGCCCCATCGTGTCTACGGACATAACCACCTCATTCACAACCACCTCATCCAAATATCTATCGGCCATTCGACTAAAAAATCAAAGGAAAACTATGGAGTACGGATACACCATCGCCTTATCAGCCCTTTCTTTAAAGACGAATATCTTCTCGCCACGACACCTTTGAAACTTGTTATGACGGCAGGCCCACACGTCAACTCCGCCCCATACACGATATCACTGCCACAGATGAGCGACGAAGGGTCATTTGCTTTCCAAGCAGCGTCTCTTGACGATCTGGCATTGGAGTTCTCGATATACCCCAATTTTGGAACCAAAACCATTGGCCGTGCGGTGGCCTTGCCCTCAATGTTTAGAGGCATCGAGAATAACCAATCTCTCACACTACCTATTCTTGACAATAGGCTGCATGTTATCGGTGAGGTAAGCCACCCAAATCTTACAGTGATTGAATGTATGTCAATGGGCATCACATTATAGGTGGATTTTGAAGTCAATATCATCACTTCCTTCAAGGGAGTGACCCTTGAAGTCGGAGGCGACCTGGAGACCTACTGGAAGTCGACCGCTGTCGTAAATGTGCCTTCAACCCACTTATTCCCACTCCGCACACCTCGTCGTCCAAATCATCTCGGATCGGTGCAGGCATCACCAGTAGTAAATACAAATACCGGTGGTGGGCAAACATGGACAATCTCATCCCTTCAAGGGGACTACGTTTACGTGGTGCTGCAGGTAACTCGAGATCTTCAACCAGTGGTTTACTTCAATTGGTTGTTGCCAAACACAGACTTCGACTTGGGGGTATCGGACGTAACTCTGGCTCAGTTTGAGACGCTAGCGAAGACTCTTGGAAGGAATGACATTGGGGCAGCGGGCAAAGGACCTACGGGTTGGGCTCGATCGCTATCCCAATCAATGGTCTCCTTGGATAGCCTCTTGAAGGTAAGGAGCACTCGTTCAGCTGCTACGACGTATCTTAGCGTCTTTTAGGATTTTCCTCTTGAGACCAAGGTTCTCTTCGATTTAGCTTATCCATCAGGGGGGACAAGGAAGTCGCAGGCATTGTCATGGCAAGACCTCAACACCTTTGTCGATTCTATTCTTCAGACCATCTTCAACGTTTCTGAAATCCTCGAAAACCAGTTTAGTCGAAGAAAAATCGCATTCACTTCATTTTCCCCCGATATTTGTTCGGCGCTAAATTGGAAACAACCAAACTGTACGCCACACCTCGTTTGATTGCAACGTCGGAATTAACCTTTTTTAGACCCTGTCTTTTTGGGGTCAATATGCGGCAATGATAGCACACACCTTCTAAACCAAACCGCATCGGGCTCTGGAAAGGACGACAAGCGCGTTTCAAGCGTAGGCGCCGCAGTAGAATTCGCGAAAGCAAATAATCTACTCGGCTTGTTTGTGGATAGTGAGCTATTGGTTTGTTCTTCCGTGTATCTCGCATGTGTTTTCGGGGCTAACACTTCCAAAAAGGTCAAAGTGCCTTCGTTGATTGATGGTATTCGGAGCGCCGAACTCATCGTCGGTGTTTATGGAACGTCTCAAACGCTTATGTCTCTAAGGGCAGGCTCCACGGTGGACAACGACGGCAGTATCGCGGATGCTTTTTTAGCTGATGGTGTGGTCAATTTTCTGGACCGATCGATGCGAGAATTGGCATGATAACAGGGTTTGTCTACAGTACATTAATCTTTACAATAGAGTTACACTACAATATGAGAATATCCTAAACTGGTCTATGGCTTTGTTCTACGAATGGCTATTCTAGATTGACGCACGATACAGTGAGGCATATGTACCATTCTTTCTAATCAAATCATCATGAGTGCCGAATTCAGTTACTGTCTGCGGTGTAAATTAATGAGTGTGGGAGGTGGGTAAAACATGAGCGCCGTCTGCTTACCCCATTCTCCATCATGGCGACTTTGTCAGCTCGTCTTGCTGTTGAGAGACGGTGTGTTATAAAGACAACAGTCTTTTTCCTTTCCCCAGACGGTGTCCGAGATATTTTTTCGAGGGTATCGAAAATTTGGTTCTGAGCGTGGGCATCCAGCGCAGAAGTCTATTTTCGATTTCATGTGTTAATAATTAAATCATTTAGAGCGATACAAGAAAACCCACAGGCTCGTCAAATAAGAGTAAATCGACTCCAGGCTCATTTGCTCGCATGAAGGCCCTTGCCAGGGCAATACGTTGCCACTAAGACATGATGTGTGTAAGTTTCTGCCAGAACCAAGTGACAGAACATGGCATCTCGTACCTCACCGCCGGAGAGACCGTGGCGCTGCGTGGTATCCTCGTGGGCCATCATGCCTGGATATGATAGCGACTCGTATCCGGGAGTCTCCAGCATCGTTTTGAGACCGTTGGGTAAAGACTTGACGAGAGTATCTGCCTCTGCTAGATGGATGGCAGTCTCAATGGCTGGCTTGTAGCCAATCTTCTCGACATTGCCGAGGCCCACGTTTTCTTTTACCGTCGTGCTAAACTTGGAGAAGCCTTGAAAGACAGCGCTGAGGTGGCTGTGGTATTCAGTGGGATTGTACCGCCGGATGTCGACGCCGTTAACTAGTAGCGACCCACGATCGTAATCTACGATACGCAGCATTAATTTAGCTAGAGTGGATTTGCCTGTTGAAATAGATCTATGAGAACTGGTGTTGTATGAAGTTATAAAATATGACGTACCCGATCCATTGTAACCCACAATCGCGAGAGTCTCTCCCGCTTCCAAAGAGAAATTAATGTTCTTCAGCGCTGGTTCAGAACATCCAGGGTAGGTATACGAGAGGTTTCTGTCAAAAATAGTAATTCCGTCAGAGACGAAACAAGGGGAAATGAGGAAGCCTACTTTGCACATATACTTGCTCCTCCTGGAGCAGTAGTATAGTGGACAGTTTCGTCGTGTCTGGGGTTAAGGCGCGGTTTTAATTTCATACTGGCCGTAAACGCCGACATCAAGAAGATGCCTTGAAAGGCCATCTTGGTCGTCGTTACCAGATTGCTGCATGCGTACACCAAGCTTTGAATAGAGGTGCGATAGACCGTCAATGAGCCGAGAGAAGCGGACGACGTTTGGTACAGCAACAGGAGCGGAATCTGAGAATGTCATGTGAGGCCACTACAAATGGGAGTTGAGGGAGGTAAAAGAGGTAAAACATACGTTCTGCACGGCGGAAACAAGTTCGGAAAGATTGAACTGATCCAAAATGGAGGTATTTCGCGCATATAGCGGCTGTTCTGAGGCCAGGACTATTTTTCGCGCACTTGACCAGGATTTCAGGATCCAGTCGCCGAGTCCAAATAGCGCAATCTCAGGCCGGTGGGCATCACTATATGCAAGGTTCCGTAGACGTTCTTGGCGGTCCGCCGCTCGTGCTTCTTTGGCACTAGCCACGGATTCCCTCTGATCTCGTGGACATGAGAACCAGGAGAGAAACAAGGGAAGCATTGTCGAAAAGATCGACAGGAGAAGGACACCAAAGTGGGACACACCGCGGGTAAGAGAGGCTATGAGGATAAGGTGGGAGACGATTTCGGTTAAGAGGGAGAAGATGTGGACGAATTCCAGAGGCGAAAGCATTCCGAAGCCACCTCCGGTGAATGAGCGTGCGAACAGATCGGACTCCTGCAGCAGCGCTCGGACGGTAGGGTCTGCCAGAGTTGGGACATCCAGCCGAACTCTTTGTTCCATTTGCTTGTACTCGATGTAGAATCGAGCAGAACCCAGGACAACATTCTCATTCGTAGCGCTGGAAAGCAGTCAATGTACTTCACCTTTAGACTGAAGTAATTTTAAGACTCACGCGAATGAATCAAGGCAGCCTTCGATTACCCTTCGAAAGACCTCTGTTGATATCAGATACAGGAGTCTGGTCCACGTGAAGCTCTCTGATGCAATCAGGGACTGAAGCTACTTGACAGACCAAAGGTCGTAAGAGATACCCTGGAAATTTTCACAGGTATAGACTCACCTCGTCAACTATCAAAGCCTGAGAAATGCCGTGAATATTCGAGTGTAAAAAGTGGGTCTATGAATGACGTACCTGGGAGTAGCCTCGAAACGCTGGGAAAAGACCTCGTACGACGTTCAAGGACATCATGAGCGTCGTACGCAGAGGGTTTAGCCCAAAGAGTATCCTGAACTACAGAGTAACATAAGCTCGAAGGATTTGGAGAAAGGCAGAAGCACTGACAAAGTCGAATGAACAGTTTTTGGTGACGAACATAGCGAGTTGAGCATTCTCGACGGTGAGGGGTCGAGGAGCACCTGGGACGAGATGGACTCCTGGATGACCCGGTATCTCTCTGGAGGCAAGCCAGGCATCATAGACAGAGTCAGGCTCTGCCTTTGAGGGCTTCGGTGTGGCTAGATTGCGCGGTGGCAACTGGAAATCTGCAGGAAAGAGTAGCCTGCTCGAGCCCATCCTGTGACGCATGTTTGAGCGGTAGGATGTGGGAGACCGCATCTGTGGCGGGTGGGCTTTATATGGTGTGAAAGGGCACTCCGCCGTCTTGCTCCAAACCTACCAAAAGTTGTTGTTGAAGTAGATGAATGCTTTTGTCTGTTAATATATGAGATCCGGATGTATTTCATGCCCGTATGATTGCGGTGCGAGAGCCCAATTGCTCCAGGCTGTACAGACTTGCGCATTTGGTGAAAGTGACCCAAAACATGGAAGGAGTCGGCCACCATGCCAGGTTCCTTCACATATCCAAATAAGGCGAATCAAGGCCGAAAGCCCGACGTCAATCCTAGCCGTCGGCCAAACCCATTCTCTCCTTATTTCTGCAGGATATGTGGCGGCTGTCTGTCTGTCTGTCATGCAAAAAAAGAGGGAGCGATATGCTCAAGATATTCTCTCCTTTTTCGAGGTGCAGCCAAAAACGGTATGGCGCGTCGGGTGATTGATAACCACGTGTGCGATGGGACCTTTCCACAAAATTGTCTCTCTTTCACAACCATGGCATCCCCGGATGCTTCCCATGTCGCCCAGCTCTCGGACAGTCTGCAGCGTCTGCAGCAAGAACAGCAGCAGCACGATCACAATGACAATGACATGTCCGGGGTAGAAGAGGCCACTCGACCCCGGAATACAGAGAGATCCGTTTCCGTGCCTCGAAGTCCCATCCCGCGAGATGGCTATGGGTTTCGCAAGTCTGGGGTTTCAACACCCCTAATACCAGGCCAGATATCTGACGGTCTCCCCATGTCACAGCTCGCCAGCGAATTAGTGCCCGACCCTAATGGTCTGGGATGGCCAGGTGTGTGACTTGTCCCAACCCCAATTCTCATATCAGAAACTGTAAAAAATTACTCCACCCAGCCAAGTCAACTGTTACTCGTTTGAATGCAACAGCAGAGGAAAAAGCTTCCCGAGAAAGGAAGATGGTCTCGGCTGTACGGGCCATTCTCGAATGTATCGGCGAAGACCCCGATCGCGAAGGCCTCCAACGCACTCCTGAGCGCTATGCTCAAGCAATAATGTGGATGACGCGTGGATATGAAGAACGTCTGGCAGGTGAGTTTAACCTCATTCGACATTTCATCACCGCTATTCTGAATGAACATGGGGGCTATGCTTGCTTGCCATAAACGCAGATGTGATAAACGATGCCGTTTTTGCGGAGGATCATGATGAAATGGTCATCGTACGGGATATTGACATATCAAGTTTATGCGAACACCATCTCGTACCCTTTACCGGAAAGGTGCGTGATTTCTCTTTGCTCTATGAAAGATTTTGTCACCCGACTGATGGAAACCCAGATCGCCATAGCGTACATACCAAATCAGCTCGTCCTCGGACTCTCAAAGCTAGCTCGAATTGCTGAAACATTCAGTCGCCGCCTACAGGTTCAAGAGCGTCTAACAAAACAGATAGCCATTGCCGTACAAGAAGCCATTAAACCTCGTGGTGTGGCGGTGGTCATGGAGGCTACACACCTCTGTATGACGATGCGAGGTGTCCAAAAGCCAGGCTCGATTACTGTTACTTCTTGCATGCTTGGTTGTTTTAGGACACAGCAAAAAACTCGGGAAGAGTTCCTCACTCTTATTAAGAAGTAATCTACTTCATTTTGACGAAACAGAACGAGGGTTCAACACCCTGGTCTGTCGTTATATTATCTACATTCTTTCATCTTTAATGCATTGGGCACCAGGAGAAATATATAATAATACTAGGAGATGAAGATACAAAAAAGTATACTACAGCCATGACCCTACTTTCGCGGGCCGCGATGGTCTTGATCAATTTGCAGGACTCTCTTGGCGAAAGCGGAGGAGCCACTACCACCACGACCTCCAGCGCGGGCACGTTTGGGACGTACCGACGGCTCGTGCGATGGCCCAGGATCAACGTCCATATCACGGTCTGGCAGAGAGCACGGTTCATAAGACTGATACTGAGAATAAAATTTGAAAACATACCAGAAGCAGTCCGTTTCTTATGATGATCACGGTCTTCCTCGTGCCCTCTGTCCCGTCCCCTATGCGATGCCGAAATATCTTTCTCGCTGATACGAGACTGGAGGGACGGTCCACTTGGAGTTGGCTTGCCGCCTTGGGCATCACGTCTGTCGCCGCGATCACGTGTAGGTACATTAATAGGCTCAGGCTTCGAAGAGGACTGAGCGACCCCAGCTCTTGGGCCAGTTGGAGTAGCAGGTAGGGTCTTGCTCCCAGATGGACCCGAGGGTGCATCATGCAGTCTCTTGTCCGAGGACTAAGTAGACAGCAACATGAGCACAAATTGTCTTTGACATTGACTAATTGGAACGCACCTTGTCAGCAGGGGAAGCTCGAGATTCGTCCTGACCGTCACGATCCTTTCGTCTTCGATCTGAATCACGACCTCGATCCTCCCGATCCTTTTCAGGGGCCCTGCGACCACGGTCATCACGACGACCATCCTTACGTGCACTACGCTTGGACTCTCGCTCAGGAGGCTAGCAAAGTGGCTTGAGTACTTCGATATCATATCAGAAGGTATCGACTTACCTCATCATCAGGCGGACGCCTCCTCTTCCCAAGGGAGTCGTCCCCATTACTTTGAGGTGTATCACGTCGTCTTGAGTTATCCGGCCGACTTGGTAGACCACGCTCATCAGCAGGTGCCACAGGAGGAGCAGGTTGATTT
>Ga0247741_1001899_pt1 | contig 11612 bp, 10 predicted proteins | sample UWRJL213509R2_FD_180945 | JGI IMG/M metagenome (GOLD analysis project Ga0247741, IMG submission 180945) | Plant litter microbial communities from Arlington Agricultural Research Station in Wisconsin, United States - UWRJ-L213-509R-2 | ecosystem: Environmental > Terrestrial > Plant litter >...
CGATCAAAGTGCTCGAGCTTCTGGGTCGGAGAGTTGACAGATGGAAGTCGCTCCGGGTTGAATTCACTGGATGTGGAGTGAGATTGACGAGGATATTGGCCAGGCTTTTGGGAGGGCTGGCGAAAAGTCTAACGCTTGTCGATGTCTCCGAGCATAGGACGCGTATCGGCACTAGCGCAAACATTGGTCAAGATCCGCAACTCCCACCGCAAATACTGTCAGCGATCTCTCCTCGTTCTGGGTCTACAATTTGCAGGCTGGAAATAGTCTCGCTGAGATTTGCACTCCTTCCTCGCCACCCACCGCCACGGAGGACAGATATCTTTTCGCCTGTTTTCGTAGTGTATGGTATATGGGACGCCCTGCAAGCCCTGCATAGCGTGAAAAGTCTCGAATGGACTGCTGATGTACGTATTCGTCATTCTTGTATCCTTTGATATCTGATTGACACTGATTTACTCGGATTCGCAGTTCACGCCTGGCTCTGCCACGACTTCTATGACGAGATCATTCAGCAAAACTCTAACGACACTTACTCTGCACTCGCCCGTTGGCGTGGACGAGTTGCTTGAGAGGCTCGTGGGCTGTGATAGGCTTGAGATGCTGTATCTGCACAATGTCGGCAAAGCCAATGCTGTTCAACATACGGATGTCCTTTTTGTGGGCGAGGAGGAAAATGTCATGGACATGGATGTTGACGTTGACACCGACATGAACTTGGACAACATCGAGAACATTCCGCCTCGGTCACTAGAACAACGACAGCAAAGGTCTAGACGTGTGCTCCTTCCGTCGCTCGTCTCCCTCGGCATCATCTCCCATGCAAATATACCCCTCTCCCAGCTCCTTCAAGGGCTCCTCCTCCCAACATTGTTCTCTCTCGAAATCGTCACAGATGACCCAGTTGATCCCATCGACGTCCATCAACTCCTCGTGGATTCTTGGTGCGGGACCAGGCTGCAGGTGTTTGGGCTCAGCTGTTCTAGCACTGCCGGCGTTTTGAAGATAGACAGCGAAAGCACCAAGATGTGGCTGGGCATGGGTCACGTCGCCGCTGACAGTCAAGGCGCACTGTGTGGTGTGAAGAAGCTAAGGCTGCTCGGGATGGAAATGGATGAAGGTGCTGTGAAAATGTTAGAGCGGCACATACCGTCGATTCTACCCTCTCCTCCCCCAACACCAACCGACTGTGATTCCTACTATGATTATGATGCAATTCGACAACAGCAACACTGTTGCCTCTTCCCAGACCTCGAGGACGTCACCCTCGGAACTATCGCAGCGGACGTGGACCCAGGTGTGGTGATGAGGATGTTGGGCTCGCGGTTCTTCAATCCACCCGTACCATCTGCCCATGCGCATTTGCAGGCTCATCAGCAGATCGCAGAGCTAAAAAAAGCTGCTGTGAAGGTACGCACCTTGACCAGAGAAATGGATAGGTACGCCACGATGCTGCGTGACGTGGGTCAGAGGAGCAAGGGGAAAGAGAGTCGACTTGTCTTTGATCAGGATTAAGTGAAATCGTGACAATCTGTTAGATTATGCTTTGTTGAATGTTTTCCGCCATCAAGCACTGTTTTGTGTATTATTTACCTGCTGTCAATTGTATTCACAATGCGTCGAGAACTCAGAATAGTGTCCAGTTGTGTGTTTGGTACTTGTTGCTTGGCCCCAGTCCCAGTCGAAACTTATGTATGCTTACGGGGCGAAACAGACAAGAAATTCAGGAGATTTAGATTATAGTACTACTTTGAGGAGTAAATGACAGTGGGTGTGATCGCACCCAAACGGGTGAAGACCCAGAGCGTATGTAATGGAGGTGCCAACTGAAAGAAGGTAAAGATAGGGCAAAGTAGACATGAAAAGAATCCGTAAGAGAAGTCGAAACATCAAAATCGTCCCTTACGGTGGTCATCGTGAAAATTTGCCTTGCACTGTTGGTCATAAAATGAATCCGGTCCTTCGCGGATCGAACTCTGTAGAAAGGAGAAAAGAATAGGATGTAGAATGGCGAGGGCAAGGCCATGGCACAACTAACTGGCTCGAGTTGGTGCGAGTAGGACTGTCGTCCAATCTGGTGGGTGAAAATACGCGTCATTCGTAGGATAGGTCGTAGATTGTGGTTCGTGATAAAGCACCAAAGCACTTCTATGAATCGTAACTTGGCATCAAGGGTGTGGTGTTCATTTAACGCGCGTTGGAGGCGAAGACGAAAGTTGACTGGCCAAAGGAGCTGTGAGCAATATCAGTTGTATCGCGTGGATGGTGTTGGGTTGATGGTGTTCCAGGGTGTCAGGATAAATTTGATAAATATGCAACGAAAGCAATCGAGAGGTTGTCAGAAACGGGAGGCTGAGAGTCAACCTAGAACCATGTCGTCTTCTTCCATAGGGGACCTCGGGGTCGACATCCTGGGTCGCCTCGATGATGGGCCTGCCTCGGTTCTCAAGGAAGCGGTTGACGGAACAGGAGAAGACATTGGCCAATCGCAAGCGGGACTCGCAGTCGTCGAGGTGGGACTCATAGCCTGGACCACTGTCTGGACGTAACCCGGTTGAATGTGCAAACCAGGTCGCTGAGGAATAACATTTGGCGGAACTTCGATTGGTTGCTGCCTGGGGTTTGAAACAGCAGCCGTAGCCGACATGGTTGGCACAGAACCCGTGATAGTCTCTGCTCTCCTTCTCCCAGCGGTATCATGTGACGCACCAGCCGCTCCAGCGGATTGAATGTGGAACGACAAATAGCTGCTGTTCATCGGATCCTGCTGGTTTTGTGCAGAGGTCGGTCGTAGTGTGGGTCTTGGTCGAACATGAGGGGCTGTTGGTTGTAACGTCCTCTCTCTGCTCATGCTAGACTCAGCGCGGGCGGCAGCGATGGCGGGTGTGATGGTAGTTGAAGGGCTGATAAAAGTCGTTGGATGTACAACAGGGTTTCCAGACGACGGCGGAGAAGATCGCCTAGTAGGAGGATCTTGCCCTCGTTCGCGTTGTGGTCGCCGTTCTGTTCGTGGAGTTCCGTTTGTAACCTGGATGTCGACCTGACCGGATCCTTCGACCGCAATATGGACTGTTGCATGATCTAACGACTGGTTCCCTTGTGTTGTTGAATGATCGCCTGTTGTATCTTCATCGACATCTTTCGCACTGCACCAGAATCGATGGCCTTCGCTCCACGCGGTGCTCTGACATTCCTTCCCGCAATACTTGGCCTTTCTGCATCTGCGACATTTGGCAAATTCCCGGGGATAGGTCTCCCATTTTCCACACATCACTGGGGGGAAATCGTTAATATCAAAACGGGGCAGTAAGTAGTAGCTTACTGTTGGCACACTGCCGGATTCCACCGCGAGTATCATCCTTCCTGCATGCATTCCTCATTATGACGCCTGCCCAATACTGAATCTCTGGTGGTAGTCTTGGCGGTGGGTTAGGAAGATCAGTCTCCGTCGAGCTCGGCTTGAAAGTAAATCTCTCGACAAGTGAGAAAACATTTGTCTGCTTCGCGGAGGATGGTGCACCAGATGCTGGTGACACAATGACGGGTGTCTGCCCTGAAGTTGGCGACAGACTTTGTCTCTCCTTCCCTCTACTACCAACGCCCGTAGCGGCACTAGTAAACGCTCTGAAGAAGCTCTCCTTCGTCATCGATGAAGATGATGCTGAGCTCGCCGTTCCAGAGGCTTTCTCCTTTTGCTTTGCAGCTGACGGCGAATTCCCAGATGGGCCAGCAGATCCCACTCCGAATCGAGCACCAGGAAGATTGACGCTCGCAGGATGGAAGGTAACTCGTGGTTTGTAAAATGCCTGACGAACATGGGGGTATTTGCTGAGGTAGGCGAGGAGCTGTAGACTCAGCAAGACGTCTTCATCTCTGTAGGGCCCCGAGTCCGAATCGCGGTGGTGATGACTCGCGCTGCTCGTTCGCCCACCAAGAGTATTAATGCTCGCGGTCGTAGCTGCCGCTGCCGCTGCAGCAGCATTAGCAGCTGCACCGTTCATTTGGGTGGTTATAGGTCCATCAACTGGTCGACCTCGGATGGTGGCATTGCGCTGGTGACCATGGGCCGTATGATGATGTTGACTGGGTTGTCCTCGTATTGTGCCGGTTGCAGACACGCCTGCCATTAGGGGAAGCCCGACTACAGCTGCACGAGGTGTTACGTCCGGTGCATCGATAGTGTTTCGCCGCCTGCCACCATCGATAGCAGTCAAAGTCAGTCCGCGGGGTGTATTAGCCTCGCCGATTGCACCTGGTGCACCTGGAGGAGCCCCCATTGCAAAGTCATCGTTGGGCTCCAACGACACGATCCCATCCTCAACTCCGACTTCAACACCAACTCCGCCATCACCAACACCTCCAGGCTCGTTGATAATGATATGCGCGTCAGTATCGAGTCCAAGGCCACCAACTTGAAGGGTTTGTGGGCCAGCGGTAGGTTCATCTGAGACTATCCCGACTGCTCTCCTGGCCATATTATGTCGTGGAGTATTTCGTGAATGTCGTTCCGGTGATGGAGAGGCTGATGCGGAGGCGACATCGGAGTCAATTCTCTCGCTGTCAGCGGTTCTATCCATATCGATGTCACCATCGCCATCGTCCTCAGTCTCAGTCTCTGCTCTGGATGCGTCGGTAGAAGGAGAAGGAGATTCAGGTGGGAGCTCGCGATGACGAATACGTCTGCCTCTTGGAGGCATTAGGGCCACAGGGTTTGTGCCTGCGGGTTGGTCCCATACGGGACGAGCGATAATTGTGCCGCTGCGATCGCGGCTGGGGATAACGACAGAGCCCGTTGGAGTACCCGTTCCTTGAGGAGTGGCGGCGGTGGAGTTGTCTGTTGAGACATCGGTGTCACTGTTCGAGTTTGAAGGTTGAGAGCCCGAGTCGGACAGTAGAAGAATACGATTGCTAGATGTTTCGGCGGGTGAAAAGTCCATCGAATCATCCTACTGTCGTATTAGTACCCAAACTCGTAATTAAAATAAGTCACGCACCTGATCGTCGTTGGTCGCACGACCTAAACGAGCATCCTGCCTCTGTGTTTCACGGACGGATCTGTGCTGTATCTGTTCCACTTGCAGCTGCCTCTGAAGCGCTCGCTGTAGATGAGCAGCTTCTTCCCTCTGCCTCTGCTCCAATTGAGCCAACCTGCGCTGCTGCCTCTGCTCTCGAGTTTCTCGAGGAATCCCCGTCACACTTGAACTAGGTCCGACAGCGAATCCTTTATTGGCAAGCCATGCCTCCAGGATACAACCAACAACGTCAAGAGTTCCGGCTTGCACAACGCGGCTTCTGATCGGCTCACTTCCCCTGACACCAATATTGACGATGCACTGAAAGGCCAACGAAAAACGATACGCGGCGTGCTTGTCGAAAGAGTTGGGATTGAGAGATGGCGAAAGCTTGGGGGGTCGTGCATTTGGCGGCGTTAGCCCGTACAGCACAGCTGGATTCTCGGGAGGAGGGGGACACATGCAGAATTCATGGAGGATCCTGACAAGACGCTCGAGACCTCCATCCATCGTCATGATTTCGCGGATCCGGGGAGAGGTTGAGGTGAGATAGGTAAGATGTGTCAGCGAGTTGAACAGTGGCAATGGCGATGTCGTATCCAGCGCTAAAGAAATTCAATAAATAAGCTAAAAACGCAGAGAAAAAAAAGGATTGCGCGTCGTACCTCGCCGGTCGTATAGCTGTGAGGTAATACAGACACATGCTTTGTTTTGCGCTGGAAATGCGAAGTTCGATTCCCTCATGGTTTGTTGATCAAGCGGTGCCCCCGGAGTCGATCTGCCTGGTTTCAGCCACCAATGACCACGAAGAAGGGACTATCCACAGCTCTTACAGCCTCTCCGACCGTGAAAGCAAAGGGCGTAGGAGGAAATGTGATGGGAAACGATGACTTGTAGCGGCAGCGCTGCTGTTGGTGGGGGGAGGTGAAAGCGTGAGTTTGTCCCTGTTTGGCCAGTGGCTGGCATGCTGACTCGGCCCGCCGCCGTCGTTTCTTCGTCTCAGTCATCCATCCGAATTCTGACTTACAATGCGTCGCTGGAACTCTGCTTGCTGACTAGATCCTCGGCTTATGTGCTGGCGGGCTAAAATATGGCGCGCCCTCTGAATATGTTGACTGCTTCGGCTGCCACTTCGGATATGGAGATCGAGGTAAGCAACTCCTGTGCATTACATGTTCCCCAAGTCATGCACAGGAAAAGAATGATCCCTCGAAATTTAAAAGGATAGACTCTCTCAAACATCATGCGAAAGGATCTATTGGATTGCTGGTCTTCATAGAACTCCAATCACTTCCACTAAAATCCGAAACGATTCAGACTCCAGTAAATGCTTCGCTTATTGAATTGGCAGAGTCTAGATAGCGAGCGAAATCACCGAATTCTTATGCCTCAATTCATTTTCCCGCAGTCCACGGATAGCATCGCTTTACTCCCTTGGCGAACAACGGCAGGTTCCCGCGTGTCACGATACCGTTCAGATAAGTGTGGTGGTCGACTCATTTCCCATGTAGGGTCTGACGCATATCAGAACGATACCACTGTTCAAATCCATTTTCCCTCTTCCTTTGGAAGATTCTACTCGCCGCCGAAGAATAGGATATTGAGAGGCGGTAGGCATTTTCCTTTTCAGGCTCTGCATCTTTCATCTGAAGCTCTGTAGTAAATATCGTTCTTCGTGGATATTGATCCCTAGTAAGTATAGCTCTTCTATGATAGCGTAGATCTCCTAGGAAATCCCACTTGGCACCTCAGCTCCTTATTTCAGCCTATTGAAGGTGCTCGGATCTGCGACTATGCAAAAGACAAACTTACTTCTACTCAGATCTGCATACCTAATGTCCATATTAGCGTCGACGTTCAAAGCGAGGCGGATTGAGTTATAGGTAATCTAAAGTGTCAGGAGATTGACGGGTATGAATCCAAAGAATCTCTTTCTGTATTTGCGTCGGATGCATGCTACCGACCCCAAAAAGGGGGACGAGCGAGAAATACCCTGGGCATAATGCAGGCCAAGAATTATGTCTAATAGAGAAGGCAATATTAGACTAATTGTCGACTTTTTGGGGTCCAAAGGCCATTCAAAATTTGCGCGCACAGCCTATCAGCTCTTCCGCATCCTTGTTCCAAACCGACATCCACAGATTCAATACGCTATGATCGCCATGATCGTCTCTGTCTTGTGGTGCATTCTGCTCATATTCCTGTCATCTAGTTTGACCCAATAGAGATGAGACACCACATTTCCTTCCGCGGAAGTTAATCCAAATTAGGCTCCACCCCGCTTTCTGTTCCGTCGCCGCCTAATCTAGGAGGCCTCCGGATCCTCGGACAAGAATGAGGACTTTACAGTCGTTTGCATAAAACTTTGGAAGTCCAAATTGCTCAGGAAGTTGTTTGCACATAGTTACGCGGGCGACAGGTGGCAGGAACCGCTTATGTGCCGCTCGGCACTCGCTCAGTCTCGCTGGTTTCATTGGTGCCGCCTTGAGGCCGTTTCCTGTGTGCCTGGTGTAACATGTACAAATAAGAATTCTCGTGAGCGAAACCTTCCAAAGTTTTATGCAAACGACTGTAATCAGTGGGTGAAAGAGTCCTGCTGTTCGCTACGTGTCCTAACATGCTCTTATAGGCCTAGCTCTTAGGTTGTTTTACCTTCAAGTTCAATGAGGCATCAACCATCGTGATCTGATGCTTTCATCGTACCGTGCTGGCCCGGGAGCGACATCCGAGCCCATAAGACTCAGGAGTCGGAATACTTTTAAGTAATAATTTACTCTCAGTGTCGCAACTGTATCCTATCGTAAGCCTTCTATCTCCATTGCAACTGATAAGCACCGGGAATTCAAGTTCGAGAGACGTTTTGGCTTTTCTGCACGCTTCGCTCAGTGCCAAATGGGGATAGATCAGAGATATTGTCTTTCAGGTTCAAGTCCCTTGGCAAATCATTTGCTTCTGATTGGTGGGGTTTCTAAGTGGTGTGACCTGGAAGTGCCATTGGCAGGGACTTGGGAGAACCACAAGCGGAAAAAGCAATTCGACGCGGAAGCCAATGATATATTTTATATTGAAATAAACGGTACCGATGACAGAAATAAAGCATAAACGACCTGGACCAGATGTACAGTGAAAGAATACGCTAAGCAATGGCAAGTGGAGCTACGACGCTAAAGGAGTGGAGTTCTTGAGCGAAAACAGATGAAGTTTTGAGGACTGGAATGATAACGATTGTGCGAATATCCTTCAGATTTGGGCGAGCACCTGGCTGTCATAGCCATGGTATTCTTGATTCGCAGACGTCCAGGGAAATTGGTGTTCGTAGTCAGCGAAAGCTGAAAAGTACGTGGCTGGCACATCGAAATTGTAGTAGGGTTGGGCTAATCCTGCACCAGGATCCTCGATGTGCTGATAAGACTGAGTGTCATGAGATAGAGCGTAAACGATGGTAATTTCGGGTTTGGTCTCAACTGCAAAATAATCGAGTGGGCTGCTCTGCTCGTAGATCATCTGGATGATAATGTGTCCGGATAAATCTTAAATTAAAATTGTTAGGTCAAAGTTGAAAGGACAGCAAGAGATTTTTAATTACCTGTCATATTCGAGAGACGAAGCCAGAAGGAAGGAACTAAAAATGTTTCATATCGTTCAGGATGAGTAAATCTCGTGGGTACTTCAGACGAGTGAAGACAAATATCCCGGCACCAAACGTTGTACGAAGAGTAGTATCTTTTAGCCGGATTTAAAATGGGAGTCGAGATAATAATGCGAGGAACGTATCCTCGAAGGGATATTGTCGGAATGCCGGAAATAGTCCTAGCACCAGTGGTGTTGTTCGCGCCAATGGAGATATGAATATCGATCCCAACTTCGAGATCTGAGGGGATCCCAATGTCGAGGCCCAGTTGGTTAAAGGTGTTTGGTAAAATGTCGGACGAGATGATGCTGACTGAAAGGGATGTCTCCTCCATGACGTGTCCAGCGACTAGAGACAACAAGGAGGCGTCATTAGCGCTCCCTGATGTGCTCTCCGTGGTGAGGATTGGTGATGCAATAGAGGAGGCCGGGGAAAAAGAGTCGTCCGACACAGCCAACGCAGTGCCAAATGAGGGACTGGGGGGGCGACTGGGATTTTCAGAGTCGGATGTTAATTGTCGGGAGTGTAGAAGCCTTCTGACTGGAACATACCATCGTCATAATAGCAAGCTGATTATCTTGTCTGACACTCACTTTCCGCATCACCACAACTAACCCCCATTTGTTGCAAACGGCTACCAACCTGCTTGGGAGTGCGATAAATACCTGTTGAAAGCAGGATTTGCTGAGACAAGAAGACGTTGCGTTTCGGAAACCGACGTGGAGGCTTTCCTGTCTTCGATTCGATCTTGAAGCTGGCAAGAGCTAAGCAGTACAGTTTTCAGTAATTCCATAGCAGCCAAAGGAAAGATCGAACTTTCACCATTAAGTAATGCTTGCTCAACAGGTGGGGGCCAGATTACCTGGCCAGTGACTCTGGTAGTCTTGTGCGATCTTCTTCCTGTCCGTAGAGAGACCGCACGTCGTAGGCCTGGTGGCAGAGACGAATGACTAGGATGCGAGGCAGTGGCAGCTGAGGAAGTAGGGCCTCCCGCCATGGAAACGATTTGAGATGGAATCAGCCTCCTGATCGACCTCAATCAGTCGCGTTGATATGGCACTAAAGTTCATCATACATGGTTTAAACTCAACTATTTAAACGATTTGGATCAGGGGCGAGGGTGCGGGCATTCATCTTGAAATGGGTTAATTTAGACATATGAAGTTTTCTCATACAGTCTTGTACTCGGATTGTTCGAAGGATTTCCCTTTTCAGAACAGGATCTGAACAGGACCAACTTTCAGGTTCGCATCCGCCTTGTTTTACGGAAGTGGCTCTAAACGACATAGTCATGAGTGAAATCTGCATAGGAGATTCAAATTGGAAGACCGTTTCATGGAATTCTGTACTCCTGAAAAGTCGGACAGTTGATCTCGTCAGACGGGCTTTTTACCCACTAAAAGCCAAGAAATTGACCACTTCTGTTATGTCCGAGCCCATCAAAATGCGTTTCCTGCCATCAGAACAAGCGCTCTGATTGGCGCCCTATCCCGGCCCGGTCAGGTTTTGGTGACCGCGAACGAAACCTCATGACCGGTTTCCTGGAGCTCTCGCTCCATCACTTCAAAAATACCAGAGAATTATCGATGAATTCGGATTACACAATCCAAGTCGCTCCTCAAGCGATCTAGATCTAGATTTCTGAATTAATTGGGGAAGGATGCTGCGTGACATGTCTTGCCGTAGTGCGTTCTCGATGGAGATAATCGAGACCTGACCTCCCTACGGTACAGAAGCTTGTATCATGCATATTCGAATAATTTAGATATTTAATCCGACCCATATTGGATAGTCAAATTCCGGGGTACATAGTTGCTTCTGCACGCCATTGTTTCTCGGAAACGTTAGTCTTGTATGGCATGATTGGCATATGGCATCATGAATGTCTTGTTTCAATCCAAGGATAGCTAGGTATAGTCAAATTAACGAAATATGTAGTGGCAGCAACTAGAAAAGATGCAGTAGAGAATGTGGCGGTCTCGTCGCTGTCAGCGACGGGAGAATGGAAACTGGGATAAACGAATGTGGATGACCATGTATTGGGTCGGAATAGAGGAAGTAAAAGATAAAGAAGTTGAGAGAAAACAGGTTAAGAGATGGTCGTCGAAGGGATAGAGGAGGTTATCAAGATGAGGGTATCAAAACAAACTATGATACCGCAAGGAATAATGGAGTCCATGTCCATCCTCTAAGGTAGCCGAAACAAGACACAAGGAAGTCAAAACACATCTTCTTCACATTTTATTCTTGTGCGTAGAAACCGTTATTAACGATTGCACCTTCCGCAACCGAAGAAGCATCTTCCTCCACCACGGTCGATCTTCCAGCTTGATCCCAACAACCCCTGTGACTTCGTTAGCGTCGGCCTTGGTGGTGGTTGTAGATCGATGCTCGGACACATGTTCTGATGGGACAGGTGATCGTTCGCGTGGGGTGGCAGCTTGCGAAGAGTAGACAGAAGGCGAGTCGCGACCGCTGGCTCCCGAGGATGGAAGCAAGCCGAGATCGAACCAATTCATTCCCCCTCGCTGACCAAGACCCAGGTCCAGAGCCGCGTTGAGCCCAAGGTCAGTTTCGAGGCCAGAGTTCAGTTGGTCGACCTGTTCTTTGGACATTGTTGAGAAATCCATAGGCACAAAAGGTGTCGCCCCCTCTTCTGTAGCCCTTGAATCGGAGACAGGAGACAATTCCGTGTCTTCTGATACCTCAGGGGTCGCTGGGACGTCGGCGGTGGTTGCGAGAACTGTCTTCATAATTGAATCCCATTCTTCCGCCTCGTCAGACCCCAAATTGTCAAATTGGAGTGGGCCTAGCTCAGGGGGCGGTTCGCACACGGACGGGGTATGATTCGAAGCAGGGTCCGAGTAAGTTGAGTTTGAAGGTGTTGATAGGTAGTTCCACTCCGAGGAAAGGGAGCGCCGAGACGGTCGAGTGGCCGAGTCCAATGAAGTCGAGCGAGCATTGGAGAA
>Ga0247741_1001900_pt1 | contig 11612 bp, 9 predicted proteins | sample UWRJL213509R2_FD_180945 | JGI IMG/M metagenome (GOLD analysis project Ga0247741, IMG submission 180945) | Plant litter microbial communities from Arlington Agricultural Research Station in Wisconsin, United States - UWRJ-L213-509R-2 | ecosystem: Environmental > Terrestrial > Plant litter >...
CTCCTCGCGGACGAGGAACAAATACCGTCACTCTTTCCATCGTTGGCTCAACCACCCTTTCTCTAAACCACAGAACAATGTCCCAGACTCCGCGGGTCTATGGATTCTAGACGAAGATGGCTTTTGTAGACATTCCCTGACTTCAAGGCTCTAGACTTTCGGGCTATCTGAAGCCACGGAGAACCCAGAGTTGACGTGCTTGTTGACTAGACTATGTGTTACGTATATAATCTGCGGTCAAGCTTTTCCTCAGTGTATATCACGCCGTTGATATTGATAGTCAAATTGAATTGATCATTGCTTTCGCATTTCGTTGGCTTCAAAGACATTCCCATAGCTAAGAGTAAAATCACTATCTGATTTCGGATGGGCGGGGAGAGCGCAATTTGGAATCTTTTCCGGAATCGAGAAAATAAATGTAGTACGAAGAATATATCAATACGAAAGATGATGGAATTAGAAAATTATAGCAAAGGCAATCAGTCCAAACCTCCATTTCATTGAGTTTCCGTCCCCGACATCCTCCGCCCTCGATATAGAGTCCAGACTTGGTACGCTGACTACTACCACTCTTCCATCTTCGAAGAGGAGCGGATAAATGCATGAAGGTCATGCAAAACCTCCACAACTGCACCACTAGAAAGATGGTGCGTAGTGTATTACACGTGTATGCTCATGACATCCGGACTTGATCAGGATCATCTGTTCTTTTTAGTGAGATCCTCTGTCGGATCGACCTTCAAGCTTGAAATCTTGCGTTCCATGAATGCTGCACTTCTCTGAACGCCAACCGATTTGCAGCGACCACGTAAAGTTCAGGCGGTTAACCGCATTTGGCTTATTTTGCCAGATTTGGACTAGTTCACGGTATCGGTAGAAACATATCCTCATCCCTATTGGCAACCCTAGGTAGTCTTTTTGAACGATCACGCAGTCAAGATCTTTCGGAAACTCATCGCTCGGTGCCAAGTCAGACAGGTTAGTTTAACGAGAGGATCGTGATATTCTTGCTTTGCTGGAGAAGTGTCACTGTTTGCAGTCCTCTTGTTCCACTAGGCTTCGTCTATCTAACGAATAGGTCTACCTCGAACTAAATGGTGAGAATTCACTATTCACAGTTTGATTACTAGGCCTGTTTATGCCCTCGCCTATGATTGAACTTGACTTTAGGACTACCCGAGTTCAGTCTGTGGACAGCGTTGAAAACTCAGTGCTCTGAATCAGTGAATTTGTACTCCAGCATTCGATTCACCAAGTCTCTCGCGCAAGTAGAATAATACCGCATATTTCCTCACCTCACCACAGGTGGGGTATCGACTCTATCGCTAGCCACCCTCAAAACGTCTCAGAAGCGTGCATTAGGAGCTCGAGATGCAGTTCACTGAGAAATCATTCTCATAGAACTTAGGTCCGATTCAATGACCGATGACTTGATGAAGTATATGTCCCATGTGCCCAGGCTTCCGCCCTGCTCGCATCACGGCTTCACTGAATAGCGTAATGATATAAATATTCTGTCAGTGCCAGTGAATTTGCACTGCATTCTTTGAATTCATCGACTGGTAGTTAAGTGAGCTACGTCGTCAGCTAGTGATCCCGATGGTCGATATATTTCCCTGCACTTTGCGCGTCACTGGCAGATGGTGTAGGCAATCGATAACATCAGTTGAAGCTTGTATTTTAGAATAGAACATACTGAACATCCATTGATCAGACAACCTACCTGCATATTGCGTATTTACTCGCAAAGCTCTTTTTAACTATGTATGAGTACGAATTTGTATTGCGAGTTATCTGCGCACTGGCATTGGGCCGCAGGTGGATTCTTGTGAATTGTTGAGTTTGATATGATCATTTGCATGTTCACTTTTCTCGTCTCAGTTTAGGCGTTGCGTGTCAATCATTTCAATCGCTAATTACGCTAGTCAAGTATCTGAACCTGCAAGGACTACAGGATTCCAAGCCAGCAGTCAACCAGTCATGGAGAGTTGACGTGGTATTAGTAGTGACCAGGTATGTGTAAGAGGGAATCTTATCTTATCGCCGTCGGGCATGCTCGGGCTAGTTTGTGATCCGAATCGGGAAGGTTGCTTGCCCCAAACCACATCGTCTCGACGGACGAGTCTGCTGCATCGCGCTCATCAAAGCTTCTTGCGGACATGGATCAAGACGGTCTCACTACACCCTGGATGCATGACATAGAGCTATAGCCTTGGGTCTGTTTCGCGTCGACCCGGGCAACAAGGCATCACACACGACTTGTCCCACCTCTGTGGAGGTAATTCCGAGTTCCTCATGCATCATGTGCTTCAGCAAGCGTCTCCTGTCTGACGCGTCCCCTTCAGCCGCGACATCAGGCGCGTCTGCTTCTCGGACCCGTAGACGCAAGCCCCAGTCTGACCCCAAGACACGTACGCCGGGTACAAGAACTGGCTGAACGCTGTAGTGATGGATACTTGGATTTTGGGGCTCTGTTGGCGCGTCTGACTTGCGAGGACAACCTCGGTATGTCTCGAGCTCCTACTACCAATTCCGAGTCATCCACTCATCCATTCTCTCACTCTCCAACAGCCTCTCCTTGCTGTTTACCCAGCCAATCCAACTTACAACCGAATTCGTTTTGACGTTGCGGTTTTGGTTGACCTGCAAGATCCTCAATATCCTCGTCTGCCTGTCCGTCCTGTCCCTGCCTGATCTGGCAGCATGTCATGGCAACTGCTTGCTGCGAGGACCCTTGGTCGGAATAGCCAGTCTCGTACACGCAACGCCTTCAATGTCTCCCATCCCACCCCTCGCAGCATATTCTCTTCTTCCTCTCAGCCACTGTATACCGCCATCGTATTCTTCAAGCTATCGAACACACTTGCCTAACGCAACCAATGCCTCATATATGCCCCATCTTGACGCCAGTGCCAGTGCCTGGCACCAACTCCGTCGTTGCAGCGCCCACACCTATGCTATCCTACACACCCTCTTCACCAATGGATGTAGACTGTCGCCCTTCTCATTGCCTTCCGTCGGTGCTTGCTACCGGTACCTGTTCTCCCTCAACGTTGGGGTTTCCAAAATCGAGATCCGTGACCACTCGAATACGAAGACGACGACGCCACTGCCTACAGCAAAGGTCACCGACGAGACCAACAACCTGGCCTACACGCCTACCGACGCCAATACGAACTTGACCGCGCGTTCCACGGTGGACGACAGTTCCCAGAACGCTCGATGTCTGTCTCTCGAGTTCGAGATGTTGCTCGACGACTCAGCATCGGTGCGTCGAGGTGTTGAGTGTTGGATGTCTCGGTTTTGGTTTCGACACGACCGCCGGTGTCGACGTCGACGTCGAGCCAGTCTCAGAACGCGTGCTCAGGTTTAGTCTGAACGCCTCGAGTCCGAGCCAGCACCACATGTTCAACTCTCGGACAATTCGAGCTTTGCACTCCCGGAAACAGTTCCTGGATGGCCCACCATTACGTGCAATATGACATAGACCTGCCCTCAGAATCTGAAGGACGGGCCTGCACCTGCAAGTTCGCCGTTATCGTCTGGTCGGGTGACCAGCGCCACTCTGCACCGCAACTTTCAACGCTCCAAGCCTCTCTCGGACCGTCCATGGACCAAGATCCCACCTTGAGCAGGACGACGTAGACTCAACCTCAACCATGGATGACCCACTCACATTGCGATATCGGCCCTGTGGCCCAGGACCGGGTGCATCAATGCGATCCCAGTTTCAAGGCCTACGCGACTCGGATACGATGGTTCAAGCCCAAGTACGACCACTGCAGGACTGAGCGGTTAGCGGTATGAGGTTTAGTGTAGAGGTGCGAAGATTCTGGTGTCGGTTTTGGAGTTTGGGGCTCGAATATCGCGTCCGTTTTTGCAAGGATGAGCGCAGGTGTGTTTCTTCCGCCTACTCCAACTGGTTTTACAGACACTCAGAAAGACTTACTATAGCATCTTCCAAAAACGCCCAATGCCAAGCTCTGCAGATCTATGTTCAGCTCAATGCTTACCCATGCCTCCGTCTATTCCTGAAGAAAACATCGATGGGCATCCCTCCTTCGCCTCCTCGAGCCACGATAACGCTGGATCTTGGCCTCATAAGTCACATTCGCCGGTTTCGTATATTCAAGTCTCTCAAAGCTTTTAGCGCTGCTCTGGGTTTACCCTCCTAATCGTCTGACATCGTCCGAGTCTCACATCGTCGCAGCGGACACTTACAACGCTCTGGTCACTACAAAACCCACCATATCTGTCGCTGGAATCCCCTTCAACGGCACCATTGGGTGTCGCTCAGTGAATGTTCAAATTCTGAAAGATTGGTCTTCGACACGTGAAGCATCTCGCAAAGAGCCAGCCCGTGGATCCCACTATGCGCAAGATGTCGTAAAATTACACACAAAACATCTGTTGACGCATCGACGCTGGTCGATACGAATCTCCAAACGCTCAACTCGACGCTCCATGTATGAGGCCCGAGGAACTGGCCATAGAAGGTGGATGGCACCTTCACATTGAAACAGCCGCATCAAATTATTGATCATTCACTATCCCACCCAATGGCCTAGGTTCGTCTCGCATCTGCATATACATCATCTCGATTTCTTCAAGCTTACCTGGTATACAGGTGTACTGATATTCTGGGGTTTGGATGCATGTGACGACACACCGCCTCAAGGAATTTTGTATAGGGACATCTAATGTTCGACGTCAACACGCCTACGGATCCGTGATGAGCTCGACGTTGAGCTTACTATTCCACAGTTAGCCTCTAGGGGGCCTATTTTACGGGGTGCTTTCGTACTATCTAAGGCCATGAAGTACTCGCAGTGGTCTTGTTTGGCGACCATCATGGCTGTCGGCTATGTATCCGTTTATCTCTGATCTACGCTCAAGTTTCGCCTCGATGTATGTCATCCAGTTTATAGGCTACCGATAATTAAATTGGATTAATCACTGCCTGAATTTATGTCGTCGTTCATTCTTGTCAGAATGAGCGTACTGGTAGCTGAGTATTCTCTAAAATCAAGTAAACAAACATAGTACAAGAAATATCGATGGAAGTCATATCAACGACGATGGAATGTGCAAAGGTCTGCAAGGTCAAGTAGCTAATACCCCTACTCCATTGGTTTTTCCCCCAAGATCTTCTATCATTGACATCGCCCCTAGTCCAGACTTGGTACACTGACTCCTACTCATCGTCCGTCTTTGAAGAGGAACGGATAGATGCATGATGTTCGTGCAAAACCTCGACAACTGCATCACCATATGGGTGGTCAGGTTCTTCTTGAATCTCAGCAGATTCGAGTGACAGCAGATCTGCTCGCGCCCCTTGTGCGAGTGAAGGGACGCCAATACCAAGCCCCCTGGCCTTATCAACAAACTCGGACCAGTGGTTGTCAAATGTCCACCCAAAAAGGTTCAAGTTGTAGAATCCGTCTTCAACGTCCTTCCGCAGAATGACGCGCTCGCGGTACTGCAATATGGCAAGAATGAGATCTCGACCTGTTTCCGTTGCGATTATGTCAGAGTCCGAAGAGAGAAGCCAATAGGCATAAGCGAACGAGGCAAAGAACAGGTAATCAGGTGAGGGGCCTGCTTCTGGATCCTCATAGAGGTCTCGAAGGTCAGATGCTAAGGATTGGAGAATGTTGGTGTGTCGAGAGAAAAGGGGGGATGTTGGTTTCAATGTGGACGCTGCCTTGGCCGATTCGAAAACAAAGTCCATCCCAGCTTTAGAGAAGTAGGTGGTGCAATCAGCATCGGCAGTGTCAGGGTTATAGGTCGCGGCGTGGCGGAAGTAGCTCCGGAGGATATCAAGAAGCTGTTCCTGGCCATCTAGAAGTTCCAATATGATATACATTAGATTGAAATGCGGTTAAATAAGGTATATACCATGCACATACCTGGCACCTCGTCAGCATACCAGTGGCGAAGTGGAGAATCATTCCTTGTCCATATGTCGTCCAGACGTATTGCACCGTTGGCAAACATAGCACGTGTGGTGTTCATAAACAGTTGATGGACAGAGGTACGAACACCGTCTAGGTGTTCAGACCCCATCCTGCTGTGGAAAGACAGCGTATTATGATGCATCAACGCATCAACTGATAAAGTGTCGGCTCGGTCACTATCAAGATCCCAATTGTCTACTAGATGAGACAGGTACCACATGTAGGATCCGTCCGATTTGTTACATTGCACAATGGGCTGAAGACAATGGTGCGCAAGTAGATTATCCCGAGAGGAACCACTTATAACGGCCTGAACCACGTCGTACATTGGTACTGGTCGAATATACTCATTGATGTCAGTTTTCTTGGTAGACACTGGGTTTAGTCCCATGTAATCCAGATCTCGTTGGAACAGCCAGGCGATCCCCAGTTTGGCCCAGCTGTGGCTTGGGTTGGGACCAAAGATCAGGTTAGCGGGACGCCTTTGACGACTGGAAGTGCTGTTGTAAAGGGAATAATGGCGATCCTTGACCAGAGTCATGCTATGAAACACAATATCCCGACTTTCCAGTACGTCGAAGTCACCGAAGATTGATAGAAAAATGGCTACCAGAGGTCGCACTGACTGATGAAAAACCCATGATTGGGGTGACCTATAGGGACATGGTGACCGTGGCATATTCCCCCAGGGTAAGCGAGGAAGAAAAAGAAGTAGAGCCTGCATAGTCGGCAATACTGTTGTCCACAATAAGAAGGACAGACTCAATCCAACGGCGACAGCGATGGGGATAGCAACAGTGGGGTTGAGACTCCACAGAAACTCGATGACACCAACCAGGAATAGAATGAGGGCGAGCTGAAGGAGGAGAGGAAGGGCCGTGAAGATTTGTGGTAGGTACCACCGATCGAGGGATTCAACACTGAAATGGTGAAGGGAGAGTGCGATTTGAGGTTCAAGGTCCGTATGAGGGCGTAGATGCTCGCGTAACCACTGGAGCGATATAATTCCTATGAGGACTGTGGTGAGACTGAAGATGAGACTGAGGAACCAGAGGATGTTGACCCGAATTTCGGTGGGGGTAGGAGTAAACTTGGGGGTGGTTGGGATGTCCGTTCCGTTTACCCGGCCTTCGATTTGGGCAAGGATGCGCGACAAGAGTATCTCCGATGGATCCTGTTTCAAAGCCTTGTATGATTCGATAATGAACGCCGTAACGACTGCCGAGAAGAGACCAGCCTTCAAGTAAACATGGCATCAGCTTTGGGACTCGTTGCGGAGGCCAGACTCACAAAGATCAGAAGGTTTTGAACCTCGTCTTTCCATGCCTCACATCTCACTTTCTCCTTCGCTATCCGCGGTGCCAAGAGCAGGGTGAACGGGTCTCCGTCAATCTTCGGGAGCGGATACTGGGGATTGTCGCCCAATTTCATTGGCTTGGACTGGATTCATCGGTCAGCATAGCTGTAATAGCGCTCAAGGTATCAACATGCAACGCACCTCCTTTTCGTTTTCGGCTGGACGTGGCGCTAGACCGCCCGTCCCTTGTTCTTGTATCTGAGACATGCCTTCGTGGTGGTGAGTGAGTTGGTGTTAGAAGGCAAGAACACAGGTTGTACAGTCACCTGTGTAGAACCCATCGATGGCTCCGTGGTCTTTGCAGCTCAGTATCGACAGATGATATGTTGGAATTCCCTTCTATCAGGTGTCCAATAATACCGCAAAGGGTTATAATCGGACAGAACCTGTGGCAGATGTGATTTTCCTTCTGGTCCAAGGGTAAAACGCCAGAAGATCCCCCAATTGTAACTAATTGTATACTTACCATATTGGCATAGTTGACGGGTATTAGGTGGAAACCCACAGGCATGGTATAGCAATAGTGTTTTATATCGACGCTTGACGATCTGAATCTTATCTTATCTGCCACTCGAACTGTCGACACGACTTGCTCTTCACATCGACGCACCAAATCACTCGATAACGTGGATCAAGCCAGTTTGTGGATCTCTCGCCTCGGGACGTTACCTAGGTTGATACGTCGACTCCACCTCAGCAATCAACCTTGCAACCCAGTGTTCTCTGATGCGTCTTAAGCGCATCTGCTTTGTCTCTCGGCCTCTGGCTCTCAAGCGCGAATGTCAGTATGAGCAACTATAGTGGGCCAAATGTCGCATTGCGAAGAGCTGGGCTGGATTTTTGGGAATATGGGGCTCAGGTGACGCGTCCAACCAGCGAGGACAGCTTCAAGTATGCCTTTAGGTCTTGCTACTTCCGTTTCAATCTGCAGAATGACATGGTTGGATCCTTTTCCCTTTCTAGCGCCAACCTCCTTGTTATAGCACTCACCCTTCTAAGCCTGTGATCGATCTGATCTCGCGGCGTGTTGCCTCCTCCTGCCCAAGCTACCGTATGCCTCGTTCACATTCGGTGAGCTGTCCAAAACTTTCACCCGGCGCGTTCAAAGCGCCACACATGCCTCACATCGACACCAGCTCTACCAATTCCGCCATTACATCAACTACTCTTGCCTCACATGCATCCTCATGACGTGAATTGTCGGCCTTCAGCGCCTCAGGCCTCGGCGCCTCAGCTTCTGTCTTCTTCCATTCCTCAAGCTCGGTACCTACACTGGTGCCCGTCTCTTTGACACAAGGTTATCATGTCTGGCAATCTTGGCACATACGGTGTTACTATTGAACATGAGAACCGACCACCCGAGTTCGACAACGAGAACGAAGCCAACGACCTAGCCAACGGCGCCTACCAATACCTCTTAAGGGTGAGCCAGCATGAGCTTGAGCTTATACTCCATGTTGTGCCATGTTATCCGAGAACGCTCAGCACTCAACGTGTTTCTCTAGAGTTCAAGATATTGCCCAATGACCGAATCAACAGTTTAGCTGTTGTTTAGTCGTTGGGTGTTCCAATTTTGACGCGATTGCTGGCGCCGTCGTCGAAGTAGAGCTAGTCTTGGAACACAGGTTCGTTCTCAAGCTGAACGTGCCGAGTCCAAGACCACCACGTCATTCAACTTACAAATGACACGAGCTCGAGCTCTGTATTCGCATGGAAAACGGTTGCTGGATAACCCACCGTGGCCACACGTAGCCATGACATAGACCCATCCTCGGAGTCTGGAGGACGGGTCTGTGGTAGCGAGTTCATTTTTATCGTCTGGGCGAACGACCAGTGCCGCTCTGCACCCCAACGTTCAACGCACCAAGACGCTCGCGGACGTGCACTGGACCAAGACCACCTCTTCCTACCGCCTCACCTCGCGCGGGACGATGTGGTCTCAAAACACGGATGACGCATCCAAATTCTGATATCAGGTGCTGGACTGGGCGCCAGACGCATACACCTCGGACGCGATATTCCAAGGTACCACTCTAGGAGTGGGCTTCATTGGGTATGGCGTGGAGCTAGGAGAATTCTGGGAGACCGTTTTTGGGCTTGGTTGATGCGTCCATTTTTGTGAGGACAGATCCAGGTACGTCCCTTTCGTCTACTCGCATTCCAGACTCTCAAAAATCGTCTCATGCCAACCCTGCAGATCCTAACGTTCGTCTGGCCATCCCAATGGCTCATCCCAACAGCTCAAACGGGTACTGGTCGCCATCTTATCCTTATTCATGTCTGGGCCTGCAATATGACATGCACCCTTCTCCTGCCCAAGCCACCGTAACCCTGAGACTTATCGATTATCATTCTCACCGCTTTCGTACGTTTACTCAGGTTTTCGACATACCTTTTGATGTATACTCGCAGTGGTGGTACCGCTCGGCGCTACTTTTCCCAATCGTTCGACCAGGACTGAGTCTAGGCCTCACTCTGACGTTGGCTTGATGAACCACTTGCAACGTCCACTGACTGTGACCCACTGGCGGCTTTGCAAGACGCCGTTGGTCAACGTGACGAGTTTTACGGGCCTGAAAAGGAATACCGGGATGGAGATATGTGCGACGGATGTGCCGTTCAATGGGACCACAGGATGAAGGCCCTCAGGTTTGAAATGTTCCGTGATTTATCAATTCTCTTCCCTCATGAAGGTTGACCCCAAAAACAAACAAACATAAACGTGGTAGAAAATACCTAGTGGGGGTACAGGTCAGCCTGAAGAAATTGGTGTATGTGCAGCTCGGAGATTGGGATGCATGATTGATGGGCCAAGGTATGGTTTCGAATTGGACGAGGGGTCCACATGCTACACCAAATTCCTCCGACTTCGCGTATAGGATGTAGAGTCTAAGGTAGTCCGAACGTTGACAGACTCGTTGACCAGCATCAACCGATGTCAGTGAGATGATAGATAGAAGAGTTGAAGCCTAATCTTTCGGAAGTGGAACGTTTGCTGTGGTGGCATCCAATGGTGTCGGGTCCAGTGGTGGTGCAGCGACGGATAGGATGAGCATTATACCCAGAGATAAATTTGACGTGGATTTGGTGTGTCATTCTCGTCTGAAAGTCGTAGCATGGCCACAAGAAGGTCGCAGACAGACATCGCGACATCTGGGTTTCTCGTTTTTCAAACCAATCGACCATTTTGCGATTCCCAATCGCTGCAATCCTCCTGTATTCTCGTGAGATAAGGTTCCATCGAGCTCCGAGGCCGTATACGTAGTCCAACCCTTCAAATGGTACTCCAAAGTCTATCAACGGGTCACGGTTCGAAAGGTCGAAAAAGATGATGTGAGGTGGAATGTCCAGATCGAAGCGTCGAGCAAGCCGGATGACTGAACATGGCTCCGGATAGCGATAGTCCTCGGGTTGGTCGTTGTTCCGGATGGCATAGAACGAGTTCCTCTCGTCCCATGCCTTCACAGAAGTTGGCCAATCTCGTTTAATCCTTGCTATAATTTTCTCCTTTAATGGATCAACCCTCAGCATGTCCGCGAGCTCTAAGACTCCAAAAAGTTTGAAAGCGACATCTGGATCTTCGTCTGAGAGGTGGCTATTACTAATTTGCAGAGACTGGGTGAGCGACAATGATAAGATGCGGCAGATCAAAGATTACGCACAAAGGCTCGTAGAAAAAAGACAGAAACTTTGACATGTCCGTTGGATCTCTTGGGAACTCGACCAGTGGAGCATCGTCGTAGGTATCCTCTTGACCCGTTGGCCTCGGCATTGAAATCATGTCGCTAATGACAGATGAATAGGAAGATAGGTAACGTTGGTGTATCCGAAAATAAGTGGGCGTTCCATCGGTAGCCCTGCAGCATATGGCAAGATTTCCGTCTGGAAAATAATGAGTTGGGTGGTTGTACATGGTCGTCGGCTTTTGAACTGCAGCCAAAACCTGGACGCTCTCGCTCGGAGGCGGTGCTGGCGGGAGGTTTTGTCCAAACTGAGGGACATTGTCGATGGGCGTAGGGCGCCAGCCGGTCTGATAGAGTTCGTCCGTCAGCTGGACATGCACAAGATGACCTGTACAATGCCAGATCTTAATGCCATTTTCAACACGGAGGCGAGGTGAGAGCGTCGCAGTCAACAGGAATCGACCATCAGGACACCATTCACAGTATGAGGTGTTTGGCGCTTCGATGGTGCTAACTTTGGTGAGAGTGCGTCTGTCGAATATCTCAATCTTTCCAGCAAGATTACCAAAGCCAGCCAGAGCAATGAGGCGACCCTGCGGATTGAATGAAATAAAG
>Ga0247741_1001901_pt1 | contig 11612 bp, 18 predicted proteins | sample UWRJL213509R2_FD_180945 | JGI IMG/M metagenome (GOLD analysis project Ga0247741, IMG submission 180945) | Plant litter microbial communities from Arlington Agricultural Research Station in Wisconsin, United States - UWRJ-L213-509R-2 | ecosystem: Environmental > Terrestrial > Plant litter >...
GAGGTGATCGTTGAAAGTCTCCTGGTTGAGATAGAATTAGAGCGTAATTTCGAGTAGTATTGGAGTAAATCTCGCCGGTGGTTGCACGTTAAGCGCTTCACGCGAATAATGATTGTTTCTAATTTTTTTAATATCAGGGGACGGAGACAAAGATCTATGACTGTGGGTCGAAGATAGGGGTTCCCACGCGCTCGACGTCCTGTTGAGAGTGAAACCTCGCGAGATATTCATATAGAGGACAACGCTAACCCTATGCACACGAGTCATTATACGTAGGTCATATAAGTGACCGAAGAGATATTTCCTTCTTCTTCTAGACTCAGACAGAAGAAATTTGAGAGGATCCGCCCAACATGCGTTCCAGGTGGGTGCTTGATTGCCCTCCAAAGACTGTAAGAGGGTAAAACGTGCACATTGCTTGCGCATGGTAATTGGTGTCCGAATATGCTCTCGAATTCTCGAACCCTTGGCCACTCGAGCGTGTGCCAAAGCCAAAAGGAGAAACTTAACTTGATTGGTTTGCTTCGACAATCTGGAATCTTGAGCCCCACAGTGACAGCCTGAGGCACCGGAAACATTAGAAACTCTGTAAGAAGAGCTTGCTCATGCCAATGAGCTGGAATCAACATTGTTCGCCGTGGAAGAGATGTGAACCAACAATCCGATCGTCCACGGGAAGGTTTCCCGGGTTTCCGATGTCGAAATCGAATTCCTCGAGTGCGGATGTTGCTCTGGCTTCTACTTATTCATCGTTAACATATCGGTTAGATAGTGCACTCGTATCAGCCCCGGATCATGAGGTATGAGCGGTGCTCGAGGCGCAATAAAAGATCTCCCTCGTGGACGAAGGCTAGCCAGTCAAGTTCCATCAACGATTTAGTCTCGCTAGAGAAGGTATAAACCAGAATTAGGGAAACGGGTCATCTAGTTCTTTCCAGTAATACTCGGAGCGCTCCCAGGCGTGCCTGCACTGGTATATGACGGCGGACAGTTCCAGACGGTCCAGGAGAGTAGCTGCTTGTGGCGCAAACCAGTGCGCATCTGGAAATGTCTCGAAACGGCACGAGACGGTGGCCAGAACCCGTCACAACTTGCCTGAAAGCATATGAGGTACCAAGCAACTTAAACGACCAAAAATGAGAAGGGCCACGGACGTTGTTGAGGAAGAAGGAAGTAAGCAAATTCACGCTGAAATCATCTCAGGTGGAAATGGGCGTGTAATTTTGGCCTCGATCACATTACGTAAGCACGATATTCTGCAAGTAGGCACCACTGATGCCACAGCTTACGACTTGCAATGTCCTCAGACCCCAGCTCACAATGGTTGTTCTCTCTAGATGCACTCGACAACACTCCCTCATCATGCAGTCGCGAAAAAGAACTATACGATAGGGCCAGAGGCGTTGAGTTTCTGTTCCGTCTAGGCTCGTCTTTGCAGCTGTTGGTGCTTCAGCTTCGCTCCATGCCTCAGAGAAAATTGCTAATGACAGAGAACGCAGCCCCACTTCTGCGATGTGCACGGCAGCAACCTGGTTTCACAGGTTTTACATGAGGTATTCCATAGATGAGTTTCACCGGCAGGTAAAGCGGCTTAACTCTGGCCCTCTTTTCCTATATTGATTATTGCCGGTGCAGGATGTCGCTGCGTCCTGCATATTCCTGGCTACAAAAACGGAGGAATGCGGCCGAAAACTCCGCGATGTTGCCAGGGTTTACCAAGCGAAAGTGAAATTCGTTGATGTTTCCTCCCTGCCTGTGGAATGCAGTGTATGTTCATACGACATTGGGGGAAACTTGAACTGACCGTTGCCCAGGATGTAGACCTCTGTCAGGCAGGAATTCTTCTGACAGAGGAAGTCTTGCTGGAGGCTCTATGCTTTGACTTTGTGGTCGAGAGTCCCCATGCAGAGCTATTGGACATGTTCGCAGTGTTAGGAACAGACCCCGAGGTGCAGGAGTACGCATGGAGTCTGGCTCATGATTCGTAAGTCATGAACCTTATTTCATTCAAATTGTGATGTTGATTGCTGCAGCTATCGCACACCTCTTTGCATTTTGTTCACCCCGAGGTTGATTGCCATTGCGTGCTATGTTCTCGCCCAGCGTGCACACGATGGTCCCAATTCACCATCGCTTGATGCTCGTATATCCGTCTCAGCACCTACAAACTCACTTCCTACACCGCCGTCCCATAAACCACCTTCTCCTGATGCTTCAAGAGCTGCTGTGGAACACTACAATTTGCAGGAGGTTGAACTAAACCACGTTTCTGGTAAGAACCCCCAATTCCCCTTGTACATGCGTCACCAAATATCTTCAGACGCCATTAGTATTTTGCTTGAGTTTTACTCCGCTCAAGATCCAACCAATGGGCAATACCTGTCATCTTTACTTACTGTTGGTTATTTCTTCTTTATCACCTCTTCGTGTGCATTCTCAACATGAAGTTATTTTATTCAGATACCGCCTCCATCTCGCAGAAGTCAACGAAACACTTTTTTTGTACCTAAATCCCAGCTCGAGGCAGCTCCCAATGGTTCTCAAATAAACTCTCAGGATCACCCAGGTCGAACACCAAGCTCTTCACATGGCGGTCTCACCCCCTTGACACAGCCGTTGGACGAGAAAAAGGGACAAAATTAATCCATTTCTATATGGGCTTAGTATGCGATTACTTGTACAATATAAATCTCGGTAGTCTAATCATACCATATGACTCGAACAACGCGCGCCCAGTCATTACAGAAGCATCACCCTGGAATCATCCATTCACCTCGTAGCTCGTCCTCTGTGAACGAATTCTCTGGAAGTTCCCATGCTGGAATGGGTCTATACACCAGGTCGTCCTCGTCAAGCCGCCTGTGTGCTGCATTTTCACAAGTCGCGAGCCAAGTTCGGATCGCTCCGCGGGTGACTGAAGGCCGAAGTCTATCTGCTGTATCATAGCAAGAAGCTATACTACCCTCTCCGTTTAGCTGTGACTTCAGGTCGATACCAGCTGATGATCCTGGCACTGCAACAGCCTCGGTCAGCTGCGGAAGCTCAGGATAACCCGTTGTTATACTCACGATCGTCTCTCCCTTGCCAGAAAGATTCAGATGCTGCTGGCCTGGGCAAGTGGCTAACAGGTTCCATATCAATATCGTGTTCAGCGAAGACGGGCTCATCGACCTACATTCATGAAGAGGGTTTTGTAAGTAATCAAGTTTTGCAAAGCGCGAGCAAAGCACTACGCCCGAGGCCAAATGCGTCGTATGTGGTGGTAGGAATCTCGAAATAAATTCGCTCTTCGTCACCCACCTGAGGAAGCCGGAATGTGCCAGGCAATTCCATCGCTGAGCAGAGCCAGAATGAGAAATACTCAAGAATCGTCGGAGCCTTCCTGCTATAGGCGATAACAGGTGATATGAAGGCGACTCGCATGCCTGGCAAATTTATCAGTTGACGATGCATGTTCAAGGCGTCGAGAAGTGTACCTTTAGAGAAGGCTCCAAAGACCCAATGTGTATACGACGTCAAGACAAACCAACTAGATTGAGTAGCCTGGCAGGTGTCCCATAACTGGGGTCACAGCAATGAGTCGGATCTCGAACAAGGACTGAGCGTACAAACCTTGGCCCAGAGTCGGTGTTTGCTGGATAACTGTGTGGTAATCAAATCAAAAGTCGGGAACTAAGGAGGGATCCTCGTGAGCAGATGTCGTTCGATTCTGTCGACTGACGCACCGCCTTGCAAGCGACAAATTCTTGCAGGTCTTGTTCAGTGAGAATAAATGGTGGTTGATATGCCACGACTACGGAGCCCGAGCCCCACGACGGCTGGTGCTGCCTTTGGTGACCATCTCGGGTCCAGACGAAATGTCGGAAGATGGATTTGTCCTGAGGGTTGTCCTGTCCTAGTTGAAACGCGAACTTGTCTGTTCTTGGCTCGGCGGAATGCAGAACGCGACTGGCGCTGACAAACACCAAATCTAACCAGGCAATCATACTATGGGGGGTCGAAGTGAGCTGCTGGTGTGCAGAAATGCAGAAGGCGAAGTGTTACTTTTCGATATTTGTGGGTGCGTGTGAGTAGAGTTGGGGCAATTTCTCTGGAAGTATATATCGAATGTCCATATGTAAATTGAGCTGCTTTGAGGTCTTCTTAGGTAGAGACGTGTTAGTCCCTGTCAGGAAGTTCATTGAGCATTTGTAACAACAAGAAGGGAACACACCACTCACAATTCAGAGGACACATTGCCTCCAGGCTAATGTGACGAATGTTCTCCAAAGTTCGCCATCGCTCGTGTCTACACAGAAGATGATTTTGGTGGCTTTTGTTGATGTCGGTAGATGGAATATAAGGCCCTCGTCCTAGCATAAATAGTAGATCCCTCTCGCTACACGGGTCTGGTCGAGGCAGCTCGAATTGTCGAACATAAGATCGTACGTTTTCGTATGCATGTCTTTCAAAGTCGTATGGCGATCGGCCCATTATGAGGTATGATTGTCTCAACGATGTGATAGGCTGTAGGTCTGATGCAAGATGGGTGGTGTCGGTCGAGGTTCACGTTTATCTCAAACCAACGTAGATGTGGACGGTTTTACCAGAAGTCGAATACAAGTGTTTCTTTTGAGAGCACAAGGCGCAGAAGGCTCCATCGCGAGTACAACGACCGCTACACAGCGCTAGCTGTAGGTCGCTGTGTTACGGTGGAAACGAGTGAAGAACAAAGAAACTTCAAAAGGCAACTGTTTGTTCTTTTCTGTCACGGTGCCCGTTCTATTTATACCTCTCTTGGAAATTGGACTTTGTGCATTTTTGGCAAGAAGATGGTTATAACATAATACTACTAGAGGAGATCGAATGTATGATAAAAGATTAGATAGTACACATAGAACTTCATAATGGACCCATAGGAAACATACACTCCACCCCCCGTCCCAAATCTCCTGTCTGATATATTTGGGAACGCAAGCGTCTGGCTAACTTGACTGCTACTCCAGCAATTCCAGCCTCTAATGAGCTCCGAGTCCGTCATGACCGCGAACGCATTGAAGCTTGGACACCAACAACCCCAACTCTACACTTCTGGTTACACTCCGCGCACACAGTTGGGCTCATCCTGATTGGATTATGGGCCGGCGGTGACATCATGCGAAGGCAACTAGAAATTTTGCAGCCTAGTAAACATCGTCAATGGACACAATCACCGTTTACACGATGAGAAGACGCACCTGGAGGATGTCTTGAACTGAACACGCAGTTATTTCGATAGCAGTCTTGTTTGTGAGTGGCCATTGCGTAGAAATGGCCGCATTGAGTGTGGAAGCGACCGTCGATGACCTTAGGGGGGGGTCAGGAGGTCAAAATGAAAACCAAATGAGAGATAACATACGTTATGACACATGGTGTTCGTAGGATGGTCGTAATGGGAGATTTAGACAAGTGCGAGGGAATGGATTTCGAGGCTTCGGAAGAGCCTCAAATATAAGCAAAAGCGCGCAAATGCAGCGTGTCCTCGCCTCGTTCTAGAAGTCAAGCACCAGAGTGTCGCGAGGCATCGGAACGTGCCGATTTGCGGCGGCAATCCATCCTAGTAGTTAGCTTTCCTTGCGAAGATTCGTGTTAGCGTCAGGCGCAGTCAACCTGTCCTTGCCGTCCAACCTTCTGGTGCGGCAGTAGAGAGCTGAGAGATGGACTCTCGGATCCTACACACTGTGGAGCTTGGCACCCATCGCTGACGAGGCTCGACTGAAAACCCTTCATGTTCAGCATGCATCAAATTTTCAAACATGCTCTTCGATCGTCTACGGTTATTAAGACTGGACCACTGAACACATGCAGGGTAGCAATATAGTCCAACCGAATCCTAAGGGCATGTACACATAAGTTTGATGCCCAGCGTCACGCCCTGCAAAACTGAGTGAGTTTGTATCTGCCCCACAAGGCGGAGAAAGAAGGTTGGCGAAAGAGTTTTGCATTTAGGTACTCGTGACGCCATGGTGAAGTCGGACTATAACGAGGGTTTCATTAAGCGGCACAGGGTCTGGCATAGATAAGTAGGCTTCATATTATACTGACGAATCTGTCAAGCTCCGCGATCGCGAATCTTCTTGACCAGCTGCACCTTCTTGCGAACCTGAAGGAACACCAAATGGGTAAGCAAACAGCAGGTGAGAGAGGGAACTGAAACACACCTCGTCCGCGAACCGTTTCCTCCACCTTTGACTACTCAATCTGCGACGCTTCACGCCTTTCTTCTCGTGCCGTTCTTCCATTCGAAGTGTCTGCCGGACTTTGTTACGCGAAAGAATGATGTCCAGAGACTTGTAAGCCATCGCAAGATCATCCTTGACCGTTACCGTTCGACCTAGCGAGAGCTTAAAAAAGAACAAAATTTGACAGAAATTGAAGTACCAGTATAAGCATTGGCCGGCGGGTTCTTTTTTGCCTCCTTCAGTGCCTCTTCGGACCGGATTGCCCATCTCTGTTCGTTTGTCACAGCCAGTGGGGTTGTCTTTTCAATGGCGTTTTTTACTGTTTGTTCCGCGACTTGTTGCCTGTCCATTTTTTCGGTGACGAAACCGGGAAACATGCTAGACATCGGACGCGAAAACGCGCGACATAATGAGGTGGTTGGCCGTGGAATGAACCTTGATGACAGGCAAAGCCGCGGGGTAACCGTTGAGGACTGTTGAATTATCCTTAGCGAAGACGCGCCACAAATGTTTGAGAGTCTCTGCATCGTGTTGGGGGTTGAATAGATGGTGAGCTGGGCTGGACGCGCTCGAGATTCGGTTGCTCTCGGACGAGGCACATGACGTGACGACGTGACACAAATACCGATAAGATTAGATTCTGCTGCAGCAATAAGTACTGCCCTTCTCCTCGTAACAAGATGTCCGATGCCCTTCTCGAAGAGTTCGAAGTGAGTATGAGATGTTTCTTAATTTTTATCAATATCAAATTGGCCGCTCTGTTTAGGTATTGGAATCTATCTATCCGACAGAACTTCACAGTTCGTCTCCTTGAATAGTGATTTCAGTCCACAGGTGCTGATGTTCTCCGTCTCAAGAGGTGTCGGACACGGACATAGAGATTGAGGCTGAAGCTGACGACATACCGGATGGTGCTGATAACCGTACGAACGCCATTTATATCTTAACCTCGGCTGATAATTGGTCTCGTTGATAGTCAAGGTGACACTGTGCGTTCACTATCCGTCGGCATATCCAGATGAACTGCCTGAACTTTCATTGAAACATGACGACCCAAACATCGAAGAAGATGATGAGAAAGTACTGTTGGAAGACCTGCTAAAAGCTGTATGTCCCAAGGCCCCATTGTGCCCACAAAAACAACCTAACGATTTCTATCCCATAGGGCGAGGAGAACGTCGGAATGGCTATGACATTCACGTTGGTGTCGCAACTCCGCGAACAACTATCACAGCTAGTGCGGTCGAAGATAGATGAACACAACAAGAGAGAAGCAGAAAAAGAACGGCTAGCCTTGGAGGTCAGGAATCAATGACCCTCGATCGTTTCGTTCCGTTCACATTGATCTCCACGCAGGAAGAGGAAAAGCGCACTCGCGGCACACCTGTTACTTTAGAGTCATTCAGGGCTTGGAAGGCTAAATTTGATAGAGAAATTGCTGTCAAGAAGGCGCAAGAAGAGGAAGAAAAGCTGAAAGGTCTGACTCCCAAAGAACGTGAAGAATGGAAGAAGGCCCTGACGAGATTTTCTGGTAACCAATTCGTCTCTTAAATGTGGTGTTGACCTGCTGACTGAAGAGTTTCAGGCCGACAACTGTTCGAAAAGAACAAAAACTTGGAAGACGAAACACTCATAGAAGAAGGGGCTGTTTCCGTAGATATCAGTCAATACGAGAGGAATAAGGAGGATCAAGAAGAGGAAGAAGGCCTGACATTTAGCGATAGCGACTGAATTCGTCTTTCTCGCTATGTGGATTGCTTGTATATACTCTACATTATATTCTCTAATAAATCTGATACAATCTAGAGGCCCTGTAATACACCATCCTCTACATAATTGGCGTCGACCACGCCACCTCCTTCTGTAACTTTACAACCTAAATGTTCTCGTCCTTCCTCCCTTACAAAGCCATCCTCGTCGACAAAAAGCGGCAGCCCCCTCCTTTTGGAATCATATACAACATCTTGACCAACAAGTTTCAGCCATTCAAGAACTGGTTTCGTCGTCCATCGATCGACATATCCAGGCCCAGCCTGGAACCAACCCAGATGACCCCCTCCTTTAGTGAGCTCCATTACAACAAGGCCATTTCCACCTCCGTGCATTGGAACGTGTCGAACGATTGGATCATCTATTGCGTTGATTGCCAGGAACGGAACGGTGATCTTATCAACTGTGTTGTGGCTCGAACCCCAGATATAATATTCGTCGGAATCACGGAAAGGAAACTGTGGAGCGGGACCTCCTGCTACCCTCGTGAAGGTGTCATCGAATTCTTCAAGAGTGGGATTCTTGAGCTTCAAGGCCTTCTGAGCTGCTTTTGCGACATGATGATTGGGATCGGCGACAAACGCGTGTAGATGTCGTTTCATTAGGCGTAGTAGATTTCCTCCCATCCCTTTGGAGTAGATGTGTTTTCCAGTGAAAGAATTCAAAAGTCTGAAAGACAAGATGAGTCTATCTCCGACGAAAGCTAGCTTAAATACTTACCCTTGATTGTTCTGCCTCAAGTCCCATGGCTGTCGCAAAAGTCAATTAGAGTATTGAAAAAAGCACAGTGGGTGAAACATACGCATGCTAATACACACGCCGAGTGCAGTCTACTCAATTCTCCTTCTTCTTCCAGGTATCTGGTGACCACATTCGCGCCTAACGAGAACCCAAGACCAAGAAGTGGTGCATCTGGGTAGATCTGGGCTATATGCGCAAGGGCCTGTCGGGTATCATCAGTGTGCCCGGCAGAGTACATCATTTGACTGGTAATTGGCACTCCAGCACCTGTTATGTGCGAGGCAAGCTGTCAGATAGTCATGGCGAGAAAGTCATTAGTGACGCACATCCACGAAAGTTGATGACCACGGCTCGATATCCCAGGCCTCCTTCTTCCACCGGTGCACAGGCACGGCTGAGGATAGCCCTCACGTAAGCTTCGTGAGATCCTGGATAGACGGCGCTTAGAAAAAGTATTTGCAATGTGAGGCATTAGAGCGTACCGCCGGTCAAACCATGCTGGACTACAACAATTGGAGTATCATTCTTGAGTGCCGATTGATCGGTCGGCGAAAAGTCGAGACCTCTGGGAAAATAGAATGACGTTGGGGTTGAAACATGGAGTGACAATTGACTGACAATGTACCACCGTCTGCCAGCCGTAGGTAGGTGCTAAGAGGGTTTCGATTTCATCAACGATCAGAGCTACCGTTCGCAAGTATCTTACTCACCGTTTATACTGCATACGATCGCGCTTTGTAAAATCACCCATAACACAATAGATTGTTTGCAGATGACCACTGGTGCCATTCTCAGCATCCAATAACCCCAAGACAAGACAATACTTACCTGTTTAACCACCAGAGTGGTGTAAATGGAGTGAAGAGAGACGGGCATCGTGCGCTCAATAGTTCCCTAATGGAAACTTGCTCGACCTTGTCCCCATCGCCACCCTTTCTAACCTTGAGCTCCGCCGGCTTATCCGCGAAATGAACCTCTGGATCGTGGTCTGTTTTGTTGGAGAACGAGAAGAAACCAGCCATGGCGGCAAGACCCAAGACGCTGAGGAATGTACCCATGAGACAAAACCTAGTCGAAGGCGTGGAGAATGCGCTTACCCGGCCAGACCACCACCTTTAACGCCCCCAAATCGTAACATCACAAGCAGCGGCCCAGAGTTTGAATAATATGCTAGAGCTTCTAATAATCTGATTGGTCGGTATGGAGCATATTTACCATGCGGCAGCCATTGGCTCCCGGTGAAAATGTGATGGTGGAACGTAGGTGAGGACCGGGACACAATCACGGATCGGCCTCAATCACATGCAATCCCGAGCTTATGTCATTATCACCTTTTGGCAATGCTCGGCGTCTTCCTACCACAATGTCCAGTTCGGCGTACAAGACCTTCAAAAGGTTTCCGTGTCGCGTATGTCGCCCACATCTCACGTTGAAATAACGACTGACTGTGTTTTAGAACTATGACGGAAATGGGCGACCTCTCAAACAGGGCGGTTGTGGACTGGGTGACTTATGCCGGTGTGCTAGGTCTTAGAGAAACTTGTATAATTCATTGACGCGCCATAGGTTCCTCCACCCGACGGACCGCGGTTGGCAAGGAAAAGGTAAAACTATAAAATGCGAGACGCGTAACGACCCGCGTCGAACATCAAAACTCTAACTGACTTCACAACAATTTTCCAGAAAGGAGACTGGCCACGCCGCTCGCCCCAAAGGCCGATCTGTTCCGCCGCAAGCAAGAGGGAGTTGGTTCGAGCGGACGCAACCGAGATGCAGACAGCCGCTATTCCTCTCGAGATCGACAAAACAAGTCCAAGGGAAATCGATCGCGATCCAGTAGTCCTGATCGGGGCTATGCAGGATACATGTTCTCGAAAAGCCCAAAGAATGAGAAGTTGGTGGCCGAGTTGGAATATATGCGCTCGGAAACTTACAAGGGGTCTTCAAATACGTCTCTGTCACGTCCAATCAAGCATGAACGGGAGGTATTTTTCACCAGAGCATTATTCGGTGGTGATTGCAGCTGATAATCTCCAATTTAGACATACTTGAAAACTTTCCTCAAGGTCGAGGATGATGGGCAAGAGGATCGATTAACCCTTGCCAAACCAAAACCTGTAGACCCGGAAGGCGAGCAGCAAACCCAAGAACACATTTCAAAAGCGTTCCATAGCATCGCCAGGTGGGTCAGGTTCTGCATTGTTCAATTCAATACATGAACTTGGGGTTACAATTAGGCTATCAAGAGAATCAGACAAACTCAGCGAAATTCAGAGACAGGAACAGAACAAGACCGATAAATATACAGCGATCGGAACCACGCTTCAAAAGATATCGGGTCCGCTCGAAATTTTAGTTGAGCCACAACTCGGACAATCCAGCCTGGTTCAGGATGACTGCAAGAAAAAGATCGAGCAGAACGACAACATGATCCGTAAACACTGGACGGACGCTGTGAACGCGTTCGTCGAGGACGTGACTCGGGAAGTTGACAGCCATGTGCGAGTCGCGTTGTTATCCATCAAGAACGAGGCTGGACACACAAAGTCCGGAACGTCAGTCGGAAATAAGAGAAGGAATTTGGATCATGACAATCCTTTCTCAGGCGGCCAGCACAAGGACAGGCGTTCGTTCGAAAATAGGGCGGACAATTCGTTCGGCGACTTCGGAGACATCGAAGAGGACCACTTGCGGGCAGGAAAGAGGAGGAAGACGCGTGCTTTGAGTCTTAGGCCTCATGGGTCTCCAGACAAGTACGGCGATTCGGAGCAGATTGACATGATGAAGAGAAAGATCGAAAAGCAAGCTCAAGTATTGGCTGATCTTGCCAGGGAGAACGCAGAGGTACGTTGGACTGTCTGTTGGAAACAGGAGCTCGAGAACTGACAAGATCCGTGCTAG
>Ga0247741_1001902_pt1 | contig 11597 bp, 8 predicted proteins | sample UWRJL213509R2_FD_180945 | JGI IMG/M metagenome (GOLD analysis project Ga0247741, IMG submission 180945) | Plant litter microbial communities from Arlington Agricultural Research Station in Wisconsin, United States - UWRJ-L213-509R-2 | ecosystem: Environmental > Terrestrial > Plant litter >...
GAATTGGGAACCGGCTTACGCCAAGGCCTACACCATCGATGTATCTGAAAACGGTACTGATTGGACCAACGCCTACACCAACAACAACGGCATTGGCGGGATTGAAACCATCACATTGGATGGCCAACGCGGTCGTTACATCCGCATGCGCGGAACTGTACGGGCAACGACTTACGGCTATTCATTGTTTGAGTTTGAAACCTATGGCATTGCGGTGGATACCAATCCCGCGTTGATCAGTTTTGTAGCGCCAGCAGCCGATGCTGTTATCGCCAAAACTACCAACGTCAGCCTGCAAGTGGCTATCTCTGACACCAGCTGGGTTCCAAACGGCAGTTACAACTATTACCTCGACTACAACGCACCGGTAAAAGTGAATAACCTCAATGCCATCAACCTCGGCTTGTTAGCGACTGGGCCGCACACCCTAAAAGTGAGTCTGGTAAATAGCAGCGGTGTTGAAGTCAGCGTGCCGAAAACCCGTAAGTTCCGCGTCAGCTGTGGTACCAGTTGCCCAAGCATACTGATTTTCTCGAAAACCTCTGGCTTCCGTCACGATTCAATCCCGGCCGGTATCGCCATGCTGCAAAAAATCGCTGCTGAAAATGGCTACACAGTGGCGGCTTCTGAGGATGCAAGCTTGTTCACTACCGCCAATTTGGCGAAGTACTCAACGGTTGTGTTTATGAACACCACTGGCGATATCTTCGATGCCAATCAAAAAGCCGCATTCCAGACTTACATTGAAAACGGCGGCGGTTGGGTGGGTACTCACTCAGCAGCGGATACCGAACACAACTGGCCGTGGTACACCGGAACACTTTTGGCGGGCGGGGAATTTATTCACCACGGCGATGGTATTCCACGTGCAAAAGTGAAAATCGAGCAGCAAACCAACAGCCTGGTTAATCACATTGGCGCTGAGTGGTGGTTGAGCGATGAGTGGTATTTCTGGAAAACCGACCCACGCAATGTAGTAACTGTGCAAGTGCTCGGGACTTTGGATCGCACCAGCTACACCTCGAATTACCCGGTCGCGGATCACCCGGTGATTTACACCAACACCATCGGTAAAGGCCGTACTTTCTATACCGCCGTTGGACACGTGGACGCGAATTTCTCGGACCCGAATATGACCGAGATGATCCGCAAAGCCATCGAATGGACCTCTAATAAATAACTTCTAACAAGTAACTCCTTGTAATCCTAAGCTCCCTTTGTCTGCGCTGGAAACAGCGCAGACTTTTTTTTGTAAGAGACCATTTTTTGTAAAGAGACCATCATGAAACTTATAAAACATTTTCCCATTGCACTACTCCCGGCAGCCTTGGCAATCGCGTCATTATCTGTATATGCAGATATGTATGCAGACCAAGCCGCAGAACCAGTGATTGTGACTGGCACCTACACCCCCACGCCGGTTGAGCAAATTTCATCAGCCGTAAGCGTGCTTGATCGCGCCGATATCGCCTCGCTCAACAAAACCAACTTGGCCGATTTACTGCAAACTGTTCCGGGCATTTTAGTGGAGCGCCAGGGCGGCCCCGGCGGTTTGGCAGTAGCATCCATTCGCGGCGGCGACTCTAATTACACCGTGGTGATGATTGACGGTGTAGCCATGAACGACCCCGGCAATAGCCGTGGCGGCGCTTTTGATTTGGGCAGCATTAATCCCGACTCGATTGAACGGATTGAAATTGTGCGTGGCCCGCAATCGGCCATTTACGGCGCGAATGCAGTAGCGGGCGTAATTAATATCATCAGCTTGCGGCCAGCGAATGGACACCAGCAAACGCTCACCGCATCTGGCGGCGCAGACGGTTATCAACAAGCAGGCTTTAGCGCGCTCGGCGCAACTGACACCACCGATTATTCATTCCAGGCACGCACCCGCGACAGCGGCGAACCCGTGCAAGGCAGCGAAGCAAAAGATAGCGAAGTCAATTTGCGTTTGGGCTGGAAACCGTCGGACGCACACCGCATTACCGCCAGCCTGCGTTATTTCGATGGCAAACGCAGCAGCTACCCCGAGCAAAGCGGAGGCCCCGAATTCGCACAATCCCCCCTGCTCGATCACACCGACTTTACCGATAAGAGCGGTGAACTCGGCTGGCAATATCAAATCGCCAACCAATGGAAAAGTAATCTACAAGCAACTCTCTATCGCCGCAGCGAAGACTACACATCGCCGGGCATCGCACCCTACAACGCCATTCCGCCTAACGGCGCAAACACCGAATTTGAACGCAAGCAAATAACCTGGGTTAACACGCTCGGCCAAGAAGGCAAGCTGTGGTCGAATGTGGGACTGGAACATCTCAACGAAAAAGGCGATAGCAAAGGCTATTTGGATTTCGGTTTTGTAATGCCAACGGATTTCGCCCTTGAGCGCGCCACCAATAGCGTATTTGTAAACTTGAACGCGCAAGTGAATGAAAAACTCTTGCTACAAGCCAGCACGCGCAATGATGATAACGATGATTTCGGCAATAGAACTTCATCCAAAATCGGGCTGCGCTATGAGCTAAATGAGGCAATTATTTTTCACGCTAACCTTGGCAATGGCTACAAATTACCGAGCTTCTACGCCCTCGGTCATCCACTCGTCGGCAACCCGAATTTGAAGCCCGAACGCGTTAAGAGTTGGGATGCAGGCATTACCTGGCAAGCCAGCGAACAGCTATCTACCAGCGTCGATTATTTTCAAAATACCTATCGCGATTTTATCGATTTTGATGCGGAGCTTTTCACCAACGTTAACCGCGAACAAATCGATACCAGCGGCGTGGAATGGCAAGCGAACTGGCACAGCACCGATAACCGCTTCCGCATAAACGCCAACGCGACTTACACAGATATCGATATAAAAAATAGCGCGTCGGTATTAACGGGCCGACCAAAATGGCACGCCGGTGTAGCTGCAATGTGGCAAATTAACGACCAATGGCGCAGCAGCCTGGACTATCAACAGTTCGCCGACCAATACGCCACCAGCCAACACACTGGCGATGCAACACTTGAAACGCTGAACGGATACGAACGCATAGACGCTACTATTTTCTGGACACTAAACAATTCACTCACACTGAATTTCACGCTAGAAAACGTACTCGATAAAACCGCCCACACCGCCGTCGGCTTCCCCACCCCGGGATTATTATGGCGAGCAGGATTGCGTTGGAGTTTTAGTCAGTAATTTTTCTTATCGCAATAAAAAAGCCCCGAGCGTTTAGGCGCTCGAGGCTTTTTTTAAATCATTCATTAGATTGTCATTGCGATTTGCTGCGCACCAAACGTAGCGGCAAGCGATCACCGCGAAAGCCGTTGTAATAATAAGAAGCACCCGTTTCAAAATGTACGGTTTGCCCATGCTCGGGATAATTTTTATAAGCGGATGCCGACCAATAAGGTTTTGGCAAAGTTAGCGGGAAAAAAATTATATCAATAGCGGGATTCGCGCCGGTTACAACCAGCGTTTTTAATTCATCAATAGTGGGTACACGCCAATCATTAAAACCGCATAACTTTTCTTTATTGGTTGCATCAAGCAATGTATTCCAGTCGTCAAAAAATATCGCACCACTTTGTTCAGCACCGCGACCGCCCCAACGATAAGTATTATTTTTATCGTGAACGCTATCATCATCGGTTTTTAATTCCCATACCAGACCGGTTTGGTTATCAATAACACAGCGCGCTGCATTTACTTTATCACCCGCCGCTTTGCCTTTTGCATTGAGTTTTGTGTAATGCGCAGTTTTACTATCCACTGATTTTTCTGCAGCGAAAACTAATCCGGAATTTGTTGAGAGAATAAAAGTAATTGATAGGAAAATTATTTTACTGGCAGACTTCATAGAGGTTGCTCGGGAAATAGTTTTTATTATTTGAAGCTTGGTATTAATTATTTAAGCGAATCCTTTCGCAATCAATTTGAAGAAAAATTTACTTCTGCAATGAATCTCGAACTTGCGCTAAGGTCTTAGCCAATTCTGTTCCCGCCTGGGAATAACGTATTCCCTGTTGTGCGAACTGCATAGCCAGTTGTGTGTTCGCTAACTGCACATAACTTTGCGCGAGAACTAAATAAACTTCTGGAGAGCGGCGATCAATACGTAACGCGCGCTCTGCTGTAGCAATTGCCGCTTGATAATTTTTTGCTTGATACTGCGCGCGCGCCTGGCTAACCAAACTCGCTGTAGCATTACTTGTAGCAACTGGCGCAGGCGCTTGGGTTTGTGGAACAACCGGCGGTGGAGCCACCGGCTCAACAGGCTTTTCAGGTTCTTTCACTTCGGGCGTTACTGGCTCAGATTTTTCAATCACTGGTGGCGCTGACTCGGTTCTGGAATGCGTTGCACAACCAACCAATTGCGTGAATATAAAAATTAAACCTGCACATAAAAAAAATCTTTTCACGATATTTCCTAAAAAATGAATTTGCTCGATCTGTTAAATTTTAACTGTTAATTCTTTATCTCTATTTTTACAAATTAACGGAAAATCTTCTGCCACCAGTGTTGCTCGTCGACACCTTCTCTAATTTTACATTCTACAGATTCTTTTGGCTTGTAGTCGTTGTGCAATGGCAGCCACATGGCGCCCTCACATTGTTCTGCGCTTAGCAAACCGGTATTTGCATCAAGCCAATCATAGCTCACGCCTTCGGGGGCTTGTTGATTTACGCCTTGGGTTGGTAGTTGTCGCATTAAATCAGCCCAGACTTGTAGGGCGCCACTTGCGCCGCTTAGCGGTGTTTTGGAGTTGTCATCTTTGCCAACCCAAACCACCGCCAAATGCTCACCGCTGAAACCGGCAAACCAACTATCGCGCTGATCATTGGTTGTACCTGTTTTGCCTGCAAGCGGTAATGATTCCGGGAAAGAATTATAAACGCTGCGACCGGTACCTTCGCGCAAAACGGCTTGTAATGCATGTTGTAATTCAAATGTACTTTGCACAGAAAAACGCTGATCCAATTCTAACGGATAACGTTTTAACGGTTGGCCTTCCGCGTTCAACACTTCGCGAATGGCGTGCAACTGCGTGTGTACACCTTCAGCGGCGAGCGTGTGATACATATTGGTAACTTCAATCGGTGACATATCCACCGCGCCGATTAATATGGATGGCACTTGTGGAATCTCGCCATCGTAGCCCGCCGCTTTTACTGTTTTCACAACAGCTTTAACAGTAAGTTGCATACCTAAACGCACAGTTGCCTGGTTTTCAGAATTTGCGAGGGCACGATAAAGCGGCATATTGCCGTGACTTAAATTGTCGGCATTTTTGGGTTCCCACAATTTTCCATCGCCACCTTTTATGCTGACGGGATCATCGCTAATTAGCGTTGCCAAATTATAAGTTTGCGGTTGTTCGAGCGCGGTTAAATACACAAATGGTTTCATCAAGGAACCAATTTGGCGGTGGGCATCGAGCGCGCGATTCAATCCGGGGAAGCGTGGATTTTTATCGCCAATTAACGCAAGAATTTCGCCGCTGCCAACAGAAGTGACAACCATGCTGACTTGCAAATCTTTTATTTTGTATTGTTTTTCAATTTGCGCAATACGAGTTGCCACAGATTTTTCAGCAAGGCGCTGAACCATCGGCGCGATGGTGGTGAAAATACGCAAGCCTTCTTTGCGCAAATCATCGTCTTGATAATCTTGTTTTAATTGGCGTTTTACGAGGTCAACAAACGCAGGGTAATTAATTAAACTCGCGTCCGTTTCTGCAGCTAAACCTAAAGGCGATGCTTGCGCTTCTTTAAATTGTTTATCGTCAATTAAACCTTCGGTGTGCATTACATTCAATACTAAATTGCGACGAGTTTTTGCGCGCTCCGGATTGCGCCAGGGATTGTAGTAAGATGCACCTTTAACAAGCCCAACTAGCAAAGCAACTTCTTGCGCATTTAGTTCATGCAAAGGTTGACGGAAATAATGTTGCGATGCCAATCCAAAACCGTGAATCTCGCGCGATCCACTTCTGCCTAAATAAACTTCGTTAACATATGTTTCTAAAATTTCTGATTTGCTGTAATGCAATTCCAACAGCAGCGACATAATCGCTTCAGGAATTTTGCGCGTTAAACTTTGTTCGGAGGTGAGATAAAAATTCTTTACCAATTGTTGCGTGAGCGTGCTTCCGCCCTGCACCACTTCACCTTCGCGCGCATTCACCCACATTGCACGCAAAATCGCTTCAGGCGATACGCCGTGATGCTCAAGAAAATGTTTGTCTTCAACCGCTAATAAGGTTTCACCTAACAACGGAGGAAGCTGATCTAATTTTACTAATACACGGTCCTCAATATTGTTAGGATAAATGCCGCCGATTTCTTCAGGCTCCATCCGCACCAGCGGCAGAGCAACACCTTTTTCGTCCATTAAGGATGCAATTTTGCCGGAATCAATTCTCAGCACAAATTTCTGCGAGCCTTCTTTTTTATCCCAAAAATCAAAACCGCGAGTGAGCACTTCATAGGTCACTTCCTGCGCACTTGCGGCGCGGCGCGACACTTGGCCGGAAGCAGTAACGCTCGGCGTGGTGCGATAGCCCAAGGCTTCCAATTCTTTTTCAAATAACACCGGCGTTAGCGGCAGGCCTTCATACAATTCGAGCGGACGCGAATAAACGCGCGCAGGTAACGACCATTTTTTGCCTTCGAATTTTTCACGCACGACTTTATCAAGGTACAGGCTCCAAATGCCTAAAACCAAGGCAACCACTACGGCAAAACCGAGCACAATCCACAACAGGAGCATCCAGTTAAAATGGAAAGATCCGCCACCGGATTTTTTTCCACGACTCATAAAACGACGTTTGGTCATTAATTACATCCAAAAAGAGGATAAATACGAAATTGTGGGCATTTTACGGGTTAGATAAGGCTTTATCGAGTGAAACCTTTTTTGCATAATGCTCGCCCTGTTAATCGGTCATATTTTTCGCTTTAGGCAATCACACTTTATTCTCCAAACACTTATTCTCAAGTCCATCACATTTACTTCCCTAAGGTTTATTCATGAGCAAGCAATATCACATTTACGGCATAGGCAACGCCCTGGTCGATACTGAAATCAGCGTAAGCAATGCCGACCTCGCAGCCATGAAAGTCGATAAAGGTGTTATGACTTTAGTGGACGAAGCGCGCCAGAGCGAACTCATCAGTTATTTGGCCGATCACTTGGTTGCATCGCACAAAGCCAGCGGCGGTTCTGCGGCTAATACCATTATCGCAGCCAGCTACTTTGGCTGTAACAATGTTTACTCATGCAAAGTGGCCGACGATGAGCTTGGCCACTTTTACATTAACGACATAAAAGCCGCAGGTGTCAGTTATCCAGCGCACGTGAACTTGCAGCAAGGCGTTACCGGTAAATGCTTGGTGATGATTACACCTGACGCTGAACGCACAATGAATACCTTTTTAGGCATCAGCGAACACTTGTCTGTTGATGAGCTGGATGTAGCGGCCATCGCGCAATCACATTTCGTTTACATTGAAGGTTATTTAGTAACCTCACCCACGGGCCGTGCGGCCGCCATTGCTCTGCGTGAACACGCGGAAGCGAATAACACACGCACAGCACTGAGTTTGTCTGACCCAGCTATGGTGCAGTTTTTCCGTGACGGTTTAGTGGAAATGATTGGCGGCGGTGTGGATATTTTATTCTGCAATAGCGATGAAGCGATTGGCTTTACCCAAACTGAAAATCTCGAAGCTGCCGCTGAAGCCCTAAAAAAATTCAGCAAACATTTTGTGATTACCCGTGGCAGCCAAGGCGCGCTGGTTTTTGATGGCAACGAATTTATTGAAATTGCCGGTAACAAAATAACTGCTGTAGATACTAACGGCGCAGGTGATATGTTTGCGGGTGCATTTTTGTATGCCGTGGCACAAGGTAAGGATTATAAAACCGCGGGAGATTTTGCAAGTTTGGCAGCAGCCAAAGTGGTTTCGCAATTTGGGCCACGCTTGAAAGCAGAACAACACGCCGAGTTAAAAAATCAATTTTTTAACTAGGTTTTAATTAGGATTTTTGCCGACCAATTTATATGGCCGCAAGGATGCGGCCAATGCAAATCAAATGAATTAAATCAACAGAATCAAAACTGCTGCACCAAGCGATCTGCTGCTATTCGGTGGCGCGCCATAATTTCGTGAATATCCACATCTACCATCACGCCATTTTTTACTTTCCATTCACCGGCGACCATAACGTGATCTGCTTTGGTAGCGCCGCATAAAATTAATGCTGCAACTGCGTGGCCGTAACCGGAGAATCGCGGTTCATCCAAACTATAAAGCGCTATGTCTGCCTGCTTGCCGACGGCAATTTCACCTAATTCTTTACGATGCAATAAAGTCGCGCTGCCGCTGGTTGCCATGGTGAGTGCGTCGTGGTGCGAAAATTTTGCAGAGCCGTAACGCAATTTTTGTAACAACATTGCCTGACGAACTTCCTGAATCATATTGGAACCGTCATTAGATGCAGAACCATCCACACCCAAACCAACTCGCGCACCGGCGCTGCGCAAATCCAACGTACGGCACATGCCGGATGCCAACAACATATTCGATGATGGACAATGACAAATACCGGTACATGCGTGACCAAGACGCTTTACTTCATCATCATTAAAATGAATTCCGTGCGCGAGCCAGGTACGGTCATTGAGCCAGCCTACATCTTCAAGATAATCGACGGGACGCATACCAAATTTTTCGAGACAAAAATCATTTTCGTCTTCAGTTTCACCGAGATGTGTATGTAGAAGCACATTTTTTTGTTGCGATAACTTTGCAGTTTCACGCATTAAATCCGGCGTTACCGAAAACGGTGAGCAAGGTGCTAGTGCTATTTGACAGAAAGATTCTTCTGAAGAATCGTGATACGTATTAATTAAACGTTCGCTTTCACCGAGAATTTTTTCATCAGTTTCCACCACCGAATCTGGCGGTAAACCACCTTTGGATTGGCCCAAGCTCATAGAGCCGCGTGTTAAAGTTACGCGATTGCCAATGGTTTTTGCTGCAGCAACTTGAGCATCAATCGCGTGCGGCATAATACTGCTGAATACGTAATGATGATCCGCCGCCGCCGTGCAACCGGATAACAGCAATTCACTTAAGGCTAATTGCGTGGATGCAAAAATTGCATCGTCATTCAAATTCGCCCACACAGGGTAAAGCGCTTGCAGCCAGGGAAATAATTCTTTGTTCAACGCGTTCGGTAAAGCGCGCGTTAGCGTTTGATAAAAATGGTGATGGCAATTAATTAAGCCCGGCAAAATTACGTGGGCCGATGCATCAAAGGTTTGTTGATATTGCGTAATGGGCGTGTTGCCCGCAGCAACTAGCTCAACAATAATATTATCGCGAATAACCATGCCGTTGCTGGCATCTTGCGAATTGCCGGTCCAACATGCGAGTGGATTTTTAATCCACGTGCACTTACCTTTTTTTGAAGCCGTTTCTTTCACTCTATCATTTTCAAACGCAATCATTTTTTCACTTCTTTCAGACCAACTTCTTTAACAACACCGGTTTTAATATCCACTTCTTTAAGATTAGTTTCTTTAACAGCAGTTATCGTCTGCGCTTGATCTGCTAATTGCGGAGGAACAAGACCGCAGCCACTTAAAATCATTTTGCTCAAGAAGTTGGAGATATCACGAATCATATCCGGCTCGTATTCAGCACGATTCATCACCGTTAAAATTTTTACATCGAAGTCGGCGTAGTGTTGTGTTGACGACCAAATTAAAAATATCAAATGCATAGGATCAACATTCGCCATTCGGCCCTGTTCAATCCATTGTTCAATGACTTGTACTTTACGTCTTACCCATTGGCGCATTTCAGTGCGAATGTAACCTTTCAAATGTGGTGCGCCTTGAATCATTTCCATGGCGTACAATTTTGATGCGCGCGGATGTGTATACGACAACTCAACTTTTTTGCGAATAAATTGATCGAGCACAGTGGCAGGGTCATCTTCTACCGTAATAACATCGAGCTGGTCGTTCCATAAATGAATAATGTTATCGAGCACCGCCACGTATAAATTAGATTTACTTTTAAAGTAATAATGCACATTGGCTTTGGGAATTGCTGCGCGGTCGGCAATAGCTTGAATACTGGTGCCGCGATAACCGTGCAACACAAATTCTTCTTCAGCGGCGCTGATGATATTGTTTAAATTTCTGTCACGAATTTTTCCGGCTTTGTATTTTCCGGTTGGCGTTTCGGTAGGATCAAAATCCGCCGCTTTTTCAATTAAACTTTTTTCTGGCAATTTATTTGCTTTCATTATTATGTCTCATGCTGGAAGCTCCTTCTGGGTTTACGATCAGGTTTTACTATCAGGTAAATATCAGGTTAACTGCCGCAATGTTTTTTGCATTGCGGCTCTAACATTTTTCATTTCATTTATTTAGGAGCTTTTATTTAAGTACCTTATTTAGGTACATTGCCTTCAATACCTTTTACATACCAATCGATTTTAGGCAACTCGGCGTCCGTCAGTGCTTTTCCTTGAGCGACTGCAAGCGTGCCGTCCTGTTTGTAAATTGGGCCTTGGTAAACATCGCGCTTGCCCGCAATAATTTCTGTTTTGTATTGTTCAACTTTCGCAACAACTGGTTTTGGCACTACAGGGTTGATTGGCGATAGCGCAACAACGCCTTCTTTCAAACCATCCCACACTGCATCCGCTTTCCAGGTTCCGTTAATTACCGCCTGAATTTTTGTGCGGTAGATACTTTCCCAATGTTGTACCGAAGAGGTTAAATGAATTTTTGGGCCATAAGCGCTCATGTCTGAATTAAAGCCAACGGCATACACATTTTTTGCAGCCGCCGCTTGAACCACTGCAGCAGAATCTGTGTGCATGGTAAGTACATCTGCACCTTGCAGCATTAAACTTTCTGCCGCTTCACGTTCTTTGGCTGGGTCGTGCCAGCTGTTTACCCAAACCACTTTCATTTTTATGGCAGGATTAGTCGCTTGCGCGCCGAGCATGTAAGCGTTGATGCCGCGAATCACTTCCGGGATGGGAAACGCGCCTACATAACCGATAGTTCCACTTTTACTCATAGCGCCTGCAACCATACCCGCAAGGTAACGACCTTGATAATCGCGCGCCTGGTAATTGCCCATATTGTTTTCAATTTTGTAACCGGTGGCGTGTTCAAATTTTACTTTGGGATACATCTTCGCAACTTTAATTGTTGGGTTCATGTAACCAAATGATGTCGTAAAAATTAAATCGTAACCATGTGATGCCATATTACGGATAACACGTTCAGCATCCGCACCTTCGGCAACGCTTTCTACAAAAGTGGTTTCGATTTTATCACCAAATTCTTTTTGTACAATTTTTCTAGCTTCATCGTGTTGGTAAGTCCAACCTGCATCGCCGATGGGGCTTACATAAACAAAACCAACTTTGAGCGGCGCGGCATTTACCGCAGTTGCGCAACAGAAAATCGTTGCAGCGGCAAGCTTAAATAGGTGACCAAGGCGCATTATGTATTCCTCGTAAATTATTAAATGAATTCAAAATTAAAAATTATTCTTCAGCAAA
>Ga0247741_1001903_pt1 | contig 11594 bp, 9 predicted proteins | sample UWRJL213509R2_FD_180945 | JGI IMG/M metagenome (GOLD analysis project Ga0247741, IMG submission 180945) | Plant litter microbial communities from Arlington Agricultural Research Station in Wisconsin, United States - UWRJ-L213-509R-2 | ecosystem: Environmental > Terrestrial > Plant litter >...
CTGCGGGGCCCATCGGACCCGCGGGGCCCAGCGGACCCGCGGGGCCCATCGGACCCGTCGCGCCCGCGGGGCCCATCGCGCCCACCGCTCCGTCCGCACCGACCGGGCCCATCGGACCCGCTGGGCCGGTCGCTCCGACCGCGCCGCCTGCACCCGCCGGGCCCATCGGACCCATCGGACCCACCGGACCCGCGACACCCGCCGGACCCGCCGGACCGATCGCGCCCTCAGGGCCGATCGCACCCGCGGGGCCGATCGGACCCGCGACACCTGCCGGCCCGGCCGGACCGGCCGCGCCCGCCGGCCCCACCGCGCCCGCCGCGCCCGCGGGACCCGCGGCACCGGCTGGACCCGCCGGACCCTGTATGCCCGCCGGATCGCCGATCCACTTGCCGTTCTCGTCAATCACCTGCGTGCCGTTCACCGTGACCGTGCGCGGGTGGATGTCGCCGATCACGTCCTGCGCGACCATCGCGAAGGGAACGCTCACCAGCGTCGTGCGCGGGAGCAGCTCCTCTCCGTTGATGGTCACGCTCAGGTACAGCGACCCGCTCGTGAACAGATCCGTGGTCAGCGTGGTCCCGTCACCGAGCACCGACGAAAAATATCCGTCGGATAGCTCCTGCGTCTCCGACTCGCTCCACAGCGGCGCGCCGCCGGTGGCCGTGTGGAAGAGCGTGTACGTCACGTCGATCGACCCGCCGGCCGGAAAGCCGCCGCTGTCGAACAGGCGACCCTGGTGGGCGAGCTGCATGGGCACATCGGCGGCGGCAACGGCACCGAAGCTGAAGAGTGCGCCCATGGTCAGGGCGCCAGTGAGGAGAGACGACTTTGTGAAGCGCTTCATAATCTACTGGCTCTCCAGGCCGGTCTTCATGGTGAACGTGCCATTCGACGACGGACGCTGTCCGTGACCGACGGTCGAGACGAGGGTGAACGACTTGCTGTGGGAGACCTGAGATCCACCCACAGAGGACACGCCGCCGGGTGACTTCACCGGTGCGCCGCCGCCATTGCCGCTGGACGGCACGATATTGTCGCCGCAGCCGACGGCCGCGAGCGCGAGAACGACGAGTACCCGTAGTGAACGCATCCCAGAACTCCTAGCGTGGTGCGTCGACAGCTCGAAATGAGGTGCGACGTGCGAGGCTATGGGTCGGCCATCACGCGTGCCTGTTTAGATCGGGCTTCCGCGGTTTGGCGCTCTTAACATTGGCACCCGCGGCGCAGCGTCTGGCCAGTAGCCGAGAACCTCTGATCTCGGAACGATCACCCTCCGCTCGGTGCAGCATTCCGATGCGGCCGACCGGTGCGGAGCGCGCTCATGCATTCGCCGATCTCGCGCTCGATCACATCGAGTCGGGTCTGCCCTTCCTGCGACATCCGCGAGGAATCGCTTGGGCGCGCCAGGAAGTCGTTCGACCATTTCGTGAGATCCGCCGCGACCGCTTCGCCGCAGGCAATGTCCTTGCACGCACACAACCGGTCCTTGAACTCCGAGTTCCTTGCGACGTAGCGCTGCGCATCGGTGATGGGCGCGGACGAGCTCGTCACTCTCTGCACGCATGCCGTCGCCCGGCTGGCGAGCTCGAGGACATGCTTCTGAACCTGCGCCGCCAGCTTCGGCCGGGAGATTCCGTGCTCCCGGACGTCCATCGTGAACCGGCTCATCTCGTCGCTGACTCGCGCTGCACATACCGCGTCGTTGCAGGCACACACCGCGTCCACGAAGCTTGTCAGCTTCTGCAGCCACTCCTTGATCTCGTCGCCGGTCGGTTCTCTCGACAGGCCGCTCGCACGGCCCAACTCCTCGCGCTGGTCGGCCGTGAGCTCCGCCGCGCACCGCTCGGGCGCCGCGGAGGTGATGCACTTCCTCGCCGCCGCGCTCCATGCATCGTCCACGCAGTGGTTCTCGATCTGATTGATCGCTGCATCTCCCAGCCTGGGATTGCGAGACTTCACCGCCGCGGCAACGGCGCTGCAGTCCGCTGTCGAAGGTGCGCTGTCGCGATCGTGACCACAGCCGAACGCGATGACGACCACGAGTGTGCCGAACCGCATAGGCCGTGTCTCAGCCCTCGCGAAGCGGCGGCGGCGCCTTGAGGCCGTACTTCTCCATCTTGTAGATCAGCGCGCGGCGCGAGAGGCCGAGGCGGCGGGCGGCGCGGGTCTGGTTGTTGTTGTCCGCTTCGAGCGCGGCGACGATCGCGGCGCGCTCGACTTCGGCGAGGTGGCCGCGCACGTCGGTAGAGCGCGAGATTGGGCGGACCTGGCGGGCCACGTCGTGCATGCGCTCGGGCAAGTCGGCGGCGGTGATGACATCGGCGGCGAGGACGAGGGCGCGCTCGACGGCGTTGCGGAGCTCGCGCACGTTGCCCGGCCAGCCGTAGGCGTTCATCTGCTCGCGCGCGTCTTCGGTGAAGTGCGGCGTGGGACGGCCTTGCTCGGCGGCGGCGGTGCGCGCGAAGTGCTCGGCGAGGGGCATGATCTCGGTGGGGCGATCGCGGAGCGGCGGGACGACGATGGTGAAGCCGCCGATGCGGAAGAGGAGGTCCTGACGGAACTTGCCGGCGCGCACGTCGGCGTCGAGGTCGCGGTGGGTGGCGGCGATGAGGCGGGCGTCGGTGGCGACCTCCGTGGTGCCGCCGACGCGGGTGATGACCTTGCGCTCGAGGACGCGCAGGAGCTTGGCCTGGAGGGAGAGGGGCATCTCGCCGATCTCGTCGAGGAACAGGGTGCCGCCGTCGGCGGCTTCGAAGAACCCGATCTTGCGCTTGTCGGCGCCGGTGAAGGCGCCGCGCTCGTGGCCGAAGAGCTCGCTCTCGAGGAGGGATTCGGGGAGGGCGGCGCAGTTGAGCTTGATGAGCGGGCGATCGCGGCGGCTCGAGCGGCGGTGGATGGCCTCGGTGACGAGCTCCTTGCCGACGCCGGTCTCGCCGAGGATGAGGACGGTCATCGCGGTGTCGGCGATGCGCTCGACGAGGGTGTAGACGCGCTGCATGGCCGCGTCGGCGACGACGGGGGCTTGCGGCACGTGGGTCTCGGCGCGCGGCAGCTTGCCGGTGCGCAGGCCCGCGCGGAGCTGAGACATCAGCGTGTCGACGGTGGTGCCGTCGTCGGGGCAGAGGGCGGTGGACGCGCTCGCGGGCGAGTTGCTAGCGCGGGCGAAGTCGAGAGCGCGCTGGATGGCGGCGGCGCCGTCGGCACGACCGAGCTCGGGGAGGATGACGAGGTAGTCGTCGCCGGCGTCCTCTGCGATGAGGTCCATCGGGCGGAGGGTGGCGGCGATCGAATCGATCACGGCGTCGTTGGCGACGCGGATCATCGCGACGGTGACGGGGCGGTGATAGCGCACGGCGCGATCGACCTCGGCGGCGAGGCGCGCTTCGCCGGCCTGCGCATCGGCGACGGCGCTCTGGCTGCGCAGGCCGCTCGAGACGCCGACGATGGCGGCGATGGGGCCCACCGAGATCTCGTCGCCGTGGACGACGCGCCGCGTGCCTTCGACCTTGTCGCCGTTGACGCGGGTGCCGTTGCGGCTGCCGAGGTCCTCGATCTCGATCACGTCGCCGGTGCGGCGCACCTTGGCGTGCATGCGCGAGACCTTCTCGTGGTCGAGGTTGATGGTGGCGCCGCGCGAGCGACCGAACGTGACATCGATTCCGTCGGGAAGGTCGACGACGCGGGAGCCGCCGTCGCCATCGATGTGAATCACGAGGAACGCGCGCGGCTCCGTCGGCGTCGCCATCTCGGTGACACCGGCTTGGGTCTGCAGTTCGGTGCCCATGGCGTTGTACAGATCGTGCACAGTCGTCCTGTTCTGCGCAGCTCCGACGCGCACAAATTCGCGGCGTTGCGCTCTGGTAAGATGTGGTCTCTGCGTTGCACCAATCTCCGTGCCATGAGGTACGCGCTCGCCATCGTCGTCGTCGCTGCATGCGGCAGTGACGGCGGGATGAGCGCGTTCGTCGACGCCAATGCCTCCGTGAGCGACGGGCCATCGACGAGCGACGCCCAACCGCTGCCCCACGGCCTCTTGGTGAGCTGGAAGGCGATGCCCAGGCTCCCCGGAACGATCGAGGACGGGCTCACGGTCACCTCGGTGAAGTTCAACATCTCGCGGCTGCAAGTCATCGGCGACAACGGACAGCCGATGACGTCGGCGCCGTTCACCATCGCGTGGGAGACGTTCGGCGATCCGCTCACGGTCGGCTTCTCGAGTGCGCCGGCGGGGCTGTACTCGCAGGTCGCGATCGAGATGAACCCCGCGCAGGGTGTGAGCTACGAGATCCGCGGCACCGCGAAGGTCGGTCAGGCCACGCAGCCGTTCTACATCCACGACACCGCGAGCTTCGACGTGGACATCACCGGCTACAACGTCACGTTCACGCCCGGCGTCGATGCCACGCTGCAGGTGCGCATCGATCTCCAACCGCCGCTCGAGACGATCGACTTCGGCACGGCGACCGACATCGGCGGCACGCTCGACGTCGGCCCGACGGATACGCAGATGGCGCAGTTCCGCGACAAGCTCGACGACGCGTTCAAGCGTTGAGCGTGACGCTCGCGAGCAAGCGGAAGTAGTCACGCGTGACGCGGATCAGCTCCGCGCGCAGGGTGGGGATCGTGGCGGCGGCGAGCTCGAGCGCGATCTGATTCGCTTCGCCGAACGTGAGCTCCTGGCGGATCGCGCGCAGGTAGAGACCGAGCTCGACGGAGTCGTACTTGTCGAGCATGCGCAGCGCGTTCAGCCCCCATTCGCGCACGTGGTCGTGACCGCGCTCGTGGAGCTGGTGGTAGTTGAGCCCGCCGTCGAGCACGCGCGTATCGGCGCCGGCGAGATCGAGGCGATAGTGGAAGTCCGTGTCTTCGAGGCCCCAGCCCACGAAGGTCTCGTCGAAGAGGCCCACGCGCTCCGCCGCGGCGCGCATCACGGAGAGATTGCCGGTCACGCCGAGGGTCCAGCGAAACGCGCAGCCCGCGAGATCGGAACCGAACGCCGCTACCGCCGGAGCCACGTGCAGCTCCCACCACGGTTCGGGTTGTTCGAGATCCGCGACGGTCGCCGCGAAGCTCGTGCGGAGCGCGTCGCAGCTCGCGAGCTCCACGATCGATCCGGTCAGCTGCGCCGCGAGCTCCGGCCGGCGCGCGAGGAGCGGCGCGATCGGGAGGTGCCACGCCCGGCACCACGAGGTGAGGACTCCTCGCTGTTGTCCCAGCGCGACGAGGGGTGTGGTGCGCCCTCGATGTGCAGCGACGTGGTCGCGAACGAAGTGCGGATCGGCGAGGCGATCGTCGTCGCAGAACACCAGCAAGTCTCCACGCGCGGCGCGGATCGCGGCGTTGCGAGCGGCGGCGCGTCCTCGGTGCGCGCGCCGGATGTAGCGGATATCGAGCGCCCGGAACGCGCGCACGACGTCGCGTGTATCGTCTTCACTTCCGTCATCCACGATCACGACCTCGATCGCATCGTGGGATTGGTGCTCGAGCGACGTCAGCGTGCGCGCGAGAAACGCCGCCTTGTTGCGCGTCGGAACGATCAGGCTTGCGAGCATCGTCGTCGGAAGAGTAGGGTCGACCGCTTAACGGGGGGATGTCATGCGCCGAGCACCGCTGGTTTCGTTTGTCCTATGGTCCACGGTAGCACCGGCGGCGATCCTGGTCGCGTGTGGTGATGACGGAGCCCATCACCTTCCCGATGCACCTCCGCCGAACCTCGATCTTCCCGCGATGCAGGCCGTGGATTTCGGAGACGCCGACTGCGGCTCCGCGCCCGCGCCGCAGATGCTCGCGTTTCACAACACCGGCGAGAGCACGCTGACCTGGACGGCACTCGTGCAGGGCACCGGGTTCACGATCACCGATGGAGCATCTGGCACCGCCGAACCGGGCGAGACCGTGCAGATCGTGCTCGCCGCCGATACGATCCCATCCACCACCCCCGTGGGGGCAAAGCTCGAGGCGAAGCTCGTGCTCACCACGAACGCGGCGCAAGGGAAGTACGAGATTCCCGTCAGCGTCACGGCGCACGGCGGCTCGCTCCGGATCGCCACGCCCACCGTCGGCTTCGGCCAGATCCAGCTGACGGCGCCGAGCCAGCAGACGCTCGAGATCACGAACACCGGTGATCGACCGATCCAGCTCGCGCTCGGCGCGGTGACCGATCCGCAGTTCGCGGCCACCTGGACCGGCGCTCCCGCCGCGGCGACGGTCGCACCGGCGGCGTCGCTACCCGGCGCGAGCGCCCGCTTCACGCCTGCCACCGCGGGAATCCAGAGCAGCTCCGTTGCCGTGACGGCCACGGGGCCCGTGTGCGCGGGCGATTCCGCGCCGGTCACGCTCAGCGGCGAGGGCACCACCGCGATGGTGTCGGTGTCTCCGGGAACGCTGCAGTTCGGCACCACCTCGTGCGGTGGAACGGCGGCGCCGAAGCCGGTGACGATCACGAACGCGTACAACTTTCCGATCACGTACACGGCGGCGATCTTGACCGGGCCGTACGCGATCGCGACCGGTCAGCAGACCGGTACCGTACCGGCGAACGGCACCGCGACCATCTCGATCACCGCGAGCGCGGTGCCCAAGACGGCCGCGAGCATCGTCGCGAATGCGCTCGCCGGCACGATGCGCGTGACCACCACCGCGCCCGCGTCGACGCCGGCCAACCTGACGATGGCGCAGGCAGCGAGCGGCGCGATCCTCGCGGTCACGCCCGCCGGTGGCAGCACGATCGCGTTTGGCGACGTGCTCGCCGGAGCGCCGGAGTCGAGCTCCGTCGCGGTGAAGAACACCGGTAACGCGGCGGCGACGATCACGTCGGCGGTGACCGGATCCGGATACAGCGCGGTGAACCCCGGTAACGGTACGGTTCCGGCGAACGGCGTCGACGTCACCGGCTCCGTCACCCAGACCGTCGCGCAGCGCGGGGCGCTCCCCGGTACGCTGACGATCGCGACCACCACCGCCCTTTGTCAGGCCGCGGCGCCGACGCCGATCACGCTCAGCGCGACGGGGCGCGCACCGGTGGCCACGTTCGGCACCGTTCCCGCGATGGCGGCGAGCTGCGGTAGCACCGCGACCACGCCGGTGACGTTCACCGTGCAGAACACCGGCGACGCGCCGCTCACGATCACGAGCGCGACCGCCAGCGGCGGCTTCGTTCTCGGCACCACGTTCCCGATGACCATCGCGGCGAACGCCTCGGCCACCGTCACCGTGCGGCCGCCGCTCGCCGTGATCGGCACGGACGTCGGTGGCTCCACGAAGTCGGGAACGCTGTCGCTCGTCACCAACGAGATCGGCAATCCCACGCGGAACATCGCGCTCGCGAGCACCGTGATGGGCGCGAACCTCGTGTTCACCGATACGGCGGGCAACGTGGTCACGTCGGCATCGTTCACGGCCACGCAGGCGTGCCCCGCGCGGCAGACGCTCTACGTGAAGAACACCGGCAACCTCAGCGCGAACGTCTCGATCACCACGGCGAACTTCCAGCTGTTCCAGTACACGGGCTTCTCGCCGAGCTCCACCGTCGCGGTGGCGCCGTCGATCGGCGTCTCCCACGTGCTCAGCGTGTGGACCGTCCAGAACGCGTGCACGGGAACGCAGGCGATGCAGTACGCGGCGACCGGAACGATCTGCAAGCTCCCGGGCACGCTCACGGCGAGCTTCAACATCGGTGGTCAGTCCTCCTGCTTCTGCACCTAGATGTCCTCCCGCCGCTGCGTCTGTCTCGTTCCCTACGCCACGCACATCGAGCCCGCGTGCGAACAAGGTCTGCGCGCGCTCGAGGCGGCGGGGATCGAGGTGCGCCGCTATCCGTCGTCGGCGGCCGTCGATCGCACGCGGTGCGACATGGCCACGAAGGCGCTGGCCGATGGCTTTGACGAGCTGATGTGGATCGACTCCGACATCGCCTTCGATCCGGCATCGGTCCAGCGGCTCCGCGATCACGACCTGCCGTTCGTGGCGGGCATCTATCCCAAGAAGGGCGTGCAGGACTTCGCGGTCCATCTCGAATCGAGCACCACCGAGCTCGTGGTCGGCGAGGCGGGCAAGCTGTACGACGTGCGCTACGTCGGCGCCGGCTTCATGCTGGTCCAGCGCATGGTGTTCGACGACGTGCAGCGCCACTACGACCTGCCCGTGTGCAACGCGCAGTTCGGGCACCCGAGCATTCCGTACTTCCTGCCGATGGTCTCGCCGGATCCGACGGGCTTCTGGTACCTCGGCGAGGACTACGCGTTCTGCGAGCGCGCCCGCAACGCGGGTCACAAGATCGTCGTCGATACGACGATCCGCCTCGGCCACATCGGCAAGTACACCTACGGCTGGGAAGATGCCGGCGAAGCGATCACGCGCGTCACCGGCGCGGCGTTCAAGTACACCTAAGCGAGCGCGACGAGGTCTTCGAACGAGGCGTAGTAGCTCTTGCGGAACGCCGCGAGGGTGGCCACGCCGGCGCTCGCGCGGTGGGTGACGAGGTTCCGCACGGCGGCGAGCGTGTGCAGCCGATGCGCGAGGGACACGGTCTTCTCCGCGCTCTGCTTCTGCTGGCCGCCACCGACCTTCATCAGGTTCTTGAATCCGCTCGGATGATCGACGGCGAACAGCACCATCATGCGCGCCCACTCGGTGACCGAGAGCGGCGAATCGAGGCGCTTGCGGCGATGCTCCTGCAGCTCGCGCACGCAGTTCGGGATCGCGCGGAGCGGAATCTCCACGCGGGCGCCGCCGACGTCGATCGGATCTTTCCACTTCGGCTCGAGCCAGCGCTGGAAGCCCGGCCAGTTGCCGCCGATCACGCGATCGACGTAGTCGAAGAGCACCGCCGGATCGCGCTGCAGGCCGGCCATGCGCGGGCCGAGCCAGGCGTGCACGTAGTTCTCGAGCACCTTCATCCACAGCGTGATCGAAGGCGAGAGGTCCGCGTCCTTCGCACCACCGACGGAGTGGAACAACGACTCCGCGGTGCGCAGGCTGCGGACGAGGGTGTCGAACCCGGAGAGCTTCGCGAGCTGAGCGAACGCGGGGAAGACCTTCGTGATCTCGGCGTCGACGTCGATCGCCGGTGGCCCCTCGCCATCGTGGGTGGCCGACTCGATCTTCATGCGCAGGAGCGGCTCGAACGCCGGATCGTCGGAGTGAACCTTGCCGAGGGCGCGGTCGATCGCCGGAGCGAGCTCGGTGGCGTGCAGGCGCGCGATCGTGATCGCCGCGGCGAGCGAACCGCGGGCGGTGGGATCTCCATCGCCGGCGACAAAGGCGATCGCCTGCGCGAGCGCCGCGGGCGTGCCGAGTCGCAGAAGGCCCGTGGCCGCGCGCTCGTGCACCGCCGGATCATCGTCCTTGAACGCGGCCAGGAGCGCCGGCTCGCTCGTGGGATCGGCGAGCTTGCCGAGGGCCCACACCGCGGCGCCGCGCACGGCCGGGGACTCGTCGGTGGCGAGCGGCGCGATGACGTGCGCACCGACGGCGCCGCCGAGCAGGCCGGCGATCTCCGCCCCCGCTTCGCGTAGCCGCGGCTCGGGGGCCGCGAGCAACTGCGTGGCGCGCGGCGCGAGGCCGGCGATCGCCGCAGGATCGGGTGCGGCGGCGACGAGCGCGTTGGAGGCGGCGCCGATCACGCGCGGATCGTCCTCGCGCTTGACGGCGGCGACGACCTCCGCGAGCACACCGGGCATCCGCAGCTCGCCGAGGGCGACGTACGCCGCGAGCCGCAGATCCGGAGGCTCGGTGGCCGCGCAGCGACGGACCAGCGCCGGCGCGAGCTCCGCGAGCCCGAGGTTACCGGCGACGTACGCGGCGCGGCGACGCACCATCGGCTCGCTATCGTCGAGCATCGGCGCGACGAGGCGCGCGATCGATCCCGCATCACCACCGGAGCGCGCCGCGAGCTGGATCGCCCACAAGAAGGCGCCGCGGATCGCCGCCGAAGGAGACGTGGCGAGCGAGCCGATCCGATCGATCAGCTCGGTCGAGGAAGCGAACGCACCCATGGCCTGCACGGCGGCGGCGCGCAGCGGATCCGGAGCATCGGCGCGATGGGCGAGCTCCGCGAGGGCCTGGCGTTCCCAGGTCTCGTCGGCCTCGATCGCGCCGACGCAGCGCGCGCGCAGCTCCTCGGGGAGATCCTTGCGGTCGGCGAGCTTCAACAAGTAGCGCGTGACCTCGGAGTCGCGCATCTCGCCGAGGATCTGCACCACGCCGATCGCGTCCTCGGAGAGCAGCACTTCCGCCTGCTCGATGATCTCCTTGACCTGCAGCGTGCGCAGCCGGCGCGCGAGCACGGCGCGCACGGCACGGTCTGGCTCGCTGAGCGCGACGAGGAAGCGCTCCGCGGCGTCGCGGCTCCGCTCGGCCTTGAGCGCGCGCGAGGCGAGGCTCGAGGCGATCCGGATCTCCGCATCGTCGTGGCGCGCGAGGCGGCGCAGCACCGGCAGCACCTCGAGGGCGCCGAGCTCGGCGAGATAGCGCACGGCGGCGATCTGGACCTCGGCCTCGAGATCCTGATCGAGCACGATCAGCGCCGAGTCACGTCCCGCGGGGGAGCGGATCTCGGTGAGCGCGGTCAGCGCGCCGGCGGCCTCGATCGGATCGCCGAGGATGAGCGGCACGAGGCGATCCACGGCGCTCATCGCGCCCATGCGGCCGAGCGAGGCGATCGCGGCCCGTCTCAGCGCGGGCGGCGCGGCCTCGCTGACGAACGCGGCCACCGATTCCTCGAGCGCAGGAAAGCCGAGACCACCGGCGGCCTGCAGCGCCGCGGTGGCGATCGTGGGATCCGGATCCGAGAGCCGGCGGTGCACGAACGGCAGGAGCCAGATGTTGCGGAACCCGCGGCCCATCGCGGCGAGCACACCCCGGCGATCGGCGGCCGTATCCGCCACGCGCGCCGCTTCGAGCAGCGCGAACGCGGCGCGCTCGGCGGCATCCCAGTCGGCGCCGAGCGCGCGCCCGGCGAGGTCGCCGAGGAGCCGGCATGCATCGAGGCGCGCGGTGCGCGTGGGCGCTTCGAGCGCGGCGATCGCGAGGATCTGGACAACATCGGCGGCGGTCGCCTGCCCCTGCTCGAGGCGGACACGTAACGTCCTCGCACTCGGATCGTCGATCATCCTGGGACGGTAACACCGCGCTTGCGGTATAGGAGGCAAGTCCGTGGCCCCCCGCTATTCCCTGCCGATCACCGTGACCGAGGCCGACATCGACGAGCTCGGTCACGTCTCGAACCTCGTCTACCTGCGGTGGGTCCTCGAGGTCGCGATGGCGCACTCCACGTCCCTCGGCTGGGACCACGCTCGCTATCGCCAGCACGGCGCCGTGTTCGTGGTGCGCCGCCACGAGCTCGACTACCTCGGGCAGGTCACGCTCGGACAATCGCTCGTCGCCGAGACGTGGGTCGAGGAGTGGCGCGCCGCTTCGTGCATCCGCAAGACCGAGATCATCCGCGATGGCACCGTGGTCGCCCGCGGCTCGACGACGTGGGCGTTCATGACATTCGCGACGGGCCGCCCGGGACGGATCCCCGAGGACATCGTCGGGCTGTTCAAGACCTGAGCGCGCGCGCGATCGCGGCGTGCAGCGCCGCCGGCTGG
>Ga0247741_1001904_pt1 | contig 11593 bp, 9 predicted proteins | sample UWRJL213509R2_FD_180945 | JGI IMG/M metagenome (GOLD analysis project Ga0247741, IMG submission 180945) | Plant litter microbial communities from Arlington Agricultural Research Station in Wisconsin, United States - UWRJ-L213-509R-2 | ecosystem: Environmental > Terrestrial > Plant litter >...
ACCCATGGACCATTATCGTAGCAACGGACGTTATCGCCTCTTCTTACCTTACGCCCACGATCTACTTTACAGCCTACTAGTCTGTTCCTCGACAATACAGCGTGGTCCTTTCAGCTGTGTGATCCCCTCAGTGAGCCCTATCGACGACGGGCTTTCATACTGCCCCAACGCAAAACTCCTCATAGCCCAAACCTCAGGTCGAGCATATCTGAGGTTCTGCAGCGGGCTTGATCGGATATGTTCTCCTTAGAGAACCCCGCCAAAACTCAAGATATCCAACGCGAAGAAACGAGGTTCCGATGAAACCATATATCGTCGAATCCACGTACCCTCTAGGACTAGGAAAAGTCATTTCCAGCGTCACCCAGTACCAGCGGCGAACGGCGAACCCCAGTCTCTGAACATTGCGTGAATCACCGGGTGATCATGGCCCTCGCCATCGTTATCGTCATGTACATGCATAACCATATGCGCATCCCAGCCCCCAGCTGTTGCCGTTGCAACGTGCCCATTGTCGACCCGAGACTCAGAAGATCAGCTGCGATATGGCATCCCAGTGGACCGACTAGGGCGGGACAATATCTCTCGCCTCAACTTTACTCGGATCGGATTGGACGTGTTATTCAACGCGAATCGACCCTAGACGACTATTACACCGCTTGACTCTAATCGACTCGGATTGGACTCCTTCACACGAAAACCTGCAAACATCTGGCGACTCGAAGGTTGAACAACGCCCAAATTCGGTGTGTAACTTGCGGTTTCACCGCTCATATCTGACTGTGCTAATTGACTGAATCTCTCACACAAATCAGGTTGAACTGACAGAGGATTGGCAGGGGAGTGTACATACAAGATTCACAGCTGAGAGCATCAATCCTTTGTCGTGATTGAATACGGGTTTTCTGTAGATTACAGTACTTGCTTTTCTTCTCCCTACAGTCTCACTTCTGACTACCATGGCGTCCGGTAAATTCGAATTTCATTCATTAAAATGCTGTTCAATATGACTAGATTATTTGGATGTGCAAGGGCTAGACACGAATATGAAGACGGCAACTTAGATGTGTATCAATACTCTCTAGAATATGTATCGAACGAGGACATGCATGCCCCTTCCTCCGTCCGAATCGTCTGAAACACCATTCATTATCATACGTCATATCGTACACAACAGAGCAGCGAGAGATGAGCATCGAGCAGTTTCGAGCTCGCTATGTTGCCGTGTCTGTTTCCAACGATGCATTCTACATCAGCAAGACCACACATCAGCTTGGCACCCTTGGGCAAGGTTGTCAACCGACCTCGATCGATCCAAGCCACCAATTCATCTGTACTTGGCTAAAAATACTTAGCGGATTTAAGTACACGGCCAAGTCGTCTCAAACATGCCCCAAGCTGCCCCAAGTGCTCCCTGATTTTCGATATTTCACTCAATTTCGTGCTTACTAGCATTTGGGAGATAGTCAAATCAATGTATTCGCTACCAAATAATACAATCTTCACAGTACTACTGTTTACACGGAATCGGTGCACACCACCCTCTATGACCATCACCTCTCCGTTACCTTCCACTCCCACCATCATTGGCGTCGCGCCAACTCTACGCATATTTAAACCTCTTTCCTTCTCTGGCACTTCCACATCAACCTGCAACTCTATCGGAGTCGATTCGAGAAGATAGCAGGGGTGTGTTGTTAGTCGGATATTTTGGTGTGCGAGTTGGCAATCTATCGAAATCGTGAGTGCGCAGATCCAGTCAGGTTGGCAGCAATGTCCAAGCACCAAGGTGCAAAGCTCGGACTCACCTCATGAACCAACCGCGTTCCGATTGAGTTATACAGTGCTGTCATTCGCTGTTCTTGGTGAGAACATTACCGGTCACAATAGGATATTATATACTCACCACAGATGCCGATCCGTCACCGCTCAAGACGGCTCAGCGCAGTTAGGTGCACCTGGTCCAGCAGATGTCATCTCGAAGGTCCGAAGAATACCAAACCACAGTATGTCTACACCTGTCTGAATAATGAGCATAGGCGTGAATAACATGAGAAGCGATATGGCTAGACTCACGACGGGGCTGCAGATCACTTCGATTGAGGGCAGAGAGGCGAAGGTTCAGAGCCTAGAGGTCCACTGTGGATTGCTCAGGTCATTCAATATGGTAGAGGGGATTGGACCAACTGAGAAGTCCATTTTACTCAGAATCTTGAGGGACGGCCAAGGGTGATGCATATGGTTAGTTTAGCAGAATTGGAGGCAGAGACGCAAAGGTGGTGGTTGAGGAATAAGTTGAACTTGAAACGTTGAAGTTCTGTCGCAAGGGATTTCAACATCAATCAAATCTATCACGTGTCCGTTATGCGACGGCGGAGAAACACCGGCACAAGGTTCGAGCTCGGCACTTGGGAATATCAACAGAAATCGAGCAAAGTCCATTCGATGATTGGCGCGCCTGGGGATCTTGCCCAAGCGGAAAGCCATTGGCGACCATCACAAGTGTGGCAAGCGGCGTAAGCGCCGCCAAATGATGTGCTATCTTGCTGATGTATCCTCTAGCCGTCAGATATCGTTGGTGAACGTTGAAAACGCGGTTTAGGGTCCGGGTGAATACTGCATGCTACACGATGGGCCCAACACCAGACCCGAGAACACTGTCATTCGACGAGTAGATGTATTCTTCGCGATCCGGTCGATGTCGATGCTGGCGCTGAGTCAGAGTAGCGACGGAGGTAGCTGGTACCAGGTGCCACGCGGTACACACAACGCGAATATTGATCGTGTTAGGCACCACCTGACCCTCGGGATGTACGCACACCAAACGTTCGTGGACGAACAATGGCCAACGACGACGGCGAACGCGAGGGGGGCTCGGAGGTGCAGAGTGCGAGTGCACACTACTGAGCACATCCCGGGTCGCAGACCTTGGCCCCAGGTCATCGTGTCAGTTAGCCGAGAGGTTAGTTCTTCGAGAACAATACTCTATCCGCTATTGCTGCTGCCTCTACTCCGTACCATGAGGTCATGAGACCCGTTGCCTGCCATTCACAACGCTAGTTGTCGTTGCTACCACTTGCTGTCCCGTAACATGAGGTCCTGGACCTGTTGCATGCGAATCACGTCGCTAGACGTTTCCCGTTACCCGCTAGTCCATAATGTGAGGTCATAGACCTGTTACAGGCGGTCCACTTCGCTGGACGTTTGATTTTATCACTTGCGAGCCACATTCATCAGATGTTGGCTGCTGTCAATGCTGAAACGTGAGGTCGCAAGACCCAGTACCCGCAAGCTGGGTAGCTGGATATTACTGCGGCTCATTCCAATTTTTTGGGAGACTTATGAGCACTGACGATAGTCGCTTGCTGCGTAATGAGCATTCATAAGTCTCGAGTGTCGCAGCTCATCTCGAATGGCCATGTCCCCCGGCATGGAGTAGTAGTGTAGTGGGGCTATAGAGGTTTACATACTACGAATGGAGGCAGGGAATTTGAACATACAAGTCCACTAGAGCGATACAAAAGAGATCAACCACTCTTAATACCCAAAATGAACATACGGTACCCAGGTCAAGAGACCTTGCTCCGTGTCACCAACCTGCTGTCGGATGGCCTGGATTGCCTGATGCAGAGCGCGCGATGCATGGGCACTGTCAATTCCAGGCTGTCCAGATGTCGTCCCTTTCTCTATGAGATCTTTGTAGAAGCCTTCTGCTACAACGGGCCCGTACTCGTCCTTGATCGACCACATAGTCGCTACGACACTTCGATATCCGACAGCTAGCATCCCAGCTGCTAAGTGTACCGCCTCTTCAGAAAGCTTCTCATCCCCTGTGCTGGTCTGACAAGCGGACAGAAATGCCAACTCACAGTTGGTGATCTTCTGCTCCATGATCGCTGCAAGGTTCAGCCGTCCGTCGTGGAGATAAAATCCACTCTTAAGAGAATTCTCGATGTCCTGGCTCGCGTGGCACGCGAAATGAATCGATGAATGTGAGGCCATCTCCAGTTTTACTCGGCTGACCGTTGCGTCTTCTCCTTCAAGACAAAGGGATCGCCAATGTTTTGGCCGTATAATCTCCCGTATAGCGTTCATTTCCTTTGTAGTGCCTTTGATTGGTGAACAACCTGGCGTATTTGGTTGGCTGATAATGAGGAGTTTGGTAGACAATGGTGGGTGCACGCCAAGAGAGCTCTTGACGCTTCGGAGAAGGGCACTGACAGTGGGAGTGTAGGACGATACTGCGAAGTCCGAAATGCAAGAACCAGCTGGAGACCTCTCGTCGCGTGCTTTGCCATAGATCCCAGCAGCGTGTAGTGGAAGAAATGCCAGAGGACCTGTTGGGCACCACCATATTCGACGTGGTTCTAACGAAGCAGCAGACTTGAGAAGAACTGTATGAAAAAGTCGCAATTAGAACGATAATGAAGATGAACTTACCGAGTATGAGAGACCTTCAAGGATTGGTCTCACCACTTCCAACCAAAGTACTCCAAGAACAAAGTGAATGTTACTTTCGACGTGGTAGGCCGGTGCTGGGCGAAGCGCTCGATTCTTTTCTCTCACTCTAACGCCGTGCTGTGAAAGGAAGTTCCTCAGGAGGCCTCTAAGTTTAAACGCCTGTTCGTATGTGAATTTTGTGAGAGGGATGTGGATGGCCTCAGGGCAGCCAGAAATGAGAGCGAGCGCATCACAGCGGGATTTGTCGACATTGATAAGGATGATAGGGCCATCTGGTGGGATGTGACTCAGAAGGTCCAAGGCTTGGGGAGGTCGAAGAAAATTCTGGAACTGCGGTATGTCGCGAATTTCTTTAAGGATTTTCTTCCATTTGCTAGCAAGGTTGATATGAATGCGGGCTTCATCTTCTAGAGTCACTTTCTGTGACATTGGAGCGTCTATACTCGGAGCTTCCATTCCACGACGAGAGCCAGAAGACTCCAGCGCATTCGAAACTTCCAAGAAACGTTGTGCCAGGTGTGAGTCGTAAGTACGAAGGTCATCAACAGGTGTGCGAAGTTGGTTTAGCTGGCTCCAAACGAGGCAACGACCTTGTTCAAGCCATTCAAGAGCCTTTTCAAGCTCACCTCGCCCAAATGCAACTGCAGCGGCGGTAGGCGTTAAGCTGGGAATTTTGACGAGATCTGTATGGCGCTGGTGAACTGTGCGATCCATACCCACAATCTGCCATATGAGATCAATGGAAATGGCATATGCATCCATAGCTGTTGGATGATTGAGTTCTGCAGTGAGGTTTGCCCATTTTCGTGCAGCAGCTAGGCGAGCAGAAGGTGGTCCTATAGTGGTTGCAGCTGTTTTATAGAGTCCTATGGCAGTGTTGCAGTCAGAAAGGTCTCCCATACGCGCAAAACGAGACTGAAATGAATATCCAAGATTGCTCAGCATCAATGGCATATTTGAGTGGCCGTCAGGAGTGAGTTGAACAGCACGCTGCTGAGCTGAAATGGCCTGTGTAAGGTCTGAGAGATCTCCCATGTGGTCAAAACGAGACTGAAATGAATTTCCAAGGTTGTGCAGCCTTGATGGCATGTCTGGGTGGCTGTCAGGAGTGAGTTGAACAGCACACTGATGAGCTGAAATGGCCTTCGTGAGGTCTGAGAGATCTCTCATGCACTCAAAACGAGACTGAAATGAACATCCAAGATTGTTCAGCCTCGATGGTATGTCTGGGTGGCCGTCAGGAGTGAGTTGAACAGCATGCTGGTGGGCTGAAATGGCTTGTGTGATGTCTGAGAGATCTCCCATGCGGTCAAAACAACGCTGAAATGAACATCCAAGATTGCTCAGCCTTGATGGCATGTCTGGGTGGCCATCAGGTGTGAGTTTAACAGCACGCTGCTGGGATGAAATGACCTCGGTGAGGTCTGAGAGATCTCCCATGCGCTCAAAACGAGATTGAAATGAACCTCCAAGATTGTTCAGCCATGATGGCATGTTTGGGTGGCCATCAGAAGTGAGTTGAACAGCACGCTGGAGGGCTGAAATGGCCTCCATGAGGTCTGAGAGATCTCCCATGCGCTCAAAACAAGACTGAAATGAAGTTCCAAGATTGTTCAGCCTCAATGACATGTCTGGGTGGCCGTCAGGAGTGAGTTGAATAGCACGCTGCTTGGCTGAAATGGCCTCCGTGAGGTCTGAGAGATCTCCCATGCGCTCAAAACGATACTGAAATGAATTTCCAAGATTATTCAGCATTGATGGCATGTCTGGGTGGCCGTCAGGAGTGAGTTGAACAGCATGCTGCTGCGCTGAAATGGCCTCTGTGAGGTCTGAGAGATCTCCCACACGCACAAAACGAGACTGAAATGAAGTTCCAACATTGTTCAGCCTCAATGGCATGTCTGGATGGCTGTCAGGAGTGAGTTGAACAGCACGCTGTAGGGCTGAAATGGCTTCTGTGATGTCTGAGAGATCTCCTATGCGCGCAAAACGATACTGGAATGAATTTCCAAGATTATTCAGCATCAATGGCATGTCTGGGTGGCCGGCAGGAGTGAGTTGAACAGCATGCTGCTGCGCTGAAATGCCCTCTGTGAGGTCTGAGAGATCTCCCATGCGCTGAAAACGATACTGAAATGCCACTCCAAGATTGTTCAGTCTCGATGGCATGCCTGGGTGGCCGGCAGGAGTGAGTTGAACTGCTTGCTGCAGAACAGATATAGCTCCAGAAATATCAACCAGATTTCCTAATCGTTTGGATTTTTCGAGCAATGCAATGCCATGCTCACCAAGCTCCCGAGCTGAATATCTTTAATCTTTTCCTCTTTCGAAGCCAAAGGATGGACATACCAATTTGTACCATTTCGTCATCATTTATATCCCCACCGAACACCTCTTCTTTGGGAACGCCTATGATTGTGAACGACAGTTGGAGTGCTGGAGCCTCTGCTTCAGATGTGAGGCCTTTTGTAATTCCTATTATTTTTTCACATTTCATTTGGCATCAGAAAACGATCGCGAGAAGCTTAGACCGTTCTTATACTCACGTATTTCATGAATGTCTCGCCCTGATCCCAATCCCAATTCGTTTTTTGTGATAGATACGTGCGCGAAGTCGATTGAATCCTCCGATGTAGCCACGATTGTAACGACGTCTGCGTCTGCGAGTCTGACGGATGATTGGTATCAAAACTTGTGAGTGCATTAATTGTACTTACACTTCACAAGGAGACACTGTCTCTGGTTGCCTCCACGTATATTGCGATTCCTTTTCCAAAACCAAAGGATCCCGCTCTTCATTTGTGAGTCCAAAAATAACTAGTCTGACGGTGTCGAGAGGTTGAAATTTCGGCTCTTCTGTTGTATAACGAAGTCGGAGCTCTGCAGACAATTCTTTAGAGACATGGTACTCTCGAATAGTGATGGTTCTTACCCGTTATATAGTGTCGATACGTGGACCTCGCACCGCTCTCGACGTTTCCACCGCCTACAATCACCGCCGTTTGCGCAGCTGGTGTCTCGAAAAGCTCTTGTTCAGAGGCTAGATCATTGTGCACTTGTTGTTGCGCATCGGTGGGTATGGTGTTATCGGGCGTAGGATCTAAATATTGTCATCCGTAAAACACAGCACATGCGTTATAAGATTCGGGACGCTTACCACTCATTTTTGCGCCTCCACTATTGGTCTTTATAGCGGTATCTCCAGCCTCGTCGTGACTGTTCTCGGTCGCTTTGGTGTACTCGTATGTGAGGTCTAAAATATGTATAGTAAGGTACGGAATGCATTCCATGTTAAGCTCGTCATATGTACCTAGTGAAATCTCTCCTCCAACGACGTCAGTTGCACTACTTCCAGCCTCGTCACAAGGTTCAGCTGATAAAATGAGCTCGGGGCCGTGTAAAGCCGTGACTTCATCTGGCGCCATATAGTAAGCTACGGGTTGAATATATTGTTAAGCTCGTTGTGCTCACCCGGTGCAATTTCGCCTCCATCAACTTCTGTCCCACTATCTCCAGCCTGATTATAGGATCCCACTGGCAGAATGGCCTCGAATTCGCGTGAAGTCGATATGTTCGCAGGATTTATTTCGGTTGCTTTATCTTGTTTATTTTAGGGTAGAGTTCCGGATACATGTAGTAGGATTAAATACCTGATTCTAAGTGCGAATCATGCGACGAATGGAGACTATCGGCAGTACTAGCCTCAGTTGAGGCGAGAGGGTGAAGAGAAGCCAGGCGACTATCATCCGTACTTGTGATCAGGCGCTCCAAGTGATCATGCTTGGGATTGCAATCTGCTGGTGCTTCAAAGGGAGAGTCAGACGACATCGTAGTGGAGGGAATGAGAAAGCCTAAGAGCGCCGATACTGAGTTAGTTACATGCGTTGGACACGTGTGAGCAGCTTATTGTGTTCAATCGATGGCGGCTGTGTTTGAGCGTCAACTTCATCAGGCCTCGAGGAATCCTACATCCGAGTCCCGAGGTGGTAATCCTCGATCGGAAACCAATTTCAAACCACGCTCTGGGAAATAAGATGTCATGATTTTACACGGTGCATTGCTCATTTTCTATTTACGAGGTGAATCCTTCCGAATCCAATTGACGCGTCGCGTCCTCGTTTACGGTCATGTGACTAACCTTTTGGTGACGCATCATAAATTTCATCGAGTTTTGCTCCTTGATCTTAGTATCTTTCGACAATACGGATTATGACAGCGCTGGTGTCAGTCGAGGTCACCATCAGCGTCCATCGTCCAGTGCTTGCACGAATCCTCCAAACCGCATCCTCTTCACTATAAGCCGCCCGATCGGTTGGTTATATTGCGACGTTATCGGGCAGGACTGGAACTGGTGAAGATCTCACGGAGTGTGAGGAGGCCTGGGTAGGCGTCGATGCCTTAGTGGGAAGATTGGCGAAGGAGGTCTTGACGATAGATCCTAGAGTTCATGCCTGCCAAGATTTTCATGGACGAACTACACCTGCAACTCCGTATCATCTCTGGTGGATACGATTCCTACCCCTATTCGCATTCATCAGCAGGCAGGTGGGTTGATGTTGTACACGCACCTTGTCGTCAGCATCGCCAGTTGTCAACGCGTGGTAGGGTTGCGATTGGATTTGGACAAGGCCTCTATCATTCTTTGTAATTCAGAGAGGGAGGTCATATGCGACAAGAGTGCCAGGAATAGCGCTAGGACTTGTATTACCGTCGGTGCCGTCGATGTGGATTCTATGGCTTTTGTCATGCTTGAGTTTAAACCCCATCTTCTGATTTTGGAGTGGTTTACCATCATTGTTGAAGAAGATCATGGCTGAGTGTACGATAACACTTTAATTCATCTTGCTCTGACCTTCATATTCTCCCTTCTTCCCTTGCTTCTGATCTTGACTCCTCCAGCTTAGACGCTCCGACTCCGGCCTGGGTGGAGGAACACCTGACGCGGCACTGCTAGACCTCTTCTCCATACACTCACTTGCAACACATTATAATTAGTCTTACTCAGCGCGAAAATTCTTCGCACTTTACTGTCTACGTCTTCGTGTCGCTGCTCTGTCCTTCACATCTCTTCGCCGCCCTGGTGATCTATCCACCCGTTAAACGCAAACCACCTCGACGTTGTTACCATCCGGATCGAGGACAAATGCTGCATAGCATCCCGGGATGTGGTCCCTCTCTCCTGGCGAGCCATTTTCTTAGCGCCTGTTTTCCTATAAGCCAAAAAATATGACAATAACTCATTCAAAGCCAACTCCTCAACCGACGATGACATGACGTACACAGCTGCTTGATAGAACGTATTCACCACCTCTCTGCTCTCAGCTTCAAACGCCAGATGCACCCCTTTCACTGGTGATCCGTCCGCGCTCATCTCTTTCAGCCAGAGGTCAGCAGGTTTGCCGTTGGCCGCAAGATCGACGGTTTGTCACCAAAGTTCATAAATTCTTTATATCCCAAGGGAGCAAATGCAACAAGGTAGAAGGCCTTCGAGGCGGAGATGGAGGTGACAGCGAATTGGGTATGATGAAGGACCATTTTTGGGTATGGTGTGCTATTTATTTAGCAGGACGAGATGAGATATGTATTGCAGTAATTTTACTAGGCAAGTTACACGATACAATAAACTGCATTCCCTATTCAAATACGAAGTAAATGTGGTCTATCCCCGAAACGGCATGGAATTAGCCTGATCACGGATGGTCGCTACCACCGGTGCGCCTAACCGTCACTGAGTCTTGACTGCGGTCATCACTTCGTTGACCAGTCAACCACGGTCATTGACCGGTCAATGACCGGCACGACGTCGAAGTGTCGTCCCTGAATCTTGCCAGGTGACACTGTACCTCCATTAGGGAAATATTACCCACTTCGGTTGGTTGCTACCAAATCGCGTCGCTGCATTGCTCACTATCTATTTCGTTGCAAGACAAATCATCTACTAAATATATCTCACATAAATTGTTCACATTAGGTACGAACATGCAAGCAGTCCGATCATGCTTACCCATACAACCGCAGGTCCGCAACGCCGAAGCTTCAAGTCCATTGAATCACCTAATGTTACTTCATTGCCAACCATTCGTGTCTGGTGATGAGAGTGCATCTAATAAGCCACTTTTATGAGTAAGCCATTGGAGACAGTAAATGATGACGTTTGTGAATCGATAGCCACCCAGTTTCTTGTGCTGGGGATCTCGACCGTGTTTCAATTTTCTACACACATTTTGTCAATGGTACGTTTAAGTTTTGAGGCACTACTACATTACGGAACATTGATCACTTGATGCTAAATTTGAATCTCATTGAAAAGAATTTACGAAGAAGCTCTTTGAGAGGTATAATAATGGATGAATAAACTAAACAGAACAACCGAAAATATGACGATCAATCCATCTGAAAACTATCCCGAACGAGACCCTCAACATTTGGGGTTCGCAGTGTGATAATACAATCGAATGGTAAGGGATACCTGACAGCACCTCAGACTCAGCATATATTCGAGATTAACATAGTTGGATGACATACGATAGTAGTCCGCTGCTGACATCTGTGCTCAGCTGTGAAGGTTTTCCATCGGCGTCAAGGGGTGGTTTTATATCAAATACCGCCAACACTGATGACATGACAGCATAAAGCGAATTATCGCTCATGTGTCTTCCTGGACAGATCCTAGGAGTAGTAATTTTGGTAAGCGGTTCTCAAGTAATGTTTTGGGAAGGGAATGGACATACCGACGACCAAAGCCGAACGCTGCAGAATCTGGATCTTTGACAGTAGGGTCTAATGCACCATTTTTCAGGAAGCGCTCTGGTTTGAATTCCTCGGGTTTAGGATATTGTTGGGGATCGTGTAAGATTGCCCTTGGATGCACAGTCAGAATGATGGATGATTGTTGCTCAGCCATGATGATACTGACCAAGTATTTCCAAGAACTAGCGTGCCTTTCGGAATAAAATATCCATCATGGACGCTCCTTGAACCGCTACCACAACAGCCTGCCACATTCCCACGCTTTTTAGGCGGGGATCTCAGTGAAGCAGCAGTAGTAGTCGGGGTAGAGTAGAGCAACTAATCATACAATCCACGCCATTTCAAGACTCGAGACTCTCAAGTACCACAGGTAAACATGGCA
>Ga0247741_1001906_pt1 | contig 11584 bp, 11 predicted proteins | sample UWRJL213509R2_FD_180945 | JGI IMG/M metagenome (GOLD analysis project Ga0247741, IMG submission 180945) | Plant litter microbial communities from Arlington Agricultural Research Station in Wisconsin, United States - UWRJ-L213-509R-2 | ecosystem: Environmental > Terrestrial > Plant litter >...
AAATATATATTTTTGTTCAGCACTCTTGTTTCACTAGACCTTGTTTGCCTGTGCTTGATGTGGTTAAAACATCATCCAAGACAAAAATTCACCATCCATTCTTTATGGATGAGTAGGAATGGGTGAAATGCCCGAGGAGTGCTGTCTGACACAAAACATTGCCAAATGCCATGCGAGAATGACATCATTATCCAGCATCAGTGGTTGCCACCCAAGCTGGATTGATGGACAGATGCCAAATTTGACAGTGTGTCCTTTAGGATTGACAAGCCCCCATCCAGCGCTCTTTTCATGGTCTAATAATAGAATACACCCATTTTCCCACTGCCAAAACACCTGTATCGATGCCATTTTTCACACTATTGAAAATCTGAAACTGCTACCAATATTTTCGGGATTTATCGGATTTATTGTCTTTTTTGGTGTTTTTTTTATGATTACATAATCCATCCACATCCTGCACCACCTGCCACCGCCCCCAACAGTGAGCAAGCATCCCGGACATCATTTGGTGTGATGTTTACATCTGTTTACTATATCCCCCTCCCCCAGCCATCACCCGGACCACCCGGCAAAAGCAGCAGCCTCACCTATAGATAGATGGTGGGCTGTAGCCCAGCTGGATACATGACCCCAAGTGGGCTGCAGCCCAACTTCATGTATAAATATAGCAGCTATGGCTGACTGCATAACTGCTGTGTTGAAACCAAGTTGGACTTGCTGCGTGAGAAAGGTAGAGCTCACGTGCAGGTACAAAGTCCAGTCCAAGTCCAGACCATGGACCTCACTCCCAGTTGATCCAACGCTCTCCCTCCAGTGGTAGACCGCCAAAATTTTCGCCATGTCACGGCCACTTTTGGCGTCTGCCGAAACCAAAATTTCGGTAGGTCCGTCATGGGTCACGATGCCTGCCAAATTGAATGAAATGGTACAGTATTTACATACCCCCGCCCTCCAATGAGGCCCACTCATCATTCCCTACAGCATAGGACAGGAGCCCACAGGGGTTATGTGGTTGACTCTACAAGCTCTTATACCTATGAAGTTTGGATTAATCTACACACCCAAAAACAACTGGTATATCCCAATTATTACTCTAATCCACTCTGACCCATATGGCTGTGCACGACTTGTATAGGCACCTCTGTACTTGTCTCGAATTTAAGTGGAAATAAGACTGCCGCCCTAGCTATTTTCAAGACACACGCGAAAATTGCAGTCAAATACCGAGTGCTTTGGTGCACCTCAGTTTCAAGCGACAAAACATAATTCACCTTGCCCAGCATGATAAGAAATGATAATAAACATTCAGTGGGTTTATAAGTAATTATTAGCGCTACTTCGACTGAGCTTCAACGCGTTTTTGGGTAACAATGAGGAAGACATAAGACGACGACCGACTCGATGTCCAGGCAACCTACACTGTTTGTTAGCTGAGGCTGATGATCCACCTCACTCGAGCTAAGAAAAAATTACTAGCGGTCAAATATTTCAAAAATTTCTGACAGTTAATAGAGGGTAGGTATCTCAGCGTGTCTGCAGAGTTTCAGAGGACAGGCTTTGAAATCAAGTACACAATTCAAGAATCCACGGTGTTAGAAACATTTTTAAGCGTCATTTATATTCTCGATCTGATTGGCTAGTCTACATTGTTTGAGCATGTAATGGTCCATGGACTGTAAGACTTTTCAAGAAGGGGAGATCTACAGGGGTAGTTTAGAATTTCCATTGGGACTATAGGCCCTTATGTACTAGACCTATGTATGTTGTGAGTACACAAAATTCAGGTTTTCAGTAGGATTCAGCATGGCAGAAACAAGCTCAGCGTGCCGTTTCTCACCGAATGCGTCCGTAGCAAGTATGAAACAACTCCTACAACAGATACTACCCTCAACGTCAAAACCTCAGTCGTGGTATATTGCTCCCACTGGCACTACTGCATATGTTTACCTTTCGGAGGGTTTCCGGATGAGGAAAGAGAAATTTAATGCATCAATATGTACTCCGGAACAGCGCTGGTTCGGGAAGGGCGCATCAACGAGCATATGGGAGGCCCAACAACAATGTGTCGTAAATTTACAGTGATGCATTACATTTCTATCAGGATGGAGGTGGCGGCGACGGCTGGTTGTAATGCATAAGATTGGGTCACATACGATATTTTGCGTGCGTCTACAGTTACAGTGATTCTTGCATTAGGCTTCATGTACAGTGGTAGATAATATTGTATTACTGGGGTCAATACAGGTGAGTCACGATCATCTACGTATGTAAGTTCTGCCCCTTTTGTATCAATCATCTACTCATGAGTTCTTTCAGACTGGGAAATCGGCATGCGCGAGTCTGGTGGCCCCGAGATGGCTTGCCTTGGTGACCTTATGTAGATCTTCGAAGTAACGTACGAGATAGTTGACGTAGGCATCTGGATGACTGTGATGTCTTATTGGGTGAAAAGGGCGCGACCGGGAGACAGCCTCGAAGACTCTTTATGGTGTGGACTTCGCATCGTTGTCTCTCCATCGGAAGAGGGAACCGGCTCCCCTTTGTTATTGCATGTACACACCTGCTTCTTTATAAACCTACCTATGTTCAAGTTCGTGCCTAACTTGCACGTTGGATCCTAGAAATATTATCCGCCGGGTTAAAAGTACAGCCCGAGCAATTATATACCATAATTAGGAACCTGAAACTGGGCCCGTATCAGCAGGTTGATTCGTCAAGAAATAGTTCTAGCATTATATATGATATTCGGGCCCGAAAAACCGGACAATCTTAACTGTTCAAAGAATGGCTGCAAGGAGACAAGACATTGCGGGGACATACACTACCTTTGAACGTCCGTCGTGTCGATTCTATCATCCCAGAAATATTACCCGTCGGTTTGGGAGTATAGCCCGAGCGGTTATAAATCTAGCCTCCAGTTTACGATCTTTTGGCAGAGGCCATCCAAAATTCAAACAACCGTCTCCCGACTCGATGCGCGCTAAACGGATGGACAACCTGCGGCATTTCTTACTCGTTATGATTCCCACATGTACGAATCGCCTATAGCGTGAGCAGAGGTTACATATTTGGTGAAAGCACACAACCCACCCGTTTTACGGGTGGTAAGTCGTAAAGTGGAGGTGTTGCGACACGCTGTGTTGCATAATCGGGTCTTGAAGCGAAAGTGTGGAAGGCTGCATGTATTCTGTATGGAAATCCGAGTCGAGTACGCCAGGGCACTCGCAAACGAGCCCATTCGCTAATAGGGGGATGCGTGAATGGGCGACAAACTTGCTATGTGCTTAACGACGTACATTGTGAGCCTCCAATTCCATGGGTCCTCCGTTGAAATCCTCCCTCAAAACCGCCAACGAATCCCAGCCCACATCGTCATATGACGGAAAGGGCGCCCGTATTGTGAATGTCCATGTTGTGGCTCGCCAGCCGAGCCGACTCGAAAAGAGTTGACATTGAGGCTGTAAATTGTCGTTAGTATAGCTATGATACATATATGATACATTTACTTACCTGCTTATGGTGTTCCAGATGTCGTACGGCCAGAGGGATGAACGGAAGAGAAGCTAGTGGTGGTAGGAAGCAAAGATCAACGACGAAAGTTATCGTTGATGGCGATTTGGACGCTTGCCGAAAGCGGTGCGGCTGTGCACAGTTGAGGCAGTGGACGCTGCACGGCCACATATCGTCGTCCCATCGTAGAATTAAGTATATAGAACCTAATGCGAATGTATTTAGAGTAGATTCGTCAAAAAATGAGTCTAATACGTCAAAAAATCGAAGATATGGTATGTAGCAGTAGAAGGTCTACCAAAATTAGTATTTCTGCAATATCTTTCCCAATTTCAACTCGTTTTGTGTGATCTAAATGGTTTTAGAATCGTTATGTCGATGCGCTCAGGCCTATGTATACTGATTGCGTCGAAATGAAAGACCGAAATCTTCGATTTTCGCACCAGGACACTAAAGTACAATAGTATTTCGCCTATATCTCTATCAATTCTCATTCGTTTCGTGCGATCCTACAGGTATGTCGCCCTCATGTATAGCTACAATAATATGTAATTTCTTTCCAGAAATCTTTACCGAAAGATTTGATCAAACGCCAAAAAGAGGGTGATAACTTTATAAAATCTCATAGGTGCATCAAGATTTAAGGTTGGGCGCTGAAGTGAACTGAAGGGGACTGGTCATTTGGTGAAGCAGGCTTCCCCGTGTTGGAGTAAAATCAGACTGCGAGGCTTCACGCAAGTTGATGATCATGCGCGTCGCCTGGTAGATTGTCAATTTACAGAAAATAATGTGACACTGTGAGAACCTCGGCTCACCAAGACAGTAGCAATCAATATATACCATCTAATGGAATGGAAATGAGTGTCATGAGAAGCACTCCAAGAATCAGGTAACTCACGGCTGATACATGATGACTTGGTACCCATGCCCCAGACTCCAATTCAGCGCACCTCCGATCAATGCGACTATTTTCGTTAAATCTTCACATGACACCCGATTGTGTGTACAAAACTCACGCAAACTACTACTTTGAAAAAAAAAAAAAAAAAAAAAAAAAGGTAACAGAACTGGACAATTCACGTACACAAGAAAATAAAGTGCTCCATCACTCCAGAACGCCTTCCGTACTGGGGAAAGGCTGACTTCAATACCCCTTTCTCTGGATTTATGGTAGGCTCCGCAAAACCTGAGACACATCATGATAAAGAAAAATACTGCAGACCATATGCGATGTCAATGTTATGCCAAGTTGAGAGTTAGCACGAAAAATACCTGCTACCGCCATAGTTGCTAACCTATTAGCGAAAGAGTTAGTTGTTGACAACGACAGTGGTGAAAACCGCCGACCAGCTGGATAAACCACCTGGGATATTACTAGAATTTACAAAACCACATCCAGGTGGTCCAAACTCGGGCATCGAAAAAGCCGTTCCCGAAATTTCTGGACCAATATGGTATACCGTACTTATACAACCCTGCGTGGTATCGATTACTTGTGAGTGACCAATTAGGCCAACAGAGAAAGACATTGTTTACCCCAAGTTCTGCTGGGTAAGGTAGGAAGTTAGTAAACATTTTGAGCGAGCAAACATTACTACATAGCAGCAGGAAAAGCATGAACAGTCCGACTGATACTTAGAGTTGAGACGGATATTCAATCGCATTGGATTCTCGTACTCACCTTTACGGCTGTGCTCATAGAGTGCGTATATTCTTATTGCAAGAATTGCATTGACGGCAAGCGAAAGTGGTGAGATTCCTCTATGCAATGTGAAGATCAACAAACAGAAGTGGCCAAATTGAGAGTGAGTTGCGAGACTGACGCTATGACATCGAACCAAAAGAGGATTTGACATCTATTGACGAGCAATATTGTTGGCCCTCAAAACGGTATTACTTGCTTGGTCACTGTACCTCTGGGAATAAACTTCAAACAATTATTCGGATTAAGGGCCAATAATGATACTCACCTCGACGGAATTTGGAAGTAAAGAGCAAACTGCGCAAAATTCAATTGAACTTATTGAAGAGTAGCAAGCGAAACTTGTAGTACCGATGATGAAGAACCTAGTATAAACTTCAGCATTTAAATCTATTCGTAGAAATTTAAACGTACATTGCAAGAAAAATGATGTAATATCGAATGAAAAGATAGAGCACCTTTGGAATCGACCACTTTGCACTAGCAGAGGAAAATGCGTCACAACCCATATAATTAGTGTTAGAATCATACCTCCATATGTAGGACATCTAGTCGTCGCGGTTAGAAGTAGTACACAGGAGAGGAAGCATAAAGGTAGAATGCTTACCTCAAGTGGAAATTGGAGTACAGTGTCGTATACAAGAGCAGTGAAGATCGAAACTAGGATTGGTTGATGAGCCTGGCTGGGCACGCGTACAGATAGATGACCACTTCGCACCAAAACTATAACAGAGAGTGTAGGAGGCCGCAATTTCTTCTAGTAGAAGTTCACCTTGTGCACCGGACATGATTCTTCTTCGAGGTTAGCAGTTGGCAAGAACGTTGAAAACCGCCTGAGGTCCCCATAGAATATATACCAACCACGGGTATTCTCATCATCAGCACAGCTTGAAGAAGCAAGATCGATTTCTCGGTGTGATGTTCTAAATTTCCATTCAGATGCCAAGCTACTCCGCCCTCAATCTGCGCAGTGTTGAGGCCGGGTCTGAGGAAATGTTCTGGAATTGTTTCACTTGTGTATGTAGCGGGCTATTATAATAGCTATAGGTTGTGACACTAATCGGGGTGTCCTGCGCTGTGGCGTAATCTCTCCGATGATCACTGAGAAGTATCTACATGCGAGTATAAATAGAAGGAAACAACACTAGGGTGGTCGTCGGGAGTGAATTGGACAGCGCTCCTTGAATGACATTGATTCCGAGATATCAGAGAGGTCTTCTGTGCGCTCGAAGCGAGACTGAAAGAAAACTCCAAGATTGTTCAACATCATCGGTATGCATGAGTGTGTATTGGGACTGAATTGAAAACGGCGCGCTGGTATGCTGAGATGGCTTTCGAGATGTCTGAGAGATCTCCCGAATGAACTTCCGAGACTGCTCAGTAATACTGACATATCTGGGTGGCCTTCCGGAGTGAGTTGAACTGCTTGCTGCTGGATGGAGATAACCTCAGAAATATCAGCCAGATTTCCTAATCGCCTAGATTGTTCCAACATGTCAATTCCACGATTCCACAGCTCTTGAGATGTATATGTTTAACTCTCTCTCTCTTTTGCAGTCCAGGAAAAAAATACCAATTTTCCCATGTCTTGATCATTTGTATCTTCACCGATCATCCCTTCCTGCATAACGGCGATGACGACGAACAAGAGTTGCAATGCTGGCACCCCTGCTTCAGAAGTGTAGCTTTTCGTAATTCCTGATATTTTTGGAGGGTTCAGTTTGCATGAATAAACCATCGTGTGTGCCGACACCACATGTAATGAGTTAGGATGGGAGGAAGGACATGCCTAAACGCAGCTGCATGCTGCGTCTTTGGCACTGGAGTTGGCGCTGATGTTGCAGGTGTCGATGTACGGGCTCGAGGCAGAGAATTGGCGTTGTTGAGGGGGTCAGTTCCGGTATTTTCTTTGTCCTCACTATTCCATGGAGCCAACGGTTGATTCTTAGGTTAGTATTTTATTCCTTAGGGAATAACGATATAAACTCACTATAACGTACTAGAATACCCGCCGGATGAGAGGCCGTTGCTTGGGGCAGATTGTTTGGCGCTGGCGTTGAGGCCGGGGTCTCGATGCTTGGGCCCGAGAGTTGGCGTTTGTGTTGATCGAGATCAGCCGGACAACCTCCTAGAAATATTATCCGCCAGGTTAAAAGTAGAGCGCGAGTAATTATATACCAGCTAGGCCATAAGCTCTCAGGAGCTTTCGCTTTCGCCTCCGCCTTGTGGATATTAGAAAGGGATGTACGGGCAGCTCTTTGTTGCTATCCGACTACTGTACCATTTCATTCAATTCGGCAGGCATCGTGACCCGTGACGGACCTACCGAAATTTTGGTTTCGGCAGACGCCCAAAGTGGCCGTGACATTTGCGAAAATTTTCGGCAGTCTACCGCCGGAGGCCGCGAAAAATTATGCATACAGGTCTGTCACGGAAAACATTTTCGGCAGGTCCATCTTAGGCGCCGTGACGACCGTGACATTTGGGTATTTGGAAGGCGCCCGTGACGCGTGACTGCCGAATTGAATGAAAAGGTACAGTACACAACTTCCTCCTCCGTCGAGTAAACGCGAGGCGGTTTCGAGCGAGCTCGAGAAACAGCCTTTTCACTAGATTTGGGCTTCTGAGGCTTGACTTTGATGGAATGTCGAGGTGGCTCGTCATCTTCCCCCACTCCTTGCCATATTGCTTGCTATGAACGAAGATTGCTCAGATAGGCGGGCGAATGGAGAATGGTTGGTCGTTTTCTACGACTATGGTCTCGCCGAAGATTGATGTGTATGTCGCCCACCCTCTTTCGCAGCCTATTGCTCTTAGGTTGATATATGCACTGATACAAGGTAGAATAGAACGCCAAAGCGAAGCGAAGCGGCAATCTTCTATTGTGGTTGAGCGCTCAGCTAGAGTAGCGTAACAACCTGGAGAGAATAACGATGGCGTGTTCCAAGCGAAAGTAGCTTATGAGCAGTTAGGTTTATAGAACTGATCGATGGGTCATTCAATTTCAGTAAGGAGCTGAGATTGCGTCGTTTCGTTCCAATATAGCAACTCTAAATTGGTCGATCATCGAGACGCGATTGGTATTAACATAGAGGGATCGGGTAAAGAAGACTGAAAGTAAATAGATTAAAAAGAAGCGGGCGTAGTAAAGTACATTGGGAATTCGTCGGTAGGATTCGCACAGAGTCTCTTTTGTTGAAAGCGCAGCAGTAGTATGGATACACGAGATGGAGTGCAGGACAGACGCGAATCTGGCAGAAGATCAATTCTCGTGAACGATGTTGCCAGCACCACCACGACCGTGGCTCTCATATTCTCCATGGCTATGCTTCAGATGTTCAAGAGGAGGCTCATGGGCCGAGGTGATATTCGCTGCGCCGCCGCGTCCAGTCGAGTGGCTATGGAACAATGTCAGATCGGTATGAAGGAGAAGAGATCAGGACTCACAGTCCATCACGCTCTTTAGAAGAGCTGAACTTCCGGCGTTCTTCTTCATCCTTTAGCTCAGCACCAGACCCACGGCCAGGCAGAAGGTTACCAGCCCCTCCACGTCCAGTCGAGTGCAGAGGGGCACCGCTTGCACCTTGAGGGTCACGAGAGCGAGAGCGACTGATGTTGCCGATACCGCCGCGACCTGTGCTGACGGGTGCTCCTTCGTGGGCGTGAACGTATTCACGGATGACATCCTGCTCCTTGTTATCAATATCGCCGCGAGGCTTGCTGGCATCGCGAGAAGGAGAGCGAAGGTTTCCTACGCCACCACGACCAGTGGAAAAAACGGTCTGCTGGTAAAATATAAGTAATCATGTAGGAGTCTCGAAATGTCTCTGCTGTACCTGGTCATGCTTGGCCATGGGCTCACGACCGCGGGTAGCGGAGAAGTCATCCGGGCCAGAGCTGGGTCGCTCATCGCGGGACTTGGAAGCAGGGCGTATGTTTCCTATGCCTCCACGACCACTAGAAAGCTGGTAATAGGAGACCGAGTGAGAAATATAAGGAGAAGAAAGTGCGATGAACGTACGAAGACATCACGACCGCGAGAAGTAGAGCGTTCGGCTGACATTGAGATTGTGCGTTAGAATTGGGTTGGTGATGGGTCAAAGTAAGGGCAAGATTGGCGTTTATATAGGATTTGCGTCAGGTCCAGAAATGACGAAACCGGTATCGGACGGACAGTCCGACCGCCACTGCGTCGACAGCAGGTCAAGGGCATTCTAGCCAAACACAGCCTCTGCTCTCGCAGAACGGGCAAAGATAAGATAGCGACAAACGCCAAACTTTCTTATCTCTTATCTTTCGGACACCCACATGCACCTCTTGAACTCGAACCACCACCAGCTCATTCTCCGTTGGACATATACTTGAATGGCTACTCACCGCCTAGGATGGGCGAAACCGCATCCGACTCCTCGTCGTTGGCAGCACCGTGGCTGAGCCCTAGCTTAGCTCCGAGAGCTGAAATCCTATTACCAAGTGAAACCCGCCGAGTGGGCGAAGGCGAATTTGTTCGTTGGTCAGCAGAGATGAACGACATTTAGACGGTGTCGAAGAGCCAAGAGCCGCGCGTTTTGGGAGGTGGATGAGACAGTCGAGTCGAGTCGAGGAAGGGAAGGAAAGGTGGGTAATCCTTTATGTATTGCACAACCCTTGGAACTCGGCCCATTTCGCCTCCATACTTGCATTTCCACAGCGCCGGCTTTCTCCAGGTCTCTTATGTCCTCCTGGAAAGTTCCCTAGGACGCCATCCATCGTGATCGACTGTTCATCTGTCCTAGTTCTGTCACGCAATCCGTTACGCGGCCGACGTCTTCCATGCACGTTCTGAACATTTGGCGTATTGTGACTCCCGTTTATCCTGTCCGCCTGACGATTTCTCCCTGGATACCATCCACTTTCGGAACGGATCTGGGGTCGTTTCTTCTCGGGGGGTAAAGTTTCTCGACATTTGAATGTCATGGAACTTGCCCTTCCGTTAATCTTGCCCGGAGCACGTTTGAATTGCACCTTCTGACGCGATGCGATGTGGATCAAGTTATGGAACAGTCACGTTGACTTTGTAGGTACGCATTTGTCTTCGTGCGGCTTTACCCATGTTCATTCTCCCATTCAAGCGTGCATTCACATCCCCTTCCGTGTTAAAGGACTCTTCCAGATCCCGCGCAGTCATCGATGATACAAACCCACCCGCGATTTCAAATTCCCCAATCTCGCGGATCTCCTTGGGCGAGATGGTTTTCGGACATTCGCATGGTTTCGGACTATTGATCCTTTCAACTGTGCCCATATGATGATCATTCTGGAGGAGCGCCCCAGTGCGGATACTTCCTCTTTGGAGAATCGCACCAATACCGCCTTCGCCTATGTTGTGGTTTGCTGGCCTATGCTGAGCCGCAGCTCCCATTGGCAACCTTGCATCAAAATGGCGAATCTTGGCCCACGTTCGAATTCAACACCCTGCAAATAGATCTCAGGAACTTCTGGAATGTATTTATTGTCGTTCATGTACCTTACATGGTGGAGATTGATATCGTGGTCTAAATAAATGTACCCTTCTTCCATGCCGTCGGAACAAGACTGGTGTTTTGACCTTGGAAAATCTTTATATAAACTCAATGACCCCACTATTCTCTTGACCCTGACGGCCTTAGACTCGTCTGAGTTAAGTGCTTGAACGGTCGAAGCCGTTGCACTGTGTAACTTCCCTTCTGCCCCGCCTCAAATTTGCCCAATCGAACGCTCGAGCGACAATTTACTCCCGTACTGCCTGCGGGTCACCCACATTCAAGTTCTATGCTCCAGTATAAGTATCCCAGGCCACTAGTTTCTCAGCGAATGGTTACCGTCAAGGCAGTTATGCCTATAATCTTCTATACTACTATGGCACCATATCGATCTTTGAGTACGAAACCGTTCGTCATCTCTAGCCTTCTGTTTTCACCAAAACCCCATACCCTCTTTTCGTTCGTCATATGTCAACATTTAGGCCATTCTCTACACCATTCTGTCCAGCACTCCTCCACTGCTTGAGACTGCCCACTTGTCAACGCCGCTGTCAATTCCCTCGCGGCCTGAGGTCACCAAAGGTCTCAAGTGCTGTGCAATGACACTACTATTGACATATTCGACTACAAATCAGTGATTCAGATACAGCTATACCCTCCCTCGTGTGGCGTCGAAACCACAAACGGAAAGGGTTGTCCACAATCTCATCCGTTGAACTTTGCAACAAATGATCATCTGGCCTATACTCGGCGCCGTCTCTTGAATATTTCACTCTCCATCTCATCTCGCACGTCTCGAGCTCCATCTGATGCCGTGTTCATCATACCTTAGAGAGGCTGTACCGTGCCTGTGGGTAACCTCCGATGA
>Ga0247741_1001907_pt1 | contig 11583 bp, 6 predicted proteins | sample UWRJL213509R2_FD_180945 | JGI IMG/M metagenome (GOLD analysis project Ga0247741, IMG submission 180945) | Plant litter microbial communities from Arlington Agricultural Research Station in Wisconsin, United States - UWRJ-L213-509R-2 | ecosystem: Environmental > Terrestrial > Plant litter >...
AATGTCTATTGTAGATGTCGTTTGAATATTCCAAAAGATGAAAGGCATGCTCACCCACATTCTCAAGCTATTTCATGTTTTTGCTTCCTGAGGGAGTAGGAGGGCCTTATGCTAGTTCTCCACTGTTTGGTGTTATTTAAATACTTATTATGAACTATTTGAGACTCTATTTAACTATGTGTACATATTCTCCTCAGCTATTCCACATTTTTGGGTCAGGGGTTGGTTAAACATTATAATGCAAGGGCATGGGCTCAGCTTGTGGGCTAAGCCGGCTCCTGAGCCAAAGCCGCAGCTCAAGTTGAATTTGGGAAGCCGCTTCCTTATTTGGTATCAGCTCGGTCCAGCTTGGCTCTGAGCCAGCTCCAAGCCAGAGCCGCGGCAACACTAATCAGGTGCTAAAAGATCTGGAAAAATCTGAAAAAATAATGAAAATATTCTCACTGGATTATTTGGCTAGATATGGACCATAACCTAATGCAATGCAACACTATATAAGATTTGACATTGTATAGCAACTGGGTCTCAAAAAATCTGGAAAAATCCAAAAAAATACTGAAAATATTCCTACTAGATTATTTGATTAGATATTGACTGGATTCCACTTGGGTTTGATACAGTCCACTGGAATCCACTGGAATTTATTCAAGTCAAGTCTGAAAATTTAGCTGATGTGGGATGCTTCTCTAGTAGTAGGCTCATTCCAGTGGAATCTACTGGAATCCAGCTGGAATTGGTGGAGAACATGAAAGACCTCCTTTGAACCACTCTCTAAATTATCCTCTGATCCATTCTTTGAACTACTGTCTGAACCACTCTCCAGACCACTCTCTAATTCTTCCAATCTGATCTGCTCTTCAATCTGGGATGACCTGTGCTCTTCTTCCTTTTATTCTGGTGTCTTGATTCTAGCAAGGACATATTTGACATGATATACCAACATCACATACAGAAACCAGTTGAAGTTCTTTGAGATTATTCATTTGAGAATTGAATCAAATCCACTCAACCAAGAGTTGAGCTGTTTGCTTACTTCAGTATTGAATTTACAAACCTAAAGTAGTATATAATGTTATTCAAGAATAAATATACAATTCTAAACTCACATCATATATCTTGCCGTGTACTTTACTGGCCTCCACTGTGCACATCCTACTTAGGTAATAAATGATTTATGCTGGGATGATATAAGCCTTTTCTAATTTGGACTTGTTAAAAAAAATCAAGTTATCTAATTCAATATCTATATCTATAATCTAATCAATAGAGTTATTCTTCTGGTGTAGATGTTGCTGTGCTAATAGTGTGGCTGTGTATTTCCTAATTTAGAAATTTTCAAATAATTTTCTTTTGATTTATCTGATTTTTTAAAATGATAAAAAGTCACATGACATAGAAGGTGGCTGTGCTATTTTCTAATATAGTAAGTATCAAATATTTTTATCTTGATTTATCTGATTTATTTGATTTTCAAAAGTCACATGACCTCCTCTGGTCAACTTGACCAATTTGGTTAACTTGACCATCATGGTTAACTTTTCTCTCTGATACATCAGCTCTGGTGGTCAACTGACCTTTGACGATAAATCAATCAAACAGCTATAGATAGAGAGGAGGGAGTAACATCATCTAATGACTTGTGAGTTTGACGACTCACAATGAAGCAGAAAACAATATTGTCCCCCTGGGCCTGTTTGGCTCATCTCATATGGATAGCTGTGATTTGGGTGCTGTACCAAAGGGCATGACCATTCTCACTCAGACGTATAATGGTGTTGAGGAAGAATACTATTACATCTTCAATTTGGGAATTTGCATCAAGATGGAGGAGTATTTGACTGTCATCTTCAACAGTCTACACTACCATTCTGGCTGCCAGCCCACCTACAGTACAGATCACTTAGACAAGAGCTGAGCTCATGTATGGCTTAGCCTGATAGACTATCTACCAGACCTTATTCTTGAGAGAGTGAACACTGTTGCATTGGAAGTACTTCCTAATGGAACACTTCTTCCAGTAGGTTTTGATCTACAAAACCCAGCCACATAAGTCTGCCAATAACTGTTGCTCATTGGTTCTAATTTTTTCTTGCCACCAGTCAACATCAACTCTTGGAACATGTCACCTGTACTCTGGCAAATTTTATTGCTGATGGGTGGGCAATGTTCCAACACATCTCTTAGGTGAAACACCTTATAAGAGCATTGTCGCTTGTGACTCAGCTCAACCCTTGCCTGCTTCTATGAGTTGATGTGCCTAAAATTATCCAATTGTTTTCCTACATTAAAGACCTCATCTGAGTCCAGGCACAAGGTCTTTACTCTCCTCCACAGATTCTACATAGAGTCTGGCAGACTCTAGCTGGACTCTAGTGAGACTTAAGCTAGGAATTTGTAGTCATTTAATGTGTTTGTCTTCAAAAAGTTCAATGAGAGGTCTCCCAGACTCTAGCAAGACTCCGGCCAGACTCTCTCTCTAGATATATATTGGTGAGTCAGGGGTGGAATATTATATAAGCTAGACTTGTATATATGATAAGCCCCCTATGCAGAGGTCATGTGATCTATGAGAATTTTTAAAAGTGATGAGAAAATTATCAAAAAATATTCAAAAAATAGAGTGATTTGTAAGCTTTTGAAATCAGGTTACATCATGTGACTAATAAATTTTCTTATTGAGAAAAACTCAAAAAACTCAAAAAAAAACCAGCATTTTTTATCAATATTATAAGGAATAATAACTAGGATGAGTTGCTTATGTAAGCTTTCTTAAATAACTAAATAAAAATATTAAAGCTTACATAAGCAACTCATTCTGGTATTTAGTTATTTAAGAAAGCTTATGTCATTATTTCTTATAATATTTATAAAAAGTGCTGTTTTTTTTTTTGAGTTTTTTGAGTTTTTCTCAATAAGAAAATTTATTAGTCACATGATGTAACCTGATTTCAAAAGCTTACAAATCACTCTATTTTTTGAATATTTTTTCATAATTTTCTCATCACTTTTAAAAATTCTTGTAGATCACATAACCTTTATATAGGGGGCTTATCAAGTCTAGCTTATGTAATATTCCACTCCAACTCACCAATATATATCTAGAGTCTAGATATACTATTATAAAGAGAGTCTGGCTAGAGTCTGGCTAGACTCTTGCTAAACTCTTGATAGACTCTACCAGACTCTGCTTGAGTCTGTTAGAGTCTGCCAGAGTCTAGATAGACTCTATGAAAGCCAGCAAAGTACACTCCAGGCACCTGCCTAAAATATGTTACCAGAATGGGCTTCTAAGAATTTGGAAGTGGGATATGATTATTGCAAGCTTCTCAAAGATGATTTTCAGGTAGAGACAATGGAGGAACTTGCAGAAAAAGACCCTGCTGAGCTGGCAAAACTATGGAACTTAAACACAGTCATGTCAGAGGCTCCTTACAACTGAACAGACTACAAGAAGGCAGTAGAAGAATGGGCTAAGCACTCTACAAGAGTGGAGGCTGCGATCCCAGTGTGCATTTTGACAAAGGATAGTTGAGATGCAGTCAAATTTTGTAGACAATCCCAAAAAGGTATGTCCAATGATCTATTTCCCTCAATTCCAATAGCTAAATATTCACAGCAATGGGCGCTGCTATACACAATGGCAAGAACCTGCTGAACAAGAAACAAAAGGCAATGACAAATAGCAATGACACACACTCAAAGAGGAGTCAGAAGATCAAGGACGATGATGCAGAAAGTAATTCTGTTTGATGTTGTCCCTCAGAATACCTGCCCATTTTCTTTATTTCAGAAGACAGTCCCGAGTCTAAAGAATGGATGAGTGGTCATGATTATAGTCTACTTAAGTCCATGTCTCTGAACTCTTATCCTGGATTGTGAGCTGATATTTCCAAAGAGCCAGGCTTCTTGGTCAATATCAAGGAAAAAGATCTCGAGTCCATGGATTCGATGGTTCAGTCAACGGCTCCTCTCAAGAGGTGCATTGTTGTCAAGGCTCAGAATGAGCTGCTCACAGCCTTGGATACAATATCAATCTCCAAGACAGCTAGCAATGTCGTGGCCAATTATCAGGCCACTCAAAACTCCTCACAGGTTGGTCACTAGAGCAGCTGCGCTGAAGGCATCATCACCAATTTCCTGTTTTGGAACTGGATTGAGGACCATATCACCTGTGCATGGTTCCATAAGGGTACTCATCCCTCCACAACCCAGGCCTCATCTAAGATCATGCAGCTGTTTGTTGACTTGCAGCAAATGCACAAGAATCGATCTTGCAGTAAACCTTTTGATGCCGCCAACTACCTCAAAGGATTTCAATTGAAGAAGTGATTCACTGGATTAAGTACAAGCACAAGTCTTTTTTATCTGGTCAGCCATTGATAAATGCAAAGAGGTGGTCAACATCATCGCTTCCTGGCTCAAGATCAAAAAGCAAGAGAGTAAACAGGCTCAGGCATGGGTTGTATAAGAGCTGGTTGCAAGAGTAGGAGCTCATGCTCTCACAATTGAACCTGTTCAGCTCAGTCTTGCTTATTCCATCTCAGAGAAGGTTTTTGGATTGGGGAAGAACAAGAAAGTGAAGTTCACTCAAGTCAATGATTGGGCTACACAATTCTTGGCCAAACACTTGCTTTCTAATTCACAAAGCCAGATCACAAGCTTGGTAGAGAGCATTTTCTCTGGCATATCCACATGCACCCCACTCAACCTAAATTGCATCTCACGTCTTGACACTATTGACCTCAAAGCTACTGCACCCTAGCCATAGCTGGCTGACCTGACATCTATTGCCATAATCGCGATGACAACTACGCCACTTCTTGCATCTCTCACTCCACAATCTCAAGCCTTGAATAGCATGATACTCACTATACCTAATAAGGCCACATTCAACTCCTTCTTCAAATCAATCGCTCTGTTGATGCCCTTTGTTGAAACCCCCAGTTTGGAGCCGCTGAATATACAACCTGGGTGGACTCAGGTTTAGAAAGACCACAATAAGTATCTCTGGGATGTTTACAATGGTATCAACAAGAAACTTCCATTCCAAGACTTGGCTAATAAATCATGACAAGTAATTCTTCAGCCTGGAGACATGTACTCCCATTGCTTCTTTACCTTTTACCACGATATGCACAGCCATAGCCAGCAAACACTCCCAGCCCCCCATCACCAGCATCTTTCAGCACACCTCTGATTTCAATCAGGAGTAGTAAGAAACAGTTCTAGGGACTATGTCAACTCATTCAGAGAAGGGAGGACACAGCAGGGGCCGTGGATCTCCTAATGTACGCACTTTTTGTCCTCTAGGGGCTCACCTGTAGCTATTTGATTAATGTATCATCAAAGGTCAGTTGACTACTAGAGCTGATGCATCAGAGAAGTAAGTTAACCATAGCGATCAAGTTAACCAAATTGATCAAGTTGACCAGAGGAGGTCATGTGACTTTTGAAAATCAAATAAATCAGATAAATTAAGAGAAAATATTTGATACTTACTATATTAGGAAATAGCACAGCCACCTTCTATATCATGTGATTTTTTATCATTTTTAAAAATCAGATAAATCAAAAGAAAATTATTTAAAAATTTCCAAATTAGGAAATACACAGCCACACTGTTAGCACAGCAACATCTACACCAGAAGAATAACTCTATTGATTAGATTATAGATATAGATATTGAATTAGATAACTTGATTGTTTTTTAACAAGTCTAAATTAGGAAAGGCTTATGTCATCCCAGCATAAATCATTTATTACCTAAGTAGGATGTGCACAGTGGGTGGCTAAATCATATATTTATTATTTATTTGGCTTTGAGGCCATAATTTCAAATTTTTAGAGTCTGAGCCTACCAAATAAGGTAGTTAGAAGTTACATGATCTGCTTATATTATCATTGTACTGTAGACTTACCATAGAGCTGATTTTAAAAGTCACATTATCTTCATTGGTTAACTTGACCACTATGGTCAACTTACCTCTCTGATACATCAGCTCTGGCAGTCAACTGACTAAGATGATGCATAAATCTGGCAGCAATGGCTGCCCCCTCCTATCTGGTTCCACAGCGGTTGCTATGTTGAGTTGGAAAGCTGGGTAGATGACATTCCCATCTTTGCCAATCCTTGGGAGGTTTGTAACCTCTGCCTGCTGCATTGTGATCTTAAGAAGTCTGGGTGGACCCATCTCAAGGGCTGTTATAGCAGCTGCTGTGCTACACTGAGTAATAGAGAGTCAGTTAGAACAGAAGAAAAAAAATGGCAGATCGAAATGTACTTGAAGAATATCCTTCCAGAGCTGTGCATTCTCTGACAGACATAAAGAAAGAACCTTTATATCCTTTCCCAGAGCTGAAAGCATCTTTTTGTATCTGAACTGTCAAAGCAATAGGAGAGCAGTGAGGCCTATTTTTAAGTGACCTTGCCATGTTGCTGTGCTCAAACTGTATCCCTCCCACCCATTTTCGATCCTCTGTCTTCACCGCCTTGTCATGCATTATATTCTCTTCTTTACCAAGGATACAATCCTGCACACTTTTGAAGTGGGCCAGAACTTTGGATGTTTGGTCCTCTCTTTAGATGTGGCAGTAAGCATACAAATATATCCTGGATGATATAAACTTACCGAGAAACCATCCATATATGAAGACAATTGTCTTTGAGCTTTTCTGACCCATATAGATCACAAATAACAAACACATCGTGCTTGCTAGGTGTCAAGGTGACAATTCCTAGTCGAGTGAGTCTATTGAACAATGTTGAATAGAATATAAAAGACTTACCAAAATTTTGCTGTTCAGCTGCATTGCTCAGCAGTTGAAAGGTGGATGAGTGCTTGAGGAGTTCGGCCTGAAACTTTTTGTCCCAGTCCCACATTCCAAGGATAATGTTTGCTTTGCAGTTTTTGATGAGCAGATGTGTTGGAATTCGATAGAGCTTGGGCAAGCAAGGGTCATGTCCTGGTAGGTTGAGCTCAACTGCACCCTTGGGTGGTGGAATGGCCACCCATATAGAAGACTCAATATCTTCAACTGCTGCCTTTTTTATGAGTCCTTTTATATAGGGCTCATTCTTTATAAACCCAGGACTTGGAGGACTTACCTCTGGCCCACATATTTACAGTAAACTTCAGTGAACTTCAGTAAGATTCAGTGAAGTTTAGTGAAGTTTAGTGAAGTTCCACAGTGTGGACAGGTCAATCAAAAAATACAAAAAAAAATTCCAAAAAATACCCCATTATCTGAGGTTTCCAAATCTGGTTGAATCATGTGACTAGCTGTATTTCTCTTTCAGTAAAATACAAGAAACTTGAAAATATAATACTTTTGGTAGATTTGGGCTTAAAATGTTCATAACTAAGTGAGAAAATATCTTACTGGTGTAATTTAACCTGATATAAGATGACATAATCAATTAGTATTCCTATAAATAAATTAAAAATTTTAGGAATTTATTTTTGGACTGAAGTTCAGTGAAGCTGAACTTCAGCAAACATCAGTGAACTTCAGTGAACTTCAGTGAGATTCAGTGAAGTTTACTGAAGTTCTATTTAGCTGAGAGGCTAATCTCAACCTATAAACATATATCTAAAAATAGAAAAAATACTCAAAAAATACCCCTTATCTGAGGTTTCCAAATCTGGTGAATCATGTGACTAGCTTCTTGTCTCCACAAGAAAACCACTAAAAAACACTAAAAAACCTAATACTTTTATTAAGTTTTGACTTAAAATGCTCTCAATCAAATAAGGAAACACATTACTAATGTAATCTAATCTGAGATAGAATATCATAATAAATAAATTTTCCTAGAAAAGAATTTACTATTTTAGGGATTTTTTTGGTATAGAAGTTCACTGAACTTCATTGAAGTCAGACTAAAGTCTGTGGGCCAGAGAAAAGTGTAGGTCCATTGGTACAAGCACCAAAGCTCCCAGTAGACCAGTCTATTGTGGCCTTGCGGCCATTACTATGCAATGGCACAGACATCGTTACTTGCTAACATCGAGAGTGGTGAGCTCCTACACAAGATTATTAGTTGAGTGCATGGGGGGCCCGCAGACGCCCTGTTACCAGCTTCAAGTCGTTGTTCGGAGATGCAAGGGGACCGGTCCCCCCTTGTTGCTCATCCGACACCCTTGGGTGCAGGCCCAGGGGTTCGCTAGGCGAATACTTTTGGATTCGTGTCTAGGAAGTACCACAGTTCTCCAATGTATTTTGGAACTCTGTGATTGCCATGTAGCAGCTTGCGCTTTCTGCACGCTACAAAGATGTGGTCTTGTGTCTGGAGGGGCACTCCACACTCACACCAATGGGATTCGTCGATATTGAATCTTTGGAAGTAAGATCCAATAGGTGCATGCCTGAGTATAGATCGGCACATGCGCATGAAGACCAACAAGCGGCCACTCACTTTGCCTAGCCAGGACCCGTCCTTGGCGTAAGTCGGCTGTACGATACCTCCGTCATCAGGCAAAAGTACTTGAGCTTTACAGGTCTCTAGGATGCCTAGAGCAGTCAGAATTGTCAGAGTTGTCAGAGTCTCTAGGCAGTAGAAATCGTTACTCTAATGTTCAAAATCCTAGGACAAACTTCAGCTACTCTGAGGTTGCTCTTAGAGTGCTCTAGAGCACTCTAAGATAGCCAAGGCTTTATTTAAAACAAAAACAGTACACATGTTGTACTATACATACAACCACTTTTATTATTTTGATTTATTGATGGTATTTATTATTGTTGTTGCTTATTTATTTATTTAATATTACTTATTGAGTAGTCATATTACTTACATTAGTGAATTACTTATTATCAATCATTAATAGATGTTATTGACAGCCTATAGATATAGATATTCTAACACTAAACATATATAGACATAAACCCACTCCATCATCAAGGTTTTGCATTTTGTTCAGTCTACTGGGTCAGATTTTTACACCAAGATTTGGACTTAGACAAATTTTTCAAAAAAAAATAAAAAGATTTTATCTCTCAAGTTTCACTTTTAACAATAAATTCTTGTTTAGGCTATCAGATCACAAGTTAAATCCTGACAGTGCTCTAAGGTGCTCTGAGAATACTCTCACAACACTCTAAGAAAAAATTGCCAATAAAAGCAACCTAGAGACTCTAAAGCTCTCTAGACCCTTTAGACAGCATAATGTGCTTTAGGTAAATCCAAAATCCTAGGCTGCCTATAACTGCTACAAGGCATTAATGTTTTTCCTGATGGTTGAGGTTCTGGAGCAACAAGAAGTTGTGGCCCTGGTATTTCTCGTTCTGGAACATGGTAGACCATGAGTCCAGGCAGGTAGCTATAGCTTTCTTGCAAAGACTGTCGAGAGATGTTGCCATGCGTCTGCTGCTGACAGGTGGGAGGCCGCGAACAAATTCATGAGCCTCATGATGTGGTCCCCACTCAAAGTGGGAGTGGACCATGACAAAGGTGACACTGTGGCCACCATTGGCAAACCATTGCTGGAGAGCGCAACACACAGCCAGGGAGTGTCCCTCGCCTGAGTGCACGGATAGGTTTACTGCTTGCCTCGCAGAGACAATCAAGTCTGTGAACAGGGTAATATTGTCAACATTGGGAAGGCTGCAATCTGGGGCAGTGACTCTGCTAGCAATGTATCTGGCCTGATGGACCACATCCCCTTGCCTGTATATCAGGTATGCTGAAGCAACCTGATGCTGCACATTGGCTGGCAGACTTGCATCCGTTCCACAATATGCAGCGTGTTCATCTTCCTTGAGCTCGTTGATCAAGGCGTCAAGTTCGATCTTCCAATTATTCACAGAGAGCACCTCATTCTCCATGTTAGTCTTGAAGTCATTAAAAGACACTTGGGCAGCGAAGCAGTCCATAAGTCTAAAGCCCAGGTGGTTCTCTGGTGCACACGGCTCAAAGACCTCCATCAGTTTATGATGATGGTTCTCAATCTCTATGATAGTACCATGGACTTTACCCTGCAAAGCAGGCGCCATGTTGGATACAGAGCAGTGGTGAACCTCTGCTCTTTTAACATGATCCTTGCTCAGAAGTGATCAGATTGGATGGGTGTCAGAGAGGGTAGCAATCCTCAGATTAGCACGATCTGCTAGCTTCCTCAAATGTAAATGGATGGGTATGAGGCCCGTCAGGGCCTCCATACCTCCCGTTGGGGAGGTGTGGAATGCCCCTGTGATCCACAGAGCAGCTTTACATTGCATCTGTGTTAGAATTTTGAAGGCAGTCTTGTTCTTGGTGCCTTCAAAGAACCAGAGTCTGAAGCCATATATTGCAATCAGGAGAATGCAAGCATGGTAGAGGAGGCACTTCTCTAAGGAAGGAAGGCCCCGCATGGAATTACAGAGCATCCTCATTGCCTGGACGGTGGAGAAAGACTTGGTGGCATAGTATTGAACGTGCTCAGTAAAGAGCAGCTTTCAATTGAAGTAGAACCCTAAGTACCTCCAGTAGGTCTTGGGTGTGAGGAGATGGTCGCCTGTATATGGGGTGTATCCTAGGTCGAGTGGGGGGTTGTGATTGCTGTGAATGCAATCAAAGTAGAATAGCTCAGTCTTGTTGTGTTTGAGGACAAGTCCAAGCGATGCAAATAGAGCAAACAGAATCGTGTATGCCTGTTTCAGCACTGCATTATTGTCGTCAAGTGATTTGGACTGCGTAAGGGCAGTCCCATCGTCAATGTAGGACAAGAGTCTGGACCCAAGCCTGATTGCCCGGAGCTTGAACAGCTTCATGATGGGCGCAATGAATAGAGCAGAGAGTACAGGAGATAGGGCAGAGCCCTGTCCCACTCCGACGTCTGCTAGTCTGAGGTCAGACACAAAGGTGTTCCACGTGTACGACGTGGACCTTCCTACAGATAAGACGCAAAGACATTCACCATGAGTGGCAGAAATCCCTGTTTCCAGAGGATTGCCATGAGGGCATCATGGTTGATAGATGGCAGTCTTCACATGCATGTGCCAATCTATACTCGGGCATGCACCTATTGGATCTTACTTCCAAAGATTCAATATCGACGAATCTCATCGGTGCGAGTGTGGAGTACCCCTCCAGACACGCGACCACATCTTTGTAGCGTGCAGAAAGCACAAGCTGCTACATGGCAATCACTAGTGTTGCTGCGGTCCGGCTAGCCGTGAGCCGGCTTGCTTAAGCCGCGGCTTTACATCAGCTTGGCTCCAAATGGCAAGCCGAGCCGAGATAAGGTGGCTTGGCTTGGCTTAGCCGGCGGCTTGAGTCGGCTTCAAGCCGGTCAATAAGTTCATAAGAGAGGAATAAATAAGTAGAAGAAAAAGGTAATTACACAAAGCAAGTCCATGTATTCGAGTGCATAACAGAGAACTTTACATACTGTCATTGTTGTCTTGACCTACTACCACTAAAATTCTGTCTATCGTATCAATTGCTTGCGCTAAAACATCAGCTTTGTCATCTGCTGGTACCACATCAGGAAAAGTCCTCTGAGCCCTAGTATTGCCTAAGATAGCCTGAGATTAAACAAATAGTCTGAGATGTCCCTAGCTACTCAAATAAAGCCTAGGGCTCCAGAGCCATTCTAGATTACCCTC
>Ga0247741_1001908_pt1 | contig 11582 bp, 8 predicted proteins | sample UWRJL213509R2_FD_180945 | JGI IMG/M metagenome (GOLD analysis project Ga0247741, IMG submission 180945) | Plant litter microbial communities from Arlington Agricultural Research Station in Wisconsin, United States - UWRJ-L213-509R-2 | ecosystem: Environmental > Terrestrial > Plant litter >...
GGCTATTCTGAAATATATTGTAGCCCGCTGTCTACTGCCGAGCGCTAGAAGCACCGGCGCTTAAATACTTAACAACGAGAATTGCCGATCCCGCACCGCAACACCTTACCTCTGCAGAGATTGCCTGTTTATTTGTATTGATATATTCCTTAAACACCACACTCAACCTCTCATCGAAAGGTTTGGCCTCGCCGTTACAATATTATCTTACCACCCTTGCGATCACTGCTATCTCTTTCAAGTTATGTCCTATTTATTTTTTCGCACCTTTGGCGGCACTCTCAAACATCTCGGGCCTCTATACCCCCATCGTAAGGCTCGTACATGATTGATTCACGAGTTAGAACTTCTTTAAGACTGGCTTTGTATATTGTCTCAATCGGGTGCGTTTCTCCGCATACCCGTTTACATATTCCAGTCAACTTACGCGTTCATTTGACTTCTGTAGGCATTGATATGAACAAAGGCCTGTATTGTCTTTTATTCCCCCTCCTACATCTATCAGGCCCTTTGGCTCTCCTCTTGGACCTGACTTCCGCCCTGGAACAACAGAGGCGGATGACGCAGAGAGGACCTGTTGTAGCGTCAACGGTTTATGTGCACTCTCAGAGCTCGAAGAGGTACTCAAGCTCCACAATCTAGGGCGAAGACTCAATGCGAAGGATTCGGGCGCAATATGGTGCCCAAGTGTTGAATTAGATAGATCTATGTACTGGAGTTCTACCCGGAAGCGAGCAAGGCTTGCGAGCCGGTTAGGACGTGGTCTTTGAGCGAACCCGTGGCGATTTCGTCTCGAATAAGTGGGACAGGTTCCGCACCGAGAGGGAACCCAGCGATGTCACTATGAATGAACACTCCAAGACCATCGGTAGCTACTATCTCAATTGTGTCTATGACTACAACGCAATAGAATCTTTTTGATACCCTCGTAAAAAGCTCTGGTGTCAAATATCCAGAGAGCCACACCCCGAAATATCAGCTGCCAGTGGTCACCGAGAATTGATGCGATGACCTGCTGTCGACGGTGACCGGTGACCTTGGGCGACTTTTGGTTGATGAGATCGGCACAACGCTCGTGTGCATTAATCAAAAAAAGAATGCAATCTGTATGTATTTTATCACTTTTGATCATTGCCTCGTACATCTACGTTTCGGTGACAGAGTGGAACACCGATGTAGCAGTCCATCGAAATTAAGCATTGGCCACTGAACATGGTATACATTCAAGTGAAGGGTTAAGTTTCAAACTACCGATTCTAACGCAAGTGGTTTTTAGATGCTGTCGATAAACACGAAGACGATACCGACCCAGGGTCAGAGGACTGGTTGGTGAAATCACTTCTTTCCGCGCGACTTTTGGGAGCTGAGCTTGAGCTTGGATTGCTTCTAGATGCTCGAAGGTCGGAGAGGCGATGAAGGAATCCTCTGGAGCTATTCTGTGTAGGACGAGTACTCCGGCCGTTTTCGCTAGAATAGATACTGGTCAAAGATAGGATTGATGTCATCAGGGAACTGAGTGGCGTATTTTGGCGACGGTCTTGCTCGAGATCCGCGTGCTCCTTGTCCTCAAATTCCACATCATCAACTTCGAAATCATCACCACTAGTAGAACCGTCGCCTCTCCTACTCTGAATGAAACGGTAGAAGTATGTCGATATTACGAGCGTATTGCAGACCATCAGTGCCACGATGACCTAGTTGAGGGTCAGGTTGATAAACGCGATGGAAGAAGTCTGGTACGTACCTCTATTTGGGATGCGGCCGTATTCAGCAAAGGTGAGGAAGGTCCCAGATTGATTCCGACGCTTGAAAAAATGAGGTATATGACGGCGGAGATTAACGTTAGGATACTGGCACAAAATGCAGCCAGTATCAAACGGCGCGGTCCCTTCGAAAGTTTTGCCTTCCAGAGCACGTACAGGGGATAAACAACAAGAATAGATTCAGCAAACACATCCACTAGATGGCGGATTAGAGTGGACTAAAGAAGGCGGATTTGTGACTCACAAGAGACAGTGATAATGCCATTTGGGTATTGGCCACCAGGCGTCACCACACAACGAGGCCGCATTCTGTAGAAAGGTAGAGTTTGGTTACCGCGACATAGAAGCGTATTGGCTACCATGCATGTAATGCCCAGGAGTAAGAAGAGCAGAGAGAAGAGATAGCAGTTGCGCTTCACAGGATTACCAGAGGGAAATATACGAGCGACGGAGAGTAAAAGACTGATGCGTGAAAACCTGAAAAATCGTGGGTTAAGAAATCATAACATGTAGTGAAAAGGGGCGCACCATAAGACTACTTGCAGCAAGAATACGGAGAACCAGAAGGATTCGATCAGATGCTTAGGTGCGCCAACTAAAGCTGAGGTTAACGAAAAGCAGGTTGAAGAAGAACTGGTACGCACATTTGTCATGGAATTTGAAGCAGAGTTGTACCAGAACCGAGATATCAAAAGAAACGGCGATTACTGCAGCGTAGTCGTCCCAGCCAATCTTTTTAATTCTGAAGCGATGGATAAGACGAAAGATGGTCGATCCGATGGCGATGATGTGGAGGACAGTGAGAATGACTGATTGAAGAGTAGATTTAGTCCTATCCCAGCTCACATTGCACCAGCGAAGTGTACATACCTTCCCAAGCAACAAGAGACTGAACTGGCAACATCTCGGTAGGCGAAGGATGGGCCTCGAAGCTGGGGTCAAGAAGCAAGACCTGGCGGCTTTTATATATTGTCCGTTGTTCGTGGTAAAAGCCTTTGAGTAAGTGTAGGGACGCAGAACGGAAGGAATTGAGCTCAATTCAATAATTTCAATTTGGCATATTCCTTCGTCTCAGTTCGGCTTTCGTAATACCTTCACGTTGTCATTAGCACCCGCCAATCAGCAAACACTGATACTCCTAGGCATAGAACCAGTGAACTTCGAGAACAAAACATGGACTTTCGTTTGCCTTCCACCTAGGTCAACTCGGGAACACGGCTGGTGAGAGTTGCGTTCCCTATTCTTCAGTCAGCAGACGGCCTTTTGATGTCGTGATGCGCTTGCAGCTGATCCACTAAACAATGTACGAGAGGCAAACTGACAGCGGAGCTTGCCGTGAAACCTCCTTTTTCTTGGTTAACCCTCGTGGGAAACGCCTAATTAGGTTCTAGTTTCCAGGTACGCCTGAGGTGAGGCTCACGGGAGTGCGAAACATAATCGGGGAGCCCGAAGAACCCGATTGGTTGAGGCTACTCGGTCCAGGCTCAATGGAAGTTTGCTTTTCTTGTTTTGTCGTTCCCTGAGAAAATGTCTACGGTACGTCCACTTTCATAAATTTATATAGTAATCCTCCTTAACCAGCCTTTTGAGGGCCTACTTGTGAAGATGATGGAAGTCTAGTCCGCCGTTCAAAATTACTGGTGCGACCAGTGATAAGAAATATTTAAGGAATCACTGATACGTAAGATATTCGTGATAAGTTACTGTATCCATGGAGCAACAATATCTTGTCGAGAGAAAGTAAATGAGCACCCATGAACAAGCATCGAGCATCAATTGTCATTGGCTACGGCAATTCGGGTAGAATAATTCTTGAAATGCATCGATTAATCAAGAAGTACAAAACCTACGAATGTTTGAGGAATTTTAAATTCGGCTCTAGAACCTTCGGAGCATACCTTTTGCGGTACACTAGGCGCCTGGCAGCATAACCTCTTCCACCGCCGCAGGTCGTTGGATGGTATCCCGGAATGTGTGCTGTTATATCCCAAGGCATTCGACTGATGGTAGGTTAAGTATTATAAAGAATGTATGGCGATCCAGCCCATAATAATAATAACGTGAGGGGCACGATACAATGTTGACCCAATGCCTATATCAAAAGGTGATTGGGCTGCTATGAATCTCACTGCAGTCGAAGACACAAGAAGGGAGACGGATAAGCGCAATAAATCTGATTTTCGTCAGAAACAGTGGAGACTCAGGGCTGCATGACGGAAGTCGCCTAGTTGAAGAGATGAATGGACGGTCCATGTTTGAGTTTATCATAGTAGACAAAGACTGGGCCCTGGTAGACAGTTCAAGAATTGAGTAAATGAACCGCAATATGCCCTACTTCTCAACGAAAATGTGATCAAGTGGATAGCGGGTGATGAGGGAAGAGGTTAAAAAGGCTTAGAAACCAGCTACTTGTATCGGCCGGTACAGACGGGAGAATGTGGTCTGAGCGCTTACCTTGACCATGTTCATCTAAATCCTCGCAGAGTCCTCGTCTTCATCTCCCGTGAACACATTCTGATATCAGCAGTGCAAACTCGAACAGATCCCTAGATGAGGCCCTAGTAGAGGCACCAAGTGGTTGGGAGGCGCTAGAGGGACTGCGGATGGTTGTCGGTTGTGCTTGAATGAGGACTGGAGCACCTGGACTGAATGGAAATTGAGAAGCCGCTAACGACATCAATTACCAGGTGAATGGAAAGCGATGCCACCATCGGATGGACGGACTTGTAATGGCAAGCGTTATGGGCATATAAAGCCGTTTTCGATATTCAACTGGAAGAGAAGAGAAGAACGATAAAAAGACGATTAAGTCACGGAACAAACAAGAAGGGTAAACATTGAATATTGAGGTATCGGCGATGCTTTCAGCGTCGCCGAAGGGAAGCATCATTCTTCCAAAGTCACCAGTACTAAAGATGTGAAAATTTTGCTGCCTTAGATTGAGAGAGCATGCAGGCATTAACACCTCTACGGGAGGAGAGTATGTACCACCGTATATACCACGTATATGCTATACGTTAGCTGCCACGCCATGGAGCGCATAGACCTGACGGGTATTGCAGCGGGAAATATATGTTGTTTCACTTCATCACATCTGAGAAGTAGTATAAACATGAGTCATCTTGTTCTCCTCCTTTTTTGAAGAACAATCCAAACTCACTTTGACCTCGTCTGCGCGGCAGAAATCTCAGAGTTCAATCCTACAGATACAAGGACGAACATGTCGTTGGTCTACGCCACGTTGTGCAACTGGTACTATAGTATGCGCAGATCCTAGACCAAGTCTTTGAGTATGATTTGGCTCCTCCAAAGCAGAAAGGATGAGCGTTGTTGAGAAAATAGCGCACGCATTGGATATGGTGAATGTCTTCGTAGTTGCTGACACCATTAGTCACACGGTTCTGGAGACAGATTAGATGAGAAAGCTAAAAGATAGACAAAAGGGTTTGGGTGAAAAAGCCGCCGTTGGATGGCAACTTTTCAGGCGAGAAATATATTCCAAGATCTCTGGTCTGAGATGAGACGCCACGGGTGGATGGGTCGACAAAGAGGAAGGCGGGTGGAACCAAAGTACTACGGGAAACCCTATATGGTATCTAGAGTTGTGGCCATAAGATATTAAGAATATACCGCAAGCAAATTGTTAAAAGGGGAAGTACGTGCAATGTGTTAAGACATGTCGGGTACATTCAAAAACCTAAACTCTGCAAAACCCAGTGGGAAAAAGCAAAGGTTTAGGGAAAACTACTGGCGTGTTCTGTTACACGAAGACTTCGTTCTTTCCTCCTTCCCTCGGACTACTTACGTCCTCCTCCATCATCAGATCACCATCAAGTGCGAGAGTGACAAGTATTGTGACAATCACTCATTGCAGAGCTCTTACTGAAAATGTTCTGTGGTTCGTTCGCAAGCTCGTCGGTCTCACACATCCTACTAGTGCTAGATCGTATCTCTATCCCTATAAATCCCCGAATCTTTTCTACCAACCACAATCTTGCCGTCTGAAGCCAGCGCCTACGTACATGTTCTTTCATTACTTACCCTTTCTCAATGTCTATCGTATGCAAACTTAGACTCGCACTCGAAGTCTCTTCAAGCGGATACTCATCGATCGTCCCCATCTGATGCAGGACTCTAACCAACTTCCAGGCTATGCCTCCTGCTCAAAATTACATCTACACCTCTTGGAAGTTGGTACCCACCTTGTCACCACTCTCGAGTCGGTGTACCGAATATTATACTTGGTTTCTGATCCATTCAAGCGCTCGCGTGTGTCCAAATAGGTATATCCGTCATCCCGCCCTTCCTCGGGGGAATGAAGGATTTCTACAACTCTTGTTGTCACACTGTACCTACCAAAGAAGACGGAAGACATAGTTTTGCTCGACATCCTCTTATCCAACTCGTTGGGAGAATCAAGAAACTGTTCATGTAGTAGGGGTAAAATGGAACGGAGATCATGGCTAATGAGTGTAGGAGTGGATGGGATCGCCGATTTTGCCAGGAGGTTGGACCCGAATCTGATGAGGTTATGTCCGAATCCGTTGACTGGAGTGATGCTCAATTCTTGCGAGGTCAGGTCAGAACGCAGGTCAGAACGCTTCCCTTCCAAAAGCGGACGAATAAATTCCACACTCCGATTTCCCCAAGCTCAACGGTCCGAGCGCCTCCGAGCGCTCTCCTGCCATCCCACGCTGTCGCTATGTCCTCTACATGTACTTGACGGTGGCGCTCAGGCAACGCGCGTTCGTCGCACCCCCGGCCCCGCCTCCTCAATCTTATGCTACTGCATTCTGCGCTTCTTACATTCTGAATGTGGTCTACAATTGAGTGGATTGCGTTGTACTTTTGATAATGAAACTTGAGCACGTAAGTATCGACATGACTTTTTAAGTCCGGCGCGGTCAAATATCGGTTCTAGTCCAGTTGGGCCACCAATTAGTTAGAGGTTGGTCGGGTCATAATAATAAGAGGGTCGATGGTTTTTTCTCCAAAATTTGAGTGAAAGATACACACCGAAACTTCTGGGTTAACCAGCAGCAATCGAAAGCAGTTCCGAACTTCCTCGGATGGCCGACTGTCCATGATGGCAGAAAGTCTGGGTCTCGGAATGTCCGGTGTCCGCCATCCGCCAGCCAACGACGTGTCCGATCACGTGACAGCGACGCGGGCAGCTCAGCGCTTTCTGCAACGAATGTCCCAGTCTTTCCCTTCACATTCCTGCACATTCCGCCTTTTTTTTCTTCAGCAGCTGGCTATATATGAGACGGTAGGTACGTCAGATAACTGGATGTATGCACTTTCACCAGCTCAGAGCTGCACAAACAAGGTTATAAAGTGTTAGGCGCCGAGGCGATGGCTTGCAAGTCTTTCCTACTCGTTCTGCAACGCCATTCATCCAACCACCTATGCTTCCCCCCTCTCCACTCCCTGAACCCACGCCGTCTTCAAGTATCCAACCGATTGATGCTCGCCCCAACCCTCACGTCGCCAGCCACCTTCCTCCTATCTTCACTGAGCAACTGGCGCGTGAGCATGAGCTTTGTGAAGTCCACCACCGCTCAGAGTCTGAAAGTCTGGAAAACACTACGAAGGCCAAGCAAGGCGTTTACCGTGCGCTCAGTTAAGCACCTGGGGCTTGGAAGATGTCCGTCTGCCTTCAATAGACCATAGTACATTTTCTGGAGTTAGAAGTCGATTGGTATAACTCGATCCAGATCGCCGATCATTGTGCATTTTCTGAGACGGCGAGGATTTCGGAGTTAGTGGAAGGTCGTCGTGCACACAGGCGTGAACATTAGGACCCAGAAAACTCCTGGTAGTTGAAACCAGGAAAGTGAGGTCGATACTGCGCGCACGTGCCACTGGCATTGACTCATCACGGGGTTGGAGACGCGTGGTGACCCAATTCTCGGGTGCTGACTATTTTCAAGGTCTTTTATAACATATTCAATCTTCCTGGCGGATGTACGATAAAGAATTTGACAGAGGCCTGAAATACAGACTGAATCGTCGAGCACCAGAGGTGAAACGTGAACCAGGAGGTGCAACTCACCTAGTTGACTGGCGCCAAGTGTATGCCTAGAGGTCTGGTTTTTTATGTTTAAAAATCCGGCGTGCAAGTTAAAATTTCTACTGAGTGTCCAGTACGTATCAATCTGATTCTGTGCTTTGTACTGTCGACAGCCACGGATAGGCGCCATACATTAGGTGTTGATACTTGAACAGGTTCGAGAAGCGATGTTTTCCTACCTCATGCAACTTATAATTTCAAGCCAAAATACCTATTTTCCGAATTACATGAATTTCGACTGTCTCGTGGTGCGTGACTTATGTTGTCGTCCATTTGCGGAGCGGTACAAGCCCTATCAGTGCCAAAACTTGAACTTAGGAGGATATATAATATGCATAGGTTATGTTTTGCCAGCTTTTGCGGTTTCTTGGGGTCTCGTTGTCAGTTCTGAACCACACCCAAAGTTAAATGACCTTCGAAAGAGAAGTTGCCGTTTTAGGACGTTCCCGACGTCCGTGGGATCGGCGATCTGAATCGAGATATACCAATCGACTCATCACTGCATTTTCTGAGACGTTTTAATACAGTCTACGACGGAGAGATAAACTTCATTAATATGTACGTTAACTCCCTGAGCTATCTCTAGTCAATGTACCTTTGCTCCTCTGAGTAAGAGGACAAATCGAGCTTCTCGCCGATAGGACTTGTCCTTTTCTCAATTCTTGATTAAGTTGTTGTCTATCCACCTAATCACACAATGGCTACAATAATAACTATAACACAAATTTGGATATCCCGACGCTCAGGGTTCCGTTTAGGATGGGCGGCGATTGTCAAGGTGGCGGATTCGGAGTGTGAAATTTATTCGTCCGCTTTTGGAATGGAACCGTTTTGACCGGCGTTCTGACCTGGTCTGACCTGACCTCACAAGAATTGAGCATCACTTGGGTTGAGGAGGGACGGAACCGAACTCGGAAACGGAATCGGAAGTGGCATCGAGTGGTGCGCCTGCTTTGGTTTCGGTATCAACACCGTCTGCCACTCCACCTCTCCTATCAGTCGGACCCACAGACCAACATCGCCATTTCAGGTATCACACCCCCTCTCGTGACGTTTACAGATTTGGCAGATTGAGAAATCACCCTGGACAAGGTTAATGACGGGCTCAAAGGCTTGAAGATCTGTGCAGACACCGAAAAAATGGAAGCTGCCCAGAGAAGGACGAACTGGCTCCAATCCTTCAGATCGTCCGGTATGAATAGGAAAGTGAGCGCGCGCGAAAGCATGAAGGTTGATAAAAATGGATAATTTAGGTGAGCTTTTGTTCGGTTTCGTTTGGATATTGAGATTCTGAATTTCATATGTCAGATAGACGTGATGTCATTTGAACAGCAGAAAATATGGCCTTTCCGACTATTTCTGAGGACTATTCAGCATTATTCAATATACTCCGACTTGCCAACGCCATGCAGACCCCTGGTTTAAAAATGAAGCTTGGACGACGGTCAAGATATACGTAAGTTTAATAATAACTTCAACGAATTCGCCCTACCCAAAACCCATATACTGTGCAACAGCTCGCATATATGCAGCTAGGATGGTGTCTATATCGTTTCTTCGATCTTCACGTGTTTAGCACCACGATCATCTTCCGGAAGGCCTCTCGCATGAGACTTGAAACTTGAATGTTGTTGCGCTGTTACAGCGTTTGATGATGATATCGTCATGCGATCTGGGTTATGGTATATATACCTCGTCAGAACCATAGCTTTTCTTCAGCTCGTCTCACTGCCACCATTATCATCACTATGGTCTATATTACAGCTGCATGCAAAACCGTAGGCCTACTCCAAGATTTCTCACTTGAACCTGAATTTGGAAATACAGGACTGGATTTGGTGGTGTGGTGGGGCATTGGACTCGAATCGGAAGAGCGAAGGGGAGAAAATAGCGGTCCGGCCACCCACTCCAGCCGCAATTGGGCTGCGAACCCTGTCGTTTGGAGATTCGCTCCAAGGTAGACCCTGGCGTACCCAATAGTGGGCATATGGAGCAGATCCACCGCTGAGTTGTGAGAAAGTCCAGTAGGCCTACGGTTTTGCATTTAGCTGTAAAACCACCACCACCATCCTCGCTCTTGTTGCTACTGTTGCGCCAGCGTTAGGCACACCTGTGGAAGCAGGGAGGTGAATCCCTTCAGTTTCTTCTTCTTTCACTCTTTTGCTGGCATCGACACCCCTAATATCCTTTTTTCAGGCGGGTGACGGCCGTCTAAATTGCCTGGGACGAGATTAATCGCTGTGTCCAGTCGGGTTACGGTAGGCGGGATCGACACGGATGAAATCCAAAACAGTTTTCAAAATCGCCGCGAGAGATCACATGTTTCCTATCTCAACACGGTTGGGCCCGAGTGGGCCGGCGGTCCGTCGACTTTTGGTACACTATTTACTGTACTCGCAGGAGGAGAAGAGTTCTGAGCATCTGTCGCTGGCTTCATACTAGTATATAATGGTATATACGGGGGGTTGATTGTATTAAAATAGGTATGTGAGTCGCAGGGTAGTATGAAATTGTCCAAATCATGAAGGGTATTTCACTATTATTGGTCCGTGAGGGTGTCTCTACTGCCCAGGCGTCGATTTGCACCATTCGGTAACCACATGTTTCCTGATTCCGACGGACCTATTTTTGAGGCAAATGAGTAAAATTTGAGCGAGCTAGATCTGATATGCCTAGTATGTGCAGAAAGTTTATCGCCGCCTCTTTGACGCTCCGCGGGAAAGCCACATAAGCACCAGTACCCAATATTTCACCCACTTCGAGCAGTCGTTTTCAAGTCTCTATAATAGAAGACAATCTTTGTATATAAATTTAATTTAGGAGGATATGTAGAGTTTGTCCCAGCGCTTACATGAGTTACTTTTGCTGGGCTGCAGGCACTTAGTTTCTTGTATTAACTGAGTCCAACTTTACATCTTCTAAGCACCACAAGAGGGGCTGAGGGTTACAAGAATTATGTTTCGTCGTGAATCACTCATGATTCGCTTGAAGCCTACTTTGCAAAGTGGTATCTGGCCAGAAAACCCGTGTGCCCACCCGAATTCAAATTTACTTATTGACTGGATAGGCTACTTTACACCAGTTGGCGGGGGAGTGCACAAGCGCCAAGCCGTATATTCATTGAAGTTATTCTACGATAGCAGTAACATAAGCGGCTTTTATACCTACTCGAAGCTAGCATTCAGGAGTATTGCAATGTATTGATGTAATTGAGAATCAGATAGACTGAGAATCTCTTGTACGCAAGTTAGTGCAAAGGGCGGCGCGAGTACAGCAGCGGTCGTCTGCCGTAGGCGTGAGAGTGAATCCCAATTCGGTGAAACCGGGTGTAAGAGTGAATGGGCAAGGAGGGCTCGATCGTCGAAACGGGGTGAGCGGATATGTTCGAAAAGGGGAAAAAAAAGGCACCAGAGGGGTGTCAGGGGGTGTATTCGTGCGTTCGAGGTGCGTTCGTCGAGTTCTCGTCGTAAGAACTAGGTTGAACTTCGTAGTTTGTCATACCTCGTGCTGGTGAGTGAAAGCCATATATTCACCAAAATTTCTATGCTACATAGGCAGTTTTCATACCTACTGGTAGCTAGAATTTAGTGGTATAAATATCACAAGCTAGAGGTGAAAGGGTTCCGCAAACGATAGATAGAGTAGAAGGTGCAATGTGATAACATGAGTCGGAAAATCAGAGACAAGTCGAAATAAAAGATCATAACCTGGAAACCAACGCGGATCGCGTCATAAATAAGTTGAAG
>Ga0247741_1001909_pt1 | contig 11581 bp, 6 predicted proteins | sample UWRJL213509R2_FD_180945 | JGI IMG/M metagenome (GOLD analysis project Ga0247741, IMG submission 180945) | Plant litter microbial communities from Arlington Agricultural Research Station in Wisconsin, United States - UWRJ-L213-509R-2 | ecosystem: Environmental > Terrestrial > Plant litter >...
ACCGCTCAGCATGATGTTTTTAAAAAATCTGCTGGCAGAATATTGTCCGCAGGTAAATGTAATAGCCACGCCGTGTACCGAAGAAGATGCCGTTATCGCCATTACAAGCCTGCAACCGGGACTGGTGCTGATGGATATAGAATTACAACAGGGTAACGGCTTTTCGGTATTGAAACGCACCCGTCACCATAATTACCAGGTCGTTTTTACCACAGCATTAGATCATTCCGGCATCCGTGCCATCCGGTTCAGCGGTGTAAATTATCTGCAGAAACCGATCGATATGGAGGCTTTGCAGACAGTTATTAAAAAAATTGCTGCCGACAAAACCAATCAGGCAGCAATCGCGGTACAGCATTTATTGAAGACGCTGGATAACAATAACCAGCCAGCGACTTTATTGCTGGAAACCGGCGCGGGCAACCAATACATACAACTTTCGGAGATCATTTATATAACATTTGAAAACGGCGCCTGTATTTTTCATACAGGAAACAATGCAGTATCCGCCTTGGGGTACAACCTGAAAGACTATGATATATTGTTGAATGAACTGGGTTTTTTCAGGCCGCATGCGGATTATATCATCCATCTGGATAAAGTTGCCCTGCAAGCCAGACCTGTACAGGATACGATAACGATGATGAATCAAACTGCCATCCCCGTATCGCCCAAAAGGCAGGAGGAATTCAGCTGCCTTTTACTCAGCCTGGCATAGTTTCTTTCATCGATCGTAATTGATCCAGGGCCTGGAGGCATACCGGCTCAATTTGCCTAAATAAGACGGAAATGTTTGCTACCGGCTGAACAGCCCTGGCCAGTTTCTCCATTTCCAGTAGAGGTTCCCCGATCAATTTTTGCAGCCCAAAAAAAGCTATCGTATTACGGAGTGTATGCGTGGTTTTATAAATGAGTGGATGATCATTTTCGTCTATGGCCGATCGTAAAGCAGCCAGGTCTTTCGGGTGTTGCTGAAGAAAAATACCGATCATTTCGACCATGAACTTCGCGTTATTCTTTGTCTGGATACGTAAAAAGCCAAGATCGATCAGGGTATCTTCCCCAACATGTTTGGAAGTGACAGCTTTTATATCAAATTGCCTGATCTTTTTCAGCAGGTCTGTTGCCTTATAAGGCTTGGTTATATAATCATTCATACCCGCCCTGATGCATTTTTCTTTTTCGCCCGGCAAAGCGTGGGCGGTCATGGCAATGATCGGTGTGATGATGTTCAATTCATTTCGAAGCATGCCGGCGCATTGGTAACCGTCCATCACAGGCATTTGGATATCCATCAGGATCATGTCAAAGGAATGTTCTTTCAAACAGTTCATGGCCTGTTCGCCGTTTTCTGCTACCTCGACTTCAAAACCTTTTTCTTCGAGGATAACCGATGCAAGTTTCTGGTTCATCTGGTTATCTTCCACCACCAGTATCTTCTTTATGGATCCGAAATGAATATCATCCGCGGCCTCTACAGGTACGGCGGTGTTCTTGTTGAAATTGCTCCTGACGTAAGGAATCCTGAAGCGAAACTCTGTGCCCTTCCCGGCCTCGCTTATAAAAGATATCCCGCCACCCTGTAATTCTATCAATTGTTTAGTAATGGCAAGCCCCAGCCCCGTACCGCCGTATTTTCTTGTGGTATCGGTATCTCCCTGCGAGAAGCGTTCAAAGATAGACGGGGCTTTGTTTTGATCGATCCCGATACCCGTATCCCTCACCACAAATTCTATTTCAACATGATCTTCTTCTTCTTTTTTTAACATACAGGATGCATATACTCCGCCCTGTTCTGTAAATTTCACAGCATTACCAATGAGGTTGATCAATATCTGCGTGAGCCGCATTGGGTCGCCTTCTACCAGGAAATCAATGACTGGCGACACCGTACAACAGAATTCAATTTGTTTCTGACCCGCTTTGGCCCTGAACATCATTTCCACGCTATGCAGCAATTCGGTAATACTAAAAGGCATTTTTTCGATAATGAATTTGCCCGCGTCTATTTTTGAGAGGTCCAGCAGATCGTTGATGATGGCCATTAAACTATTGCCCGAACTGCTGACCGCTTCCACATAATCTTTTTGAACGGCCGTAAGGCCGGTTCCCTGTAACAGGCCGGTAAATCCCAGGATCACCCCCAATGGTGTACGCAGTTCATGGCTGATGTTGGCGATAAAATCTGATTTGGATTTTGATGTCTCTTCCGCCATTATTCTGGCCCGCTGCATCTCTTCCTCTACTCTTTTCCTGTCGAAAAAAGTAGGTACTTCATAAGCCGCCGCTTTTTTGTAGCGTTTGCCTGCATGAAATTTTTCGAGGTGCTCCTGTATCTTTTGCGGCGAAGCCATGATAAACGTACAGTGTTCATCGCCTTTAGCAGTGCAACTCACTTCTACCGCGGTAAGCGGCAGGTTAAAGCTTTCCTGACACCAGCCGCTCGAATAGCCGGCGTTCATGATACAAACCGGCGTGGTGGTTTGTTTGCCGGCCCGCATCCACGAGTCGGCTTCAAAAGAATATGGATGATTATAAAGGAGGAAAAAATCTTCATCCGGGGAGGGATTGCTTTCGGGCAATATATCTACAAATGCCCAGCCCGAATAGGCAAAATGCACTGTACCGGCGCTCAGCTTGGCCACCGGATCGGTGAGGTTCATTTTTTCATGAAAATTGCGTGCATCATTCATCCCGATCACATGGGCGATATCGAATAAAAAGTTTTTACCAATAGATAATGCTTCTGATCCGCCACGGTCGGCATACAGGCTTTGCACCGTTTCCAAAAAATCTTTTGATAAGGCTGAAGCCCTCACCAGCACATAACGCTGATCGTTGATCTCAATGGTACCCTGGGTAGGGTCCATTTTCAGACCACGGAAATATTCATGTACCGTTTGCTGCGCAATGTCGAACTGAGGGCGCAGTTCATCCGGCACCTGCACGGTATTTCCGGCAGGCATAGCACCGATACCCTTCCGAAGCAGAGCATTTTCCAGCTCCAGCTGTTCAATTTTTTGAAGTAATTTATGGATACCGGTATCGGACATAGCGAAATTTTGCTGGTTAAAAATAGCGATAAAATTTCACTTTAGTTTCCGGGGCATCTTTGACTTTCCTTGGAACTGCAGAGTTGGCAACCAGCTGGTTCTTTCATTTTTTATTTATGTCTTACTACCCTTCCAATGCCTGTATTTTTCAGGGCATGCAAAGTGCAGAAAGCTATAAGTTTTTATATGAAGAGGTAAAGGCGCTATAGTTTTTGCCTGTTGGAAAGTGTAATGCTATACCTGGGTTTACTTTTGATTGTCATATCTAACACAATATCGTACAGCCCGGCTTCTTTGATGTTTATATTGTAGCCATCATATGCAATGCTTTTATCGTCACTATTTACTCCCAGACTATAGCCCCAATCATTATTTAACCTGAACCTCAATTCACCAACTTTTAATGATAGGTTTTTAATATAGTAAAAATTTGGATTTCCTTTTCGGGTTTGCAAGGTAATATCTTTGCCGTCCCAACCACCCGGAGTAGCAGTTCCAATAATAATACCCCACGGAAAAGTATCAGATATTTTCTTTGCAGATTTTACTCCTCCGGGATGGCTTAAAGTCAGGGAATCTATTTTGCCACTTTGGTTTGCGTGGAAGTTGAATGTAAAGTTTTCTTCCAATTTAAAAAAGGTTTTTGTAACGGGGATTAATGGAACCCTTGGATACATGCCGTCTTTAAGCACCACCATTCCATCAATAATGTTTACATAAAAAGTTCCTTCAGGTGAAGAATACATTCCTTCTATATTGTGTAAATCATTTTTATTGACGTTAGCGATCTCAGTTTTTTTATAAGGCATATTATAAATAATGCTTGTAATATCTTTCGAAATTTTATCAATCGGGATCATCTCAGAATTTACCAGCACAATGATGGCAATATCATCTTCCAGGTCCCTTATAAATCTGCATCTGTAACCCGGAGCGCCCCCGCTATGACCAACCAGGACTTTACCTGAATTGGGAACTTTATAAATTTCCTGTCCAAACCCATAATGATCATTCAAATAAGGCGTATACATAGACCTAACTACATTAGTGTCTAAAATTTTCCCTTTATAAAATGCTTCGCTGAATTTATACATATCCTCCACCGTAGAGTACATTGCTCCGGCAGCAAAAGGATGGTCTGTTTTGAAACGTAAGGCTTCGTTAGAATTTTTTCCCGATACGAATTCATAGCCAAATGCCTTATTTGCGTTTTTCAGGTCATTGAAATGAAAACCACTATTGCTCATCTGCAATGGCTTTAAAATGAACTCTTCAATAACTTTATCGTACTCCATTCCTGTAACCTTTTGAATGATATACCCCAGTAAATAATAATTTGAATTGGAATAATTCCACCCTTTATTGGGTGAGAAATCCAAAGGCTTTCCTGCAAGGGATTTTAATAATGTTTCTTCATTTACAGTATATTCAGAGCCCTCTGCTTCTGATGGGATTCCGGAAGTATGTGATAACATATTTTTTATTGTGATACTATCCCCTTTTAGAAAGCAGGGAAAATATTTTGAAAGCTTATCATCTAAAGAGAGTTTGCCTTGCTCTTCCAGTTTTAGAATAACCGTTGCTGTGAATATTTTTGTAGTAGAATAAATACGATAGCGGCTATTATTTGTATTTTTTTCTTCTTTTGGAGCGTTTCTGTAACCGTAGCTTTTTTCAAAAATTATTCGTCCTTTTTCAGCGATCAGTACGGAACCACTAAATTGGTTTGCTTTTTCATAAGTAGTCAATAGCTCGTCTAAATCTTTGCTTTTTTGAGCAAAGATCATGCTGGTTGTAATTACTAAAATGGTTGTGATGATAAATTGTTTCACGTGTATTTTTCCTTTAAACGTACATGCCCTTAGGATGTTACAAGTTTTATTCAAGATTATATAAAAACAGAGGCAAAAAAAATAGCCACCCGAAGGTGGCTATTTTTATAAATAAAAATCGTTCTTATTGTTTTACAAAACGTGCGGCAGCAGATTGCTCTTTTCCATCAGAAGATAATAATCTTACTGTGTAAGTGCCTACAGGCAGGTTGCTTACTGTCACAGGAATATTGGTACTTCCTGCTTCTATATTAGCCTGCTGTACCATTATTTTCCTTCCATTGATGTCGGTTACAACAATGCTCATGTTGTCTTTAACTTTCACAGACACCTGCAGGTTGATCACATTCACCGCAGGGTTAGGGAATACCCCGGCGATGCTGAGTGTAGCCGCCTGTTCAGATTTCATCACAATGATGTTACTGTACTTGTTGCGGCCATTCGCATCCACCTGGCGAAGGCGATACTGTTGCACAGCACCTGTAGGATTTGCGTCGGTAAAGCTGTAGTTAAGACGAACAGAGCTGGTTCCATTCACTGCCTGTGAACTTACAAAACCTTTGCTCACAAAGCTGGCACCGTCGGAAGAAATCAATACTTCAAATCCGCGGTTGTCCTGTTCGCTGGCGGTAGCCCATTGCAACTGGTTGCTCCTGCCCAGCTTACGTCCTGTAAGATTGAGAAGCGTTACCGGTAATACGATGAAGTCATCAGATCCGATACCGAATTCCGAGAAACTCGTAAGGCCGGTCCTCTGCAATATTGGAGCAGCAGTAGTTCCGCTGGTGGTCACGTGTGTACCTTCCAAAGTCCATGGTGCATTTACATCTGTACGTTTTACCAGCACCAATTTTGATACATTGGTAACGCCGGCAATACCTGTAGCGGTAAATGTTCCGGTGTAAGTACCACCAGTCAGGCCATCCCCTGCTACTACGCTCCAATAGCCATCGTTGGAAGTAGTGGTTACGTTTAATGCACCCTCGGTCAATGGTAATCCATTAATACCTGCAGGGTTTCCAATCCATTCAGTGGTCAGTGTTCCTCCGGTTGTTGGAGCAGTAGTAAAGTTGATAGATGCATTTCGTTTAGCGATCGAGATCCCTACCGGAAAATCGTTATTACCGGTTACATTATTGATCCACCTTTTAAATTTACCCACGATGATACCAGAAGTGTAAGTGTAAGTACCAGGCGTTGCCGCAGCAGTTCCCAAAGTGAGCACGTTGCCTGCTGTAATGATATTTCCTCCGGACATAGTAAGTCCCGATGTGGTAACATTTCCACCGGATATGGTAACAGGATTGGTATTGCTGATGCTTAAAAGATTCAGCAAGCGGGAAGGAGGCATTTCATTCCCTGAAGTACGTGGGCCGATTTCCGGAGCGTACAATAAGTTGACACCTCCAGTTCCAGGATTGAATACCGGCGGTACGTCAAATCCGTATACGGGGTTTGTAGGACCTGCCACTCCCAATTGAACGATTGCAGTGGTAGCTGCACCATTACCGATGGTCAGTTTTGAAGAATTTATTAACCCGCCTGCAAAATTGTTGAAACGTAAAGTTGTTATCTGTGGTGAAGCAGGGTCGATGACTACACCAGCAACGTTATCTATTTCAAAAGATGTCAAAGGTGCCGTTACCACACCAGATCCTGTGTACGTAGTTGCACCAGATCCACCCAGGAAGTAAAAACGTGTACTGACCGCTGTACCGGTGAGGGTACCATTGTTGGTAAATGTCGGGCCAAGAATTAAACATACGAACCCGTTGATCACAAGTGTAGAGCCGGCAGTGATATTGGTAGTCCCGTTAAGGTTTACCTGTGCGATGGCTGTTGCAGTTTTAGGATTGGTAGTATTGTCGATCACAAAATTCGGAAGGTTCGCACGCAGACGGAAATTAGCTCCTGCGGGAGTAGCGCCTGTGCCTAAATTCAGCGTGCCGCCAAAAGTAGTAATTGCCGGGATCACGTTCCAGTCATTAGGTGTGGTTCCTGTGCATGGCGTAATAAGATTGATAACGCCCCCTGTAAAATCGAAGATTGAATTGGTAGCCAGGTAAAAACTGGCCTGTGTTGTACCGGTACCGGCGTTACCCACCACAGCGATATTAACCGTACCGCCTGTTTGAGTGTAGGATACCGCACTTGCCGGACTGAATCTTCCAGCATTATTTACAGTACCACCTTCAATCACAAATCTTCCGGTGGCTCCCCCAAGAAGCGCCGCAGTACTAAGCGTACCTACATTCCATGTACCTGCGCTGATACGGAACAGCCCGTTATTGGTCAGGTTACCGTTTTGTGCGGCAATGGTAAAATTCGGATTATTCAACCATACACCGGCAGTGGCAGGAATGGTATAAGCTGCCGTTGGAAACATTCGACCGGTATAAGTTGAATTACCGGATATCTTAAATATACCACTTGTCAATGTCAGGAACCCACCGGTAACAACATCGGTATTGGTGCCTCTTACCGTTAAAGCAGATAAATTGAGTTCCACCGTGGTGGCAGGAGTTGATTTATTAATTACGATCTGGCGAATATCTGTAACTGCCGATCCCCCGCTGGTAAAATTGGCATCGCTATTTCCGGTAAACGTTATGGAAGCACCGGCAAGATCCCCGGCTGTACTGAAATCAAGTGTTCCGGCATTGTTTAAAACTCCATTCAAAATGAGGTTATGCCCGGTTTGAGTACCAGCCACGCCTGACTGCAAAGTACCCGTTGTATATATCGTTAGATTTTCAAACACTGTAAGTGTTCTTGCAGTAGTATTTTCAAACTGAAGTACTCCGTTGATTGCGCCTATACCACGTCCGACAAGCACCCTGTAAGCACTTGCGTCCACATCGATGGTTACAGTGTGCCCGGTATTGATGGTAACATCACTATTAATGTCAGGTACCACGCCGCCCATCCAGGTAGCCGGGTCGCTCCACAAACCAGATGTTGCACTATTTACAGGAGTTGCGCTTGATGTCAATTGCATTCCGGCAGCAGCATTGCTGACTGCTCCTTCGGTAATGGCATACACTCTCCAATAATAGGCTGTACCCTCGGCCAGGCTTGTCTGTACAAAACTGGTGCTATTGGCAGGTGCGGTAGTAACATAATCATAATTGACACCGTCTGTAGACCTGTAAATTGCATAACCTACCTCATTGGATGCATTATCTGTCCAGTTAAGTGTCATCGCAGTTGCCGACACATTGGAAAAAGATAAACCAGTTGGCGCAGCCGAAACAGCTGGTGGCGTATACGAAAATGAACGGCGGACCAAATTTGAAGCCGAAGTAAGTACGGTAATAGGCCCCACCGTATATGCATTATTGACAGGAGTAGCAGCTGTTCCACTAAAAGTAGGGGTCGGTGTACCAGATTGCGCCGCCGTAACTGAACCTACAGTCCCTACGGCGTTGCCCGAAGAAAAGCCATATTGTGGCGATGTGCTGTTTGCATCAGCAGTACTTCCGGAAATCCCCATGTTCATGCTGCCATAAATACTTTGTATTGAACCGGTTGTTTCCCGCAATAACAATTGGTAGGTAAGGTCAGCAGTACCTCCTGCGTTGTAATAAGACTGCATGTTCAGCCACTCCACTACAAGCACCCTGTTGGGAGCCGTGCCGGTAACTTTATAATGTACTTTACCCGTGGTATGTGTACGCTGATCCGCTCCGTAAGAAGTGATCAGTGCCTGCGATGCCTGCCCTAACGGATCATACAGGGTGGTACCAATCACCGTTGCACCGAGGCGTAATGTTCCGTTGGAATTAACGGAAAACTGAGCATACCGGCCACCGTTCAAAAAAAATTCAAATCCGATATTGGTAACAGCGCTTACCGCATCATCCTGATCAGGAGCAATAAGCGTGGTAGTTCCAGAACTCATGTCGACCAGCGAGGAAATAGTATTGGTAGCAAAGACATAATTGGCGGTATTCGCCTGCCCTCGCACAAATAAGGAAAACAATGCCGTAAATAGCACTAAGTAAATTTTCTTCATACTTTGATTTTAATTAATAATTATGAAATAATCAGGTAGGTGTTGAAAATAAGACAATTACGCTAGCCAGCAAAATCTTTGTAAGTAATGGGTTGGATTATGAAAAAAATCAGTTGTCTTCTTTTTTTCAAGCTTTCAACAAAGAAAAGCCCTTCAACGGAAATTGAAGGGCTTAGTTATTTTTTATAAAATACGCTCATACAAATTTAATGAGTGATATCAATTACAATCGTATCTGTAAGATCTTTTACAGGGAGATTTTCTTTCCGAACATATTTACGCAACGGCATTTCAATGATGATCGCTCCCTCCCCGTCACCCGGATGCTTAACGATGGATAGATGAGGATGCTCTTCTTTTTTGGCAAAACCAAGGGCTTTCATTAGTTTTTTAACGGCAGACATGATGCAGTATTTTACTTCTTTTTTCTACCACAAAAGGCACACCAAATATAAAATGCTGACAGGAGGGCACTGCGAGTTTTCGATGAACGGACAAAATCAACCGTTAAACGCAATAAAAAAGAAGAATCGTAAAATGCCCGGATATCACCACCCTTCTTTCAAACCGTCTTTCAATGCCTGCTGGTATTTTTTCACATTAAAGCAATAAAGATTAGGTGACCGGTGTGCCCCACCTTTGCGTGGTTCTTCGTATTGATCCAAAATATCGTAACTGATCATTTTGCGGTAAAAATTCCCCCGGTTGAGTTTTTTATTCAGGATGGTCTCGTACAATTTCTGCAATTCGGGCATGGTAAACTCTTCCGGCAAAAGATTGTACCCGATCGGTTTATAATTTAACTCCTTACGAAGCGTAAGCAATGCCTTATCAGCGATCTCCCGGTGATCCATCATCAGTTCCGGCAGATCCGATACATCCTTCCATTCACATGCGGAAGAAAAATCGTCCACTACCGGCGTCACATCTTCATAATCGACCAGGGCAAACATGCCGATGGAAATGAACCGTTGTTTATTCCACAATGAATCCGGGTAATCTTCAAAAAAACCTTCGGAACGGTGGAGATTGGTAAACGTGCCAAATTCCTGCAGGTAAATATTTTCGGCTCCGGTACGTTCTTTCAATATCCTAGCGGCGGCTTCATGCACATTTTCAGTTTTGAGCATATAACCACCCGGCAACCCCCACAGATCCTGGTCTTTCAATTTTGTCAGCAATACTTTCAGCATTCCGCCATGAAAACCGAAAACCACACAATCCACCGAAATATGCGGCAGGTAGATCCTTTTGGCTTCCGCCGACATTTTCTCCAGTATTTTTTTCAACTGCATGCTGCAAATGTACGGATGTAAGCTATACAGCAATATGCAATGCCGGCAAAAATCAAAGCCGGAATAAAAAATATTGCAGTTTTCAAGTTTTAATATTAATATTGCTTCATAATGAAGCAATGAAGTTACATTCGTTCGATCGCTACTACTCATCTTTTAAATAAATACAGCATGCACAGCCATATCAAAAAAACTGCATTCTTTGTTCTGTCCGGACTGGTTTTTGCCGGGATTTCCTGGAAAGAAAAAAACAATATGGATCGGCTTGAAAAAACTCCTCCGGTTTTAACCATCAATGGATTCACCTTTACCGACCTGAATGGAAATGGAAAGCTCGATACCTATGAAGATACCCGCCTGCCTGTCAGCCAGCGTGCTGCCAATCTTGTGGAGCAAATGACGGATGAAGAAAAAGCTAATTTTTTGATCGGCACCGGTATGCCTGGCTTTGATGGGCTTACGCCGGTAGTTGGAGCCATTGAAGGTCGTGTGCCCGGTGCCGCAGGCGGCACTTATGCGATACCAAGGTTGGGAATTCCGGCTATCATCGTAGCCGATGGCCCTGCAGGCTTACGCATCAAACCGATACGGCCGAACGACATCAAGACATATTATTGCACCGCATTTCCCGTTGGCACTTCACTGGCATCCACCTGGAATACAGAGCTGGTGCAGGCTGTAGGCAAAGCAATGGGAAATGAAGTGAAAGAATACGGTGTAGATGTATTGCTTGCACCGGCGCTCAACATCCACCGCAATCCCTTGTGCGGCAGAAATTTTGAATATTATTCGGAAGACCCGTTGGTATCAGGAAAAATTGCGGCAGCGATGGTAAATGGAATACAATCCAATGGTGTAGGCACTTCTGTAAAACATTTTGCAGCCAACAACCAGGAAACAAATCGCCTTTCGATCAACGAACATGTAAGCGAAAGAGCGATGCGTGAACTTTATCTGAAAGGATTTGAAATAACGGTGAAAGAATCGCAGCCGTGGACCATTATGTCTTCTTACAACCTGATCAATGGCACATATACATCTGCAAGAAAAGACCTGCTGACAGACATCCTGCGCAACGAATGGGGGTACAAAGGAATGGTGATGACGGATTGGTTTGGCGGCTTCGCCGGATTCACTTCGATCAAAGCTGGCACGAGCAATTCGATAGCCCAGCTCAATGCCGGTAACGATCTGCTCATGCCGGGATTGCCTTCGCAACGCGATGCGATCCTCGCGGCTATTAAAAGCGGCGGCATTTCAAAAGAAGTAGTGGATCTTAATGTAAAAAGGATACTTGAACTCGTGATGCGTTCGCCTGTGATGACAAATTACAAATATTCCGACAAACCAGACCTGAAAGGTAATGCGGAGATCACCCGCAATGCG
>Ga0247741_1001910_pt1 | contig 11580 bp, 15 predicted proteins | sample UWRJL213509R2_FD_180945 | JGI IMG/M metagenome (GOLD analysis project Ga0247741, IMG submission 180945) | Plant litter microbial communities from Arlington Agricultural Research Station in Wisconsin, United States - UWRJ-L213-509R-2 | ecosystem: Environmental > Terrestrial > Plant litter >...
CCTTTCAAGGGAATCGTAGTCGTCGACGAGGCCTATATTGATTTTTCAGACGATCCTGCGGCAGTCAGTGCTGTGTCCTTGGTCAAAGAGTTCGCCAATATTTGCGTGATGCAGACTCTAAGTAAGAGCTTTGGCTTGGCTGCGATTCGGTGAGCATTTTATCATATCCTCCGTACGTGGTCGAGACTGACTCCACATCAGTCTAGGAATTGCATTTGCCCAGCCACCGCTAATACAGATCCTCACGAATACCAAAGCACCTTACAACATCTCCACGCCCACCGCTCATCTCGCCCTCTCAGCTCTCTCGGATTCCTCCCTCTCAATTATGCAAACAAAAATATCTACGCTCAAGTCACAACGCTCGCGACTCCTCTCAGCTCTCGCTTCCCCCACTTTTGTCGAGTTGGGGGTAGGGAGTAGTATCGGAGGGAATGACGCCAACTTCGTTGTAGTGCCAATACTCGAGAAATACTCTTCAAGTACTAGGAAGCCGGATAGTGTGCGTGCACAGAAGGTGTACAAGAAGTTGGCTGAGGAAGACGGCGTAGTTGTCAGATATCGGGGAAATGAGCCAGGTTGTCAAGGGTGCCTCAGGATCACAGTCGGGACCGGTGAGGAGAATGGTGTCGTTCTGAGGAAGCTAGAGGAGGCTTTGAAAATAATGTAATTAGATTCTTCTATCAGCTGGTTCTTGAGTGCGATGACTATTTTACATAACATGATACATCAAACTTTAGGCCACCTCAGAGTTCCCGAAAGAACCTGGAGTGGAGATATAATTTCAGAGTCGACTTGTAACTCAGCATTTGGTTTGGAACCAGTTGTTCACTGGCGTTTTGACCGAACACGCCTCGAGTCTCTTGTTTTTTTGTCAGTTCAGTCCAACAGTTCAGTTCTCTCTGGCGTCGATGCCCCTGTCCATAGTCCTCTCGATAATTTCACTCACGAACTGGCGTCTGAGCTCAGAGAGCGCCTGGGTAACTTTCTTTCATCCCGTGGGGTTCGATGACGGGATGACGATCGTGGCCCACATCCAGTCCTCGATTACGATGTTGAAACGTAAAGTGAAATCCATTTTATTCTCGAGCACTCTGGCGGCGTGTGTGGTGAAGCCGATTCTGGATGTTCTTGCCAAGTCACTATCTATCGACAGCTGTTGATAACTACGTGAATAAGAATAAATAATAAGATGACTGGGCGGGTGGGGAGAAGAAGGGAGAAGATATGTCGAGGCCGAAATTGTACGGTGACGAGAGATCGTGGTGGCTGTGTCGCACATGTCTCACAAGAAGTCTTGAAGCTTGAAGACGCACTGGCACTCGCTCTATCATAAACCATTTGATTTTGGACTCAATTTATCTCGTTCATGGCACTCAAAGCTGCGAGGGCATCAACTCTTCATACAGTAGTGGCGTATAACAGTATATCACCTCAAGATACAACAATCGGCGAGGACACTAGCAGAAACATCTTTTGGTGTGCTTTCCCTCTACTTATACGCTGGTATGTTGCCAATATCGAATAGAGCGGGAGAACTGGCCTCGATCTCAATGATATTCTCTACTTTCTTCCTGGAACCTCCAGAGTGAAACGGACTGAATGACGCTCGGAGGTCGGAAGCGCTCTCAATCTGCCTGAATGATGCTGTCGGGCGAGACATCTCCCTCCCTATTTGCAGCTCAACAACCATAAAAGGCCTCGATAGGGCCCTTAAATCGCAAAGCCTCATCTCTCACTTCTGTCGCTTCTACTTTGAGATCCCCCCTCTTCTCATCTGCATTTGAGACGATGAACTGGTTTTACTCTTTCCTTCAGTGGCTTTCGGCCATCGTCCTCTACCTGAGGTTGAGACTGGCACGCCCTTCGACGGATGTGGACCCCGAGGAACTACCTGTAGAGGAGCGCTCCGTTATCTTCCTGCCGCATCCATCCATACGCCAGTTATCTGAGAGGTGTTGCAACTTCTTTCCACGTGAGTTTTTTCGGTGTAGTGTCACGGCGAGTCATCACTAACGATGTATCTCTCTAGCCAGAGTACATGTGCCTGCTCCATTTTCTCAACATGCGGCAGCTACGCACGAGACTTTGTTACCCTTGTACCAGACCGATTCTTCGCCCTTGGTTGTCAGCAATGCCTCTCCTCAGTTGCCGAGACCGTACTCGCCTGTTTACTCAAGTCCGCAGTCATCTGTGGTGATGTCTCCGGAAACCCCTTGCTCAGCTTTCGACAAGACTCGTCTTTTGTCGCCTCTCGAGGCTCTCGCTACCACGACTTCAATCGTCGGACCCTCTCTTCCTTCACTCCACGGAAAAGCCGCCTTCACGCCTATCATAACAGCTTTTGGTGCTTCCAGTAGCGACGATAGCATGTCTTTCTACTCTCAATCTTCCCAATCTTCCTTCGCGGATTATGTGGCCGAGTTATCAGACTCATACGACAACATAGAAAACCTCTCAAACGCCAACCTCAAGTTCACTGCTCCAGCCGTAACGCCCATCCAGCGCCTGCAAATGGATCTCGCCGAGGCCATTGGATCACCTGCTCTCACCCATATCCATGATGGCGCGATATTTGGATATGCGGCCCAGCAAAAAATCCGAAACAACCTGGACGAACTTGTGCAAAAAAATTATGTCGTATCCTCCCATTCACTCAAATCCCTCGTCACTATTCCCGATGCTGTTGAGGAGGACGTTGCAGCTGGTACTGTTTCTAAATTCCATGCCATCTGGATCTTGACTGATCTCGTTTCAGCAGCTTTACCTGTTATTTCCCCTTGCACGGCTACCTTGGCGCCAATAGTCACAGATGACCCAGGCAAGCACCTGCATACGTATGCAGCTCGTGCCGTTTTCTCTCAGGAACCGAAACCACGTCACCAAGGCCGACCACTTTCCTTGGTACTGGAAGAAGAGTAAGTCCGATCGTGATTTTTCGCCTAAATAACAATAACACTATTCCTCACCAGCTCTGTGGTCGTCGACGAGGTTGCCGCCGAATACTGCTCTTCGAAAGGCCCTTTCGCAGCTACGTTCTCCTGCGAGTCTGTCGCTCCTATCACACTGGTGCCTGCTCCTCACGATGAGCCCAAGACGCCGAAAAACATTTTCTCCTGGGTCGATTTTGCCGCATCTCCGAGCGTCTCTCCTGCCTCGGAATATTCTACTATAACTTCTGACGACAACACCGAGCCCTGCACACCACTCACAGAGCATGGCGACTTCGCATCACCTAGCAACGCGTCCTCGTCTGGTGACAGCAAGACCGTCGGCCACCATGAAGATGACTATGCCACTAGCTCGCGGCGTGTCAGCCTCTATGGGGGTGTTCCTAGGACTCGTTACTCTGATTCTGCAGCGCTTTGGGTGTCAACTTTGGGTTCAGCTCGGGCTCTGGAGCTGGAAGGTGCTCGTAAGCAAGCCGACAACGTGGCCCGCTTCCGTGCATCGTTTGCCTACTCTTCGAGGCGCGCATCTGGTCTTCGTCCTCTGGTTCTGCCGACTCGTCTTGCTCAGCGTGAGACCGCTCCCTCTGTTGTTTAAGCGGACTTCTAAGTCTCTCTCGTTTCTCTTTCTCTTTTCTTTCGCCTCACGTTACCCTCTTCGCCTTTTCTGTCCTCTCTTGCTAAAACACCAAAACAGCTTTTCATCGTATTGCTGTTGGATATTTATGTTTATATTTCCCTAGTTATATACAACACACACATTCTTCGATTTATTAAAATACTAGATATTATCCCTCCTTTGCGTTGCCTTCATTGCGCGGCACTACGAGTAAACTATAAAATATCGTCACTTTTTATTCTGATAATCCGCACTCGTACTGGGATCATTGCACTTGCTCAGCGCTCATAATCGAAGGGAACACTTAGTAGGCCATCGTCAGGATAGCCGTCTTTCTCGACCGATAAAAACATGTTCATTCTCTTCATACATCCCCCATACCGAAATATCTGGGCAAATCTTTGGAAATTAATAGCACCAGAATAATTACCCTCCCATTTTGATGCCTTGGGGTCGACAGTCTTTAGGCCCCACATCAGAAACATTGCAAATAGGATTCCACGGGTTGTGCAACCCTGAAAACCACCAAAAACCCATAAAAAACCCCGAAACTTGGTGTCCTGGAGACTCATGTCCCTTTTCCCAGAAACCACGTGATTTTCCTTTATTTTAGCCACAAATTTTGAACACTTTTGGTTACAAATCTAGGTTTCCAGGATTCCGGAAACCCGGAAACCGCCAAAAACGTGCCAAAAACGTGCGAATCCCGGAAACTCAGATGCAAAGTTACTGATGCAGGGGAACAACTTCTCCATCTCCCTCCGTACAAAGAGGCCATCCGCAAATTATTTATAAGCAAAGGATTAGAAAATATAGAACACTATAGAACTGGAAGTAGGATGTAATACTGATCGCGAGGCACAACATCAAGACAGATGCAAGGTTGTAGACGACCCAAGCTTGTATCTTTCGTGGATCAATCCGGAGGACTGGACCTCGTACCGCTGAGCATGGTCTGCATGGGTTGCGGTCTATGCCCATCTGTACTCACAGGGCGATGTTTAGAGGGCTTTCTGGCCGCTCGAGTCAATTCGCCGAAAATGTTCATCGAATTGGGTTAGCCGCCTCTCTTGTGAGAAATATTTCTATAATTTAGACTTTCTCATGACATTAATTATAACTAAATCATGCACGGTTTACTTTTCAGCTTGGTAGTTACACTTGGTAGATTAAAGTATGGCCAAGGACTATACTGTTATTTATCTTATTTACCTCAAAGATCATTGGACTCTTGTCGTACTTTTCGGGACTCGAGGCTTGATAGCCGGTGCCGATCCGAGGCCCGAACATCCCCGTTAGGCTACGTCAAAATGACAATGTACTCACGTGCTCAGAACATAGACTTCGGCAAAGATTTCGAAAATTCTCTGTCTGTCTGACCACCATGTCCTCAACCTATGCGCACTATCAGGGACCTTCGTCTTTGCCCTCGGACTATGCAATTCTTTCCGCACTCAATCAAGACTCGCATGATGCATCTCCACATCCCGAACGAGGACTAGCTCGCCGCGAGAGTTTGAATGCCATGCACCGTGATCAGTATTTAAGACCTCCAAGACCAACCATTGGGACATATCCCAGAGACCAGATGAACGCCCCAGCGTTGGGCTTGCCGTCTGAAACGACGCCGTTATTGAGCAATCCACCTGTGCCGAGGATTGAGGAGCCCATAGACCGCGACGAGGCAGCGGACGATGAGGCGCCAGTAAAGATGTTCTGGGAAGAACTGTTTATCCTGACTCGATATGCGCTTCCTGTCTTTGGGTAGGTTTTTCTTTTCTGTGGTGTGAAATCTGATTCTTAAAATTTACAGAACCCATCTTCTCGAATATTCTCTCGTTATCGTGTCTGTCGTGTCTATAGGACATATCTCTACCTCCGCACTTGCCGCTATTTCACTTGGTTCGATGACGGCCAGTGTGACTGCTTTCAGTGTCATCCAAGGCTTTGCCAGTGCCTTGGACACTCTCCTCCCTTCTGCGTGGACCTCGTCTCAGCCCCACCTCGTCGGACTCTGGTCACAGAGGATGAGTGAGTCATTTCTCCTGCCATGCCGGCTCGATCCACACCCCACCTATGTCATCTGTGCTATACGGGACTAATACTATTCATCTCCCACAGCGGTGGTGATGTTCGCTTGCCTCATTGTATGTGTTGTCTTCCTTGTCAGTAAGCACCAAAATTAACTGTCCCACCTTGTAGCCGATGCTCCTCATTTGGTTCAACGCGGAATCTCTTCTCCTACTCCTCAAGCAAGAACCCGAAGTTGCGCACCTGGCGGCAGTCTACCTCCGATGGGTGTCGCTCGGACTACCTGGTATGGATGCTCCGTTGACTTTTCTGGTCTCGAGGCTGATTGATGTCTTATAGCGTACGCTTTTAACTGTATCAGCAGGTGAGTTTACTTTAACATTCAGACTGCCATTCCTTCTCGCTAGCCTCGAGCGCTTGAGTCGGCCGTCCGCTTAAATTACAGTCGGGATCGGATCTGAAGCTTCTACTTGTCTCTAACGTTATCTGCCCCACTCTAACATCACATCCATTCATTTTATACAGACGTTATTTTCAGTCTCAAGGTCCGTACTTCTTCTTGCCCCATATGAGGTTGCTTCGATTCGGTCCGCTTACGCCCGCTATTGGACAGGTCTATTTGCAGTGCCGACGCGCATCGTCTTCGTCGTCGCGCCTACCAACGTACTTTTGAATTGGCTTTTGGGTAAGTTCGTTCTGAAGATGTCTTATGCCTGGTAATGACACATCGCCACCGCTAGTATGGGGTCCTCCACCCTTCCGCCTCGGATTTATTGGGGCACCCATCGCCACCGCCATCTCGTTCAACCTCATCTCTCTCCTATCAATCATCTATGGCGTATTTTTTACCCCGAAGACTGCGTGGCATCCTCTTAGTCTGCGGATGTTCAAGAGTCTAGGCGTCATTGTGAATTTAGGCCTATCGGGTGTGGGTCAGACCGCGAGTGAATGGTGGGCTTGGGAATTGGTGGCACTTGCTGCTTCCTGGTCAGTTGTTTCATATCATTTCTGAATAATTGTGCTGAAATAGAATGGATTCGAGGCTTGGACCGGTTTCGCTTGCTACTCAGTCGGTGCTCCTCGTGTCTGCATCTACGACGTTTCAGGCGCCGTTCGCGTTGGGTGTTGCTACTTCTGTTAGGTGCGTGGAATTAGCGCGAAGAAATCTTGTGGAAATGCAGTTATTCAATGCACCACCTCTTTCACTAGGATTGGTAACCTCCTTGGGGAACGAAAGGCCAAACGTGCTGGTGTCGCGGCAAATACCTCGATTCTGATGGCGTTCGTTATTGCATGCTTTACAAGGTGCGCTCTAGCTGCCTCCGTTTTATCAAAAAATCTATCTCATGTTAGCCTCTCGTTTATGTAGTACCCTCTTCCTCGTTTTCCGTCACTCATGGGCATATCTCTTCAACGATGACCCCGAGGTGGTGGCCCTCACGGCCTCGATCATCCCTTTGCTTTCACTCTTCCAAGTGTTTGACGGCACGTCTGCTGTAACTGGAGGCATTCTGAGGGCTAGAGGAAAACAAGTAAGCATAAGCACCTCGTTTCTCATTCTTGATATGTTTTTATTAACCATCCAACCCTCAGTTTTTGGGTGCACTTCTCAACCTCTCGGCATATTACATTTTCGGTATCCCTCTTGGAATCTACCTGGCCTTTAAGCATCACTTCGGGTTGCATGGGCTATGGATTGGGTTGACGTTCAGCTTGGTATACTGCTCGTTAATTGGAACATGGGTTTGTGTAACGACAGATTGGGACAAGGAGGTCCGTAAGGTTATTGAACGAAACTCGGAAGTCGGAAACAAGGGAGACAGGAGGGATGTTTCACAGGGAGATCCGGAGCGGTTGAGGGAGGATTAAGGTCCAAGTTGGGAGTTGGTGGCCATGGGATCTAGGCGACCGTTATATCTGGTTCGTTTCTTGTGAGCTTTGGCTGTGGTGGTAGGAGAGAAGCTCAGGTAATAGACTAGAGTGGAGACGGAACCACGATAGCTAGAAGTGACTTGTGCAACATCTGACGACTTTATGAATTTTGTATACGAAATGCTTGAATATATTGCCTGGCTATTCCAAAAGGTTGAACTTGTTCAAGGAGTGGCGAATAGGTTTCGTTGCGGTTTATTCAAGTGACTCACACAAAATTCAATTGGGAAAGGCGTATATTGGATTAGTATTATATGCATATATGGTGTTCACTGGGAGCAATTAGAATTAGCCATGATTTATCACTGAGGATGAAGAAACTCACCTCTCCTGCGCCTACCGCGCTCTGCAAATAGCTTCGCCCGGAATCTTGAGCGTCAATGCCTCACGGGCCTCCAGCCACTCATGCTCCTTGTCCTTTGTTCGAACCATAGCGACTTCACCCATACCCAAGGGTTTCACCTGCCCACTATTCCTCCCGGAGCAAATCAATCTAATACCCGCCAAATCCAAGAATACTCTGCTGCTGGGTTTGCTAATGAGCTCCATGTTGGACAGCACGGGTTGGTCGTCACGGTATTTGAGTGTGGCCCATATACGTCGTTCGCTTTCTTTTGCACCGTCAAATTCTTTGGGCGAAGGCCCAGCGATAGTTCCGCGTGTAATGGATGAGAAGAACCCAGCACGCAGGAGGATGGAGAGAATGCCGAGGTTTTGGGTATTGTGTGTTAGGGACACGAGCGCGTGGCGAGCCCGGAACGCATTTTGAATTTTAGAGCAAATGTCGTGCGGAAGCATGTTGGAAGCTGAGATATGTTTTGGGCGAGCTGACTGTCGACGCGAGACTCGAGTTGCTCGTCGCGTTTTTTCGCAAGCGGCTGTTTGAGTTTATTTGCTGCAGGTTCGGGCCGGACGGTTCTGCGTTTTCTTCCGCTGTCCCTCACAAAGTCCAATGCTCCGACCTCCTCTCCATAACTCCTCTGCCCCTCGCGACAAGGAGCCGACTGAGACCGACAAGATCCTGAAATGGCAGCAGGAGCGGCTAGAACGCAAACTTAGAGGCGAATACGAGTCAGCTGTTCTGCATCTGTCGGAAGTCATCAATGGGAACCTCAAAACGCCTGTCAATATTTCGGCGGTGAGAGTGGAGGGTGCGCTGCATACGCGGAAAACCTTTTTGGGAGAAATAGTAGCTGCTGATGCTGGCAAGGCCGCCACACTGGAGGACGTGTTGCATGCGTCTAGACGCATTTCGCACGGGTTGAGGAAGACTGATATCTTCACCAGTATAGAGGCATTTATTGATAGACCTAGAGACCCGCTGGCACAGTCGGGTGATGTGGATCTGGTGTTCAAAACGAAAGAGAGAGGGAAGTGGTATGTTTCCAGCTCGACGGAGCTAGGCAACAATGAGGGAAGCGCGGTGTGTATTCTTCATCAGCCTCTCATGTTCTTTGGCCCACTCACATTTACGTGTTTCTTAGACTGCTTTGGCGCGCATCCGCAATGTATTTGGTGGGGCAGAAACCTTCGAGGCTAATCTGTCCGCTGGAACAAAAACTAGACGCGCTTTTCGTGGTATATTTACCACACCACTGTCACCGCATATGGAATCCTTTGCCGAACTGTCTGTGTATGGCATGGAAAAGGACCTCACGACCTACGCGAGCTGTACAGAAGGACTGAGAGGCGTTCGAGCTGCGTTCAAGGTATGTGTTTATCTCTTCGTCTGAATTCTAGATTCTAAACAATTGTGGTATAGGCTGGAACACCAGACAGAGGCGCTCACGAGCTGGCGTATGAAGCAGTTATTCGGCATGTTGCTGGACTAACGCCTACCGCATCTATTACGTTCGTTATTCTTTGTTTCCTATTTATCATCTTGACTAACGATATCCTCAGTATGCGCGAATCGGCGGGTACATCTGTCAAGTCCTCACTCTCCCATACGTTTATGTATGATACTCGGGACGATCGTATGATGGCTACTAAAGGGGTGTACGCGAAACTCTTCCAGGAATTGGCGGGTCAGGCTCCGGGACTAGGCACAAGTGTTGGCCTTGGAGGGGATGCGTCGTTCTACAAAATAGAAGCGGAGGGACAGGTTTCGAGGAAGGTCGGGGCAAGTGGTCTGGTGGGTCTGTTTGTGTATTATAAGAAAGCTTTGACTGAACTTATCGACTCCACAGTCAATATCGCTAGCTGCAAGATCTGGTCTGTTATGGGGTCTAGGAAAGGAAGGGAAGACGATGTTCTCGGACAGGTTCCAGCTAGGCGGTCCGACGTCCGTGAGGTCATTCAGAGCAAATAGTATGGGTCCGAGGGATGGTGGTGCGTACTCGTCTCATCAAAGTCCTTGAGGAGAATACTGAACTATCATCTAATTTTTATAGACGATTCAGTAGGGGGCCAGGTATACTACTCTGCAGGAGCGAGTGTAATATCGGACATACCGTCCAAGGCACACTGGCCAGTCAAAGCACATGCTTGGGTGAATGCTGGCCGGCTGGATGGTGTCAATCAAGGTTCGTTCAATGTCTCATACTTGTGGCCACGAAACCGACTGATACCTCTATGCGCATTAACAGCCGTCCCGTTAACCCAAACGCTCTCTCAAACACTAGCCCGCCCTTCGATATCAGCTGGAGTCGGGTTGATATATCGCTTTGATCCTATCCGGGTCGAGGTGAACTTTGGAGTACCGTTGGTTGCAAGTAGGAGTGATGGTCAGAGGCGGGGAGTGCAAGTGGGGATGGGTTTGGAATTTCTGTAGGTGTTTGGGTGGAAAGTAGTTGAGGAGGTAGGAAAGTTGATCAGAGATAACTTATTGGAGTAATTTGTTAAACGATGTTCAGGTTCACGAATATCCCACATCTCTTCCAACTTGATGCTCTCTATTGACTCTGACACACTAGTGCACTATATGGAGTGAACCATTTAAATAGAGCAAACCTTCCTTGTCTATAGGATTTCATGCATTCTCAAATAAGCGCCCAAGTTGGGCGCTTAGCGTGGCTCCGCGACATCCTCGCCAGTACGGACATAATATCACTTCTAATGTATGAGAAACCTGATTATTTCCTGGATTTACTGTATGCTACGTGTCTAGCTTATTTCTTAGCGCGATATACACATTCTCGAAGCACACTTCAACAGAGGAGAGGTACTCCTTGGTATTGCGATCGGACATATTGCCGGACGGGACGTCGAGCTAAAAATTTAGGTAATTTTATTTTGAGCATGAAAGAAACATGAGACGCACTGTAAAGGAAGGGGCGTAAAGTGGGAACCCTGCGTGGTCCGGAATCTCAGTATCAAGATCGAGCGGGGCTTCAAGCTGCAATGGACGAAACGATAAACACATGAGTGTTTTCACGCTGGATATAATCAAGAAAGGGAAGCGCACTGCGATCGAGGTTATGTACGCCCAAGCTCGTGCCGCGTTGGGTGAATTGTATCCGCCTCCACCGAGAAGCAGCTTCTTTCCAGGCCAGGATAGTACTTTCTGAATGCACCACCCAAGCGAGCCTTCAACATCCGGGCCACCCAAGGACCAGTTAAAGGTGGAGCAGGGGTCTCCTGCAAGTGCGTCGACGCCGCATTGTACAACTGTGTAATCTGGAGCGAAAATTGTTTTTAGCTGCTCGACGATAGGCCACACCCGTGCGTATGTAGCGTTAGACGCGCCATGGTGAAGAGGGAGGGAGAGTGTGCAGGGGTCAAAGTCGTCGTCAGATATTTCAGGAAGGGAGGCACGTGAAGAGACGGGGAAGAAGCCAGGAGATGTATGATGGATGCTTAGAGTCTGTCGTTGTCCGTCACGATTAGACTTGGGTCGTTAATGAGTCCTAAGATTGCTCACCAAAATTTGAGGTACAATAGAGCCTAATGATCTGGTGGAGTAGAAGGCATCTGCGACCGCGTCGGAGAAGTGGAGATCCAAGTCTAGATACATGATGCGCGGTTTCTTTCGTATGTCTACATTTTGCACCGAAGAAATTGAAGGTGGAATGCCCCTTTTCAGGTTCAAAATAGCAAGGATGCAGTCTG
>Ga0247741_1001911_pt1 | contig 11575 bp, 13 predicted proteins | sample UWRJL213509R2_FD_180945 | JGI IMG/M metagenome (GOLD analysis project Ga0247741, IMG submission 180945) | Plant litter microbial communities from Arlington Agricultural Research Station in Wisconsin, United States - UWRJ-L213-509R-2 | ecosystem: Environmental > Terrestrial > Plant litter >...
CACATTGAAGAACCACTACGCACCGTAGCTCTCGAAGAAATCTCAACCTGATCAGCATGGCCCCATTCCTCCATCCTCACTTCTGCAAACTCGCACAATGTATGACCGCGAGCACCTCCTTCTGCCATACCATCACACAGACCTGTCAGAGCCTTGACCAACCCCAGATGTCCAGTATCCCCACCCTCAGAGCCCAGTTCCAATCGTCTGCCACCTCCCTGTCTACTCACATACAGCAATAGCGGCCTCCGTTTCCCATCTAATACGAAGCTCTCTCTTCCCTTCGGCGCAACGATGGCACCATCTGAATTGAGTATGGGTAGGTACCCAACGATGTTCCTAACGAGCCTTTGCCGATATTTCTCGAAGAAGTGGGTTGGGGGAGTGATTTTCATGGTGGATGCTATCATCTTGGCGAGCTCGGATGCGTGAGGGCTAGCCCGGTATGTCAGCGAAAATGAGTGAGAAGGATAGTTATGGACTCACTGTTTATGCGCTGCCTCTCGGCTGACGATCATCGCTCGTTCGAATACCCACGTCCGTTCGCTGAGGCTCTTCAGGTCGTCCCAGTAGTCATTGCGCTCTATAGCGGCAGAAGGGAAAGCAGCACGCATAAGGGGTCCATCCATTCCCGGGTAATCACGCCATGAATGGTCTACGACGTTCTGTACGAGGTGAGGAATAGCGGGGACAATATCGAGAGAGGAACTTACAGGCAACAGCCACCTCTTCACCTCTCCCAACGGTTTCTTCATCTTCGAATCTGGCAGCAAGCTCAACGCCTCGTACACGCGTAGCGCACCCAGGATGATCTCACCCCACAAATGATAGTAGTGCACCATGAACTGGGTGCTATCATACAAGATGAAGCTCATGCCATCTATCACCGTGGCTTCTTCTTGACCCATTCCCAACACAGCTTCCGCCTCCTCGAGACTAATAATCTGCATCTCTTCGTCAGTCGGGTCAAGATTCAACCCCCAGTCCGTCGAGATACCCTTTGCAATGATATGTTTGAGAGGTGGGTATGACGCTCGATTTGCCTCGGACGTCACGGCGTAGATGGTTCCGTTGCGCAGATAGAGGTTATCGTAGACCGTGAACCCGGATGGGGAGAGTAAGAGGGTGGTTTCGGTAATTGGTCGTGTAGGTGTTGAGGATTTTATATAGCCTGGTGGAGAAAGGGCGTCGGCGGAGAAGTAGGCGTCCAACGCACGCCATGGCCTCAGACTCTCCACCAGATGTTCGTATATCCTGGATCCGCTGGTTGTAACAGCATTTTCTCTATCGGATACTGGCCGTAGCACGACTAGGAAGAAAAGCGTTCCTCCACATCCAACGAGCAGGAGGATGGAGAGCTGCCTCCGCGTTAACATGCACAGAAGGCAATATCGCGCCAAGATTATGTCAGTCTTCTGCTGCCAACTTCAAGCCTGCTGAGTATTGGAGATAAGAAGAAGTCCACTGTCGTTGGCTGCAACGACGGAGACAGCGTGAACTTGGAAAAGCTGGGTGCAAAATTAACCCCTGTTTACACGCCGCCAAGTACAATGACATATGTCACATGTCACATATCAGGAACGACGCTCAATGTAAGAGCCTGTTCGGATACCAAAATACGAATGTATTCTTATTATGATGGGACTCGTATTATTCCCACCGGTCCAAATGCAGATTACCGGTCGCATCGATCGCACGACGGTCCATCCGCATTCGGACGTGGGACGTTTACTCGCCGTCACTTTTGATGCGAGCTCATAGTCAGCAACAGTGAGCTCCGATATCTCAACAGTTAGTAGCTCGTTTTCGCTGAAAGTTGGATAGGCATTCAAATTAGTTTTTTAACAGACTTAAATATTCAAAGTGGCGGGTTTAAATGAGAAATATGATAGCAAGAATGTGCCACCATTAGTACAATGTAATGTCTTGGGTATGGCGGTGGTATGGGCCTTTACTTGAAATATAAGTTGAATAAAGCACCTGTCCATGTACTAAAAAATATTACAGGTTATTTTGATGAAAAATGTTAATTCTAACTAAAGATATGCGAGCTCGCTGTTGCTGACGATGAGCTCGCATCAAAAGCGACGGCGAGCAAACGTCCCACGTCCGAATGCGGATGGACCGTCGTGCGATCGATGCGACCGGTAATCTGCATTTGGACCGGTGGGAATAATACGAGTCCCATCATAATAAGAATACATTCGTATTTTGGTATCCGAACAGGCTCTAACTTCAGGATGGTCCAGAGTATCACCAAGCTATATGCGAAAAGAGTTTTTTCAAATATTAAATACAGAACTTTACGACTCATAGAAGAAAAGTGTGGTGGTGGTTTGTCTGCGAACAAATGCGCCTCGTCGACATCGCATCAGTGATAAAGAGAAAGAACATATTGAATCTTGGTAGAACGCGTCCCTCAGAAGAAGGATGAGTCTACGAAGTAAAACATTAGCCTCATGACAGCTCACACGTTGGATTCAGGATAACATTATATTATTGCAATCGGGAGGGTGTTGCAACGGATGAGAACTCAGTCCGCGCGAATATGAATGTATAAATTTGCCAGAGAGAGAGAGAGTATATGCTACAGAAGGGACGCATGCCAGCGTCTTCTAGAATCTAAATGGGTGAATGGTAACGAAACAGTGGCGAAAGAAAAAAGTCGCAGATGGTAAGGAATGTGATACTGGAAGGAATGTGGGGCATAGATGCAGCCAAAGCAAAGCAAAGAAAGTGAAATCCGAGTGAGAAAGCCAATGTTCGAAATAGATATATGCACGGGTAGGGGTGGATTCACTGGCAACCATATGGCACGCAGACGGGCTCAGGATTGGCCTCTGCCTCAGCTTCACGAGCAACATAAATAGCTTCGCGGGGCTGAGAAGAAGGTTAGCGGAGGAGCCACTGAGTTCTTTATTATGTACTCACAAGAACTTCTCGGCCTTGGAGACCTTGAGCTACCGGCACCGGTGATGCAGACACCAGAATAGCGGCTGCAAGAGAGATACAGGTTTGTTAGCTAGATACAAACCACGACCAAAATCCGACGTACTGCAGGCCAGAATTATGGATGTGAGGAGAGTGAATTGCATCTTGTCCGAATGGGTGGGTGGTTATGGCAAGTCTGTTGATTGCGACTTGAAGCGGACTGCAAATGGACGACGAAAAGGTTGGAAAGACGGTGTGATTCTCCGACAGTGGACTGGAGGAGGGGATCTGAGTGCAGTTCATCTACTCAGCATCCTGTATTTATAGCTTTACCACCAGATGTGTCCAAGCATAAGTCGTAGGAGATTTGGACAATGAAATGTCCAAATTGGGCAAGTAAGAATACGCATCATGATGGCGGGCGGCTAAAAGGAGCCTTGAAGCGGAATCACATATTCGGATAGTCTCGTTTCTTCCAAGTTCCAACTCTCAATCACGTAAGTGCATCAGCACTATACAGTTCAAGGTTCGCACTGTTAAATTAAGTGCCTGGTTGTCGATCGAGATACTACTCTGGCCGGCGGTTCAACTCAATACCTCACAGCTCACAGGAGGGGGTCTGGACTCTGTAAGCTAAAATTCTAGACATTTAGCCAAGTCCTGGTACGAGCTGCGGCACGTAACCCCGCAGTTGGCGGAGACAGCTTTCCAAACCTTTATTTATTTTATTTCGTTTTAGAGAACTGTAGGTTCTCTCAGCAGAAAGCGGAGGCAAAATTTTGGCCAAGGGTTTATCATCCAGAGATACGGTTAGATACGGACGCCGGGGCCCAGAAGGTACCTGCGCCACTCTGATAGGGAGGGTTGACACATTGCGGCTTTGCTCAAGTGTGGAATTCTATGGTTTCTAATGAATTATATCCCCTTAAGACAGACGGAGACCACCGTGGGTCCCGTTTATGAGCCAGGCACGCCACACCATGCGTCAGACACGACGCGAACAGGTGCCTACAGGTGCCCTTGGAGATAGCTTGGAGAGTGTTCAGTAACAAAGCGAAGGTCGAATTGAGCCCGTTGTAAGTCACATACTAATAGGCGTTTGGTCATATCTTCCCAGGCCAAGAATTCAAGTGAGAATTTATATTATCAATCCTATTGGGACTCAGTAGCTCAGAGTAGGGTCTGAAATGTGTATGTAGACGGTAGCATGGGTCCTTGGTATATATCCTCTAAGCTCCACATAACCTTTTATCTCTGAATTCCGAGGTGATGCCCCAAGATTTGGCAGCGAGTGCATATTGCGTAGATTTATAAACGACATCTACCCGTCCTCTCTAATGAGGCGAAGTGGGTCGGGCCACCCCGGTCATGGTGGATCGTGAACGGCGATGCATTGTTCATGTCGTCTAATTTCTAATTTGACGACAAAATTTCCACATGACACATAAGTATATTCTCAGATGTGAAGTCTACTCGTTCCAGTTGCAATGCAGATTTCTTTGCCAGGGTTTTCACTGGATTTTTTCAATGCCAGAGTGGGCTAGATAAGCGCCCGTCGCTTCTTCACGTTCAGTTGCCCAAATTAATCCGATGTTCTAGTGTGTGGATGTTTTAACTGCGTATCAGCTCTACAACCATTTTGACCAAGTCAAGAGTTTCTCGTCCATCCAAACAGTGCTGGTCAACCGTCACCAAGGGAGACTGCCTCGTCAGTGGCGTAAAATTGGTAGATGACATAAGCACACTGCCTTCTTGCTTCGTTCCACCACCACCATTGACCGAATACCCCCAGCATGAGCTTAGTCAATGGCAAAGAAGCAACGCACAGAGCCTCTCCAAGAAATCTTATGGTCACAGGAGGTCAAGTGAGCTTCGTGAATGGTAACTTGGTTCACCACACTGGACAGGGCAGCATAGACGCCGGTGCGATGCAGTGTTGAACCCGTCGCGAACCTCAATCTTACGCGACCTTTCCTCCGATCATTCTAATTTGGTGGATAATTGGAACAGGTTTAGATAGGCTATACGCTAGGAGCGCTCCTAGAGCTTTCTACAATTCCGCAGACCGCATGAAAGAGTTCAAGCGCCAGATCTCAAGCATACCCCGAATTTACTCACCAAATCGCCCTGAGTCCACATCCGAACCTGGTCCCGGCTCCCTTGCATCTCCTGAAACTGGGCTCTACCCTCCTCCAGGAGAAGAGTACTACGAACCTATCCTCGACGATATCGACAGCTGGTATGAGCGTCCAGATTCTGAGCCTATCATGTGGGTATATACCCCGCCTAGTTCGGGGATGGGCATAATTTCGTTTATCTCCCAAACCATTACCGAGACCATGCATTTGCGCGAAGCCCTTTCTGGGGCATACTTCTTCTCCGATTCTTCTTCCCAAACAAGTCGCACTGGGACAATGGAATCGGTCGTGCCTACTCTAGCATACCAAGTCACCCAGAATATCCCGCAAACGCAGAATATTATTGCGAACATGATATTCCGCGATCGTTCGATATTCGACTTGACTGTGGAGGCACAGCTGCAGGAGTTGCTCGTGAGTCCCATTAGGCAGGCGGAGAATACCGATGGGCAACAGAATGTCCCAAAAACAAAGATCTTTCTTATCTTTGCGATCGAGGAATGCAGCGACGAAGAATTCCAGGAGTCGTTTCTTGGTGGTATGTCGAACATGTTGTCCGAGTTGGAGCAGACGCAATATCCACACAAGTTGCTGGTTCTCGGGCGGTGTAGTGCTTATCTTCAAGAGTGGTTCTCCAATCCGCGGGTGCAGGGTAAAGTAATAGAGAAACCGGTACCTGAGCCTGAGCCTTTGCTCAACCAGATGAATTTGACAAGATCAATACTTGCAGGTGAAGATTCGGACCCCATCTCAAAGTTCTTTCGGGAACATCCTGGAGTTCAACGAACGTTGGAGATGGCCGGGGTGTTGATAACGAAACGATTACTTGGTTTGTAGGCTGCGGTAGTAGTAGTAGTAGTATTCTCTGCGTTTGGAATTGACTCTTCTGGTTTCTCCAATGAAGGTTGTAGTATTTTAGTGTAGCGATAACTGTCAGTTCTCGGTACAATATTTGATTTATTTTGTACATGATATATGATTGATTTATTGCGAGACAGTGCAGCCTCTAGCTCTTTTAACTTGCCTATTATAGGGCTCAGCTCGACGTGGCGGTAGGTAGGGTGGCACGATTGGCTACCCAATATGGGGGTCAAGGCGGATATTGCAGGAGTTGCTCTTCTCATGAGTCTAGAACTTTCTATTCTCCCAAGGCGACTGAAGTGACCGGAAAGTGCAGTCAGTCAGATTTACACGTATACGCCGGTTGTGAGTAGCTAGATTGGAATTCTTATCAGGAATCGATTAATGACTCGATCTTGGCCATCACCACCTTCGTGGGCTGTCCATGAGACCGGTAGGTAGTTATGATTCTGGGTGAAGGAGTTGGCACAGTGGTGTGGCGATTTGGTGTCAACGAAGCAGGAGAGTCCCGTTTACTGCGCGATGTGAGACGCTGTCTAAAAAGACTTGTTGTCTGAGTTTATGACATCGCTTTGAGGTGAGGTCGCAGAAGGTCTTCGAGAAGTCGAAGACACAGTGGACGCACATAGTTACCTGTAACACTGCCCCTCAAACTTTCCCTCTGTTCAGGTAGTTACTCGATAGGTTGGGAGCCAGGCCTCAGCAAAGGTCTAAACATTCTGCAATAACGGTCCTCGTATTAAGCAGGAGTGGATGACCACTGAACGTACTGAACGCCAGGCAAGTGACGAGAAGAGAGAGCGCGGCATACGATCAATGTATGACCAAGATCTACTTTGCTTCTATGGATGGTGCAAACTTTGCATTTCATAAATAGCAGATCCTTCCATTCCCCACTAGCTAAAGTAGAATGTCAGCTCGGGGGCGCATGTGAGACCTCGAACGCAGATGGCGAGAAAAAATGACAGGTGGTCAGCAGATAGTATCTAGATTGATATGAAACAATTTGGAACAGGTGCGATGCGGTGGTTGAAGAAAAAGGTTGGAGTCTTCTATGCTAGTCTATTATTAGACAAAACTGCCAGTACTAAGCTGATGTTCCGAGTTGGTACTGTTGAGGTTGCTTTGGACCATCATGTACGCCTCAAAAGTAAAATCTATCACAGCCACTGCAAATCTGCCCTGACGACCGCTGAAGCTGTGAAGATTTCTACCTTGTACGAACTCTGCCTACTTCTTGATTCAAATGGATGCTTCTGCTCCGTGTAAACCACTTCTGTGGACCAGGTTAAAGGCTTGACCCACCAAAGTTCAGGACGTCGACCCCATCACCTGGACTCTAGCAATGAATTCCTTTAACGAGGAAAAACCTGTCAAGTTGCTTTCGTTGGGTAAATATTTTAATGCTATTAGCTCAGGGAGATATTTCTGACATGCAACCTCTGAGCAGACGGCGGCGGGATTCGTGGACTTTCGGGGCTCCTCATTATCAAAGAACTGATGCACAAGGTGATGGTCGATGAGAACAAGAAATTGAAGCAGGATGGCCGACCACTGCTTACTCGCCCGCCAAAGCCATGTCATTACTTTGATTTAATAGGTGGTACCAGCACTGGGGGGTGCGCGACATGCTTCAAACATAATAGCTACGACTAATTTTTTGCGTTGCAGGATAATTGCTTTAATGCTCGGGCGGCTTCAGATGGACATAGACACCACAATACAACGCTATGGTACCATGGTGAAACAAGTGTTCTCCCATCCGAAGGGAAGGCCAGGGGATGGGAGGTTCAAAGCGACACAACTTGAAGCAGCAATCAAGTCTATCGTGAGGGACGTGACTGGTAATTCGGAATCGCCGTTATTGGAACGAAACGAGTCTGTAGGTTGCCGAACGTGAGTGTACAAGCTCTGGTATTTATTCTTGTTTTAGATCTTTGCTATAGCTTCGTCTGCGCTAAGAACGCCCACAACATGAATATTTCGACGCTGTTCAGGACCTATGAGTCTCACGAGACCCATTCCAAATGCAAGATTTGGGAGGCCGCTCGAGCCACATCCGCGGCGCCGACCTTTTTCAAACGTATCGAGATTGGGAAGGCGCAGCCTTTCATCGACGGAGGAGTAGGCAGCAATAACCCCAGCTGGGTCGTGCTTGATGAAGCCAACACCTTATTTGGCGCTCGTCCCATAGGGTGCTTGGTGAGCGTTGGTACTGGGCAGGGCGAGACAGTTGCCATAAAGAGACCTGGTTTTTTCCAGCAGGTCATACCAACCGACGTAGTGGATGCGCTGAAGGCAATCGCTATTGATTGTGAGGATACGCATGAGCACATGCTACGCCTCTTCGCGCAATTACCGGGGACATACTTTCGGCTGAATGTCGAACAAGGGATGCAGGGAATTAAGCTTTCCGAATGGGAGACATTGAGCAAAGTGGAGGCTCATACAGCGCAATATCTAAGGAGGAAAGAGGTTAATGAAAAGCTAACGCTGTTGGGAAAGATAATCATAGCGCCGAAAGCACAGCTTACAATTGAGCAGCTTGGTACGGAAGAGCCTCATTTTTAGTCTGGAGGGTTTCTCATTGTTGTCTTAGTGTCTCCTAGTCCCATTGTGGAATCATTTCAAGACATCGCAGAACGCAAGCTCTGTCCGCCACCCGTGGCCTCATTTATGGGTCGAGAGGACACCCTCGATATGCTGCGGAACTATTTCAACTCAGAGAGCGCGTCTCAGCGCATCTTCGTGCTGCACGGCCTTGGAGGTTCAGGAAAGAGCCAAATTGCATTCAAATTTATTCAAGAATCAAAAGGCAAACGGTATGCCAGTCTGTCAATTAAACTGAATATGACCGTGATTTACTGGGACTTTATTGTTTAGCTTCTCCGATATTTTCTATGTTGATGCCACGACTGAGCAGACTCTTCAAACGGATTTCGAGGTCATTGCCCCAGAACATGCTAAGCGAACCGTGGATGCGAGTCTACGTTGGCTCGTGAGCCGGGTTGACAGAAATTGGCTCCTCCTCTTTGACAACGCAGACAATATTGACCTCAAGTTGAAGAAATACTTTCCTTCATGCTCATCTGGAAATATTCTCATTACGACACGCAACCGAGAACTTCGTCATTACACTGCTAAAGATGCGGATGCGGATGTCAAAGGGATGTGTCTAGAGGACGCAATAAATTTGCTTTTGCATCAGGCTCGGGCGGAAAGAAGTGGCGAAAATATTGCGCTCGCAGAGGCAATTGTCCAGGTCGTTACTTCACTCTCCTCCTCGTAAAGACTATTGTACTAACGCACCCCGAAGGAGCTCCATTGCTTTGCGTTGGCCGTCTCCCAAGCTGGTGCATTCATCCATTGTCACTCGTCTTTAAGTGGGTATCGAGAACTCTACCGACGCGAACGCGATAATTTGCTGCAGAACGAGGAGACTCAAGGCCAGGACCCGTACGAATTAACTGTCTATTCGACATGGAAATTAAGCTACGACAAACTTGATGGACCAGCACGGTCTTTCCTCCAAGTCTGCTCCATACTACATCATGAAGGGATTTCGGAGGAAATGTTTAAAAAGGCGGCATCGTCTCAACTAAATCTGGAAGACTCGGAGCTGCAGGATGGGGTGACGAGGTTGTTGAACCAGCTGGGAGGACAAGGTCCGGACTGGAGCTCCTGGGCATTCCAGAAGGTCATAATGCGCCTAGGATCACATTCACTCATTGAATATGATCACCAAAACCGCACATACAGCATCCATCCGCTGGTACACCATTGGAGCGGCACCACTTTGGAAGGAAACCAATCTTACATGCAGAATCTCGTCCTCACCATTATTGCGATCTCATATTCTTTGACGTACACTGACGAGGACCACAAATATCGACGCAAGCTGTTGAAACATACCACCAGCTCGATTACTTCACTCAAGCCGGAGGATATTAATCCATTAGTCGGGATGCACATATCCGAAATGTATTACGAACAAGGTCGCTGGAAGGATACGGAGGCGCTTGATGCAATGGTTATGGAAAAGAGGAAGCGGATGCTAGGGGATGACCATCCGGACACCCTCATAAGTATGGAATATCTTGCCAACATGTACCGGAACCAAGGCCGCTGGAGTGATGCGGAAGCGCTCGAACTCGTGGTGTTGGAAAAGAGAAAGTTGGTGTTGGGAGGTGACCATCCTGATACTCTGGGAGGCATGAGGAATCTTGCCAGGACATACCAGTCTCAGGGCCGTTGGAAGGATGCAGAGGAGCTCGTGGTGGTGGTGGTGGAGAAGACGAAGCGATTGCTGGGAGAGGACGATCCATACACACTGTGGGGCATGGGGAGTCTTGCTACTACATATCGAAATCAGGGCCGCTTGAACGATGCGGAGGCGCTTCAGTTGGTAGTGGTGGAGAAGTGCAAGCGGCTGCTAGGAGACGACCATCCGGATACTCTGATAGCCATGAATAACCTTGCTTATACGCACATGGAGCAGGGTCGCTTAAAGGATGCGGAGGCGCTTGCGGTAGTGGTGATGGAGAAGAGGAAGAAACTGCTGGGTGATGAGCATCCTAACACCCTGAGGAGCATGTCGCATCTAGCGGTCACATACTGGAAACAAGGTCGCTTGCGAGGTGCTGAAGTGCTTCAGCTGGCGACGTTGGAAAAGACGAAGCGGGTCCTGGGGGAAGACCATTATTGGACCCTCGATAACATGGCAAATCTTGCCAACATATATAGAGACCAAGACCGCTTGAGCGATGCGGTGGCACTCCAAGAGGAAGTAATGGAAAGGAGGAAGCAAGTATTAAGAGGCGGGCATCCTGACACCTTCAAAAGCATGTCGAGCCTCGCAGCCACGTATAGGGAACTGGGCCGCTTGAACGACGCCGAGAATCTCGAGGAGTTAATGGAGGAAAATAAAACGCGCCGTGAGTTTCTTGGAGCTAGCAAGAATTGATATAAAAGGCAGGGGAACGGACCTGGAGCGAATGAAATGAAGCATGGTTATCGTCGTGTGGTTGTAAATGTCATTCAGATTAGTCAAATATCGCAATCGAATATAAACCGAAGCTTACATGTCGTGCTCCGCGTTGCTTGTTTGCGAAAGACGGAAGTGACTGAAATACTTGGATTGAATGGTTGGAGAGTTTCGAGCTTAAAGCAGCTTGCGTCCAGACCACAGCTCCAGAGAGAAGCCGATAAGAAGAGACTGGCTAACTTCAAGGCGATGCATGCTGCATATTAAGACTCGGCTATCGGATGAACCGAGGACCATGACTAGTCGGGGGCCCGCATTATGTGCGGTTAGAGGCTGTATTGTTGAAATTGGCGTGGTGGTAATGGAATATGTACGAGGAGAGACAGGAATCGCCTTATGATGTCATTTATGTGGCCAAATTTGAGGTCTGAATGTGATATGTTCATAGTTCATCACTCTGTAAGGCTTTAGATCAAAATCGTCAAGGACACTAGCGTCTTGAAGTTGGAGAAGGGGTAATGACCAAAAATGATACGTGGCCTTCTCATCATTTCATCGTTCTGGAGTGTTTTGGTATTGCAATTAAAACATAAGATACACTATAATCAAACAAAACATCTGCCAATGTGCAGATCAGAGGTACTAAAGATCATGGAACGCA
>Ga0247741_1001912_pt1 | contig 11573 bp, 12 predicted proteins | sample UWRJL213509R2_FD_180945 | JGI IMG/M metagenome (GOLD analysis project Ga0247741, IMG submission 180945) | Plant litter microbial communities from Arlington Agricultural Research Station in Wisconsin, United States - UWRJ-L213-509R-2 | ecosystem: Environmental > Terrestrial > Plant litter >...
GCTCGTGCAAATGGGTTCGAAAATATTCTCTGAGCAAGTTTACGCTGTTTCTGACCGTTTCCGGGTATTTAGGGAGTCTAGAAAAATCAATCACTAAATTTGTTGACTTTGAGTGTCCGCAACTGTACCCCCCCCACTCGGCTGGTGCCGGTGGTGACCTGAACGCTTACCGGCGGCCGAGTGTCGTTTGAACGCCGTAAACGGGGGAGAGAACACACACTGACATCATACATTGTGCCTCTTGGCATGGCAGCCGTCATCGATATCCCAGCTTCTCAGAGTCAACGCGGAGTCTGAAACTCCTCTTTAAGCCCAGGTGTTCAGCAATGGACCGTACCTGGTAACACCTCATATACAAGGCACCAGTGGCCATACGAACACAGAACGTGCGTGTGCATCCCAAAACCCTTAAAAGCTCGCCATTCAACCCTGCAATTTCCTCTCCGGCTATCCCTGTGTAACATAGACCCTGCCCGACTCGTCTGACGAGAACGCAGGAGGACATAATTTAAATGGGGTTGGCCGCGCAGTGGAGACGAGAAGTTCAACATTCTGACCGAAACATCGTGGGGGCGGGCTTTCTGTGATTGCTATCTGTCGACGATCATCGGTCACCAGAAGATTCGAAATGCCTTTCACTCATGCTACACTCGAGGTCTGGGCAGCTGCCGTCAGTCCCTTGGAAATTTCTTCCACTTTGTCGGTGCAATGTACTTAGAAATGTGTAGTTAAAATATCCAATTTGTTAATTTCCCGGATAATTTATTGGAGCGGTCTCAACTCTCGAGAGTCGAAAAGGCTTGGTCTCTTACAAAGTTCAACTCATAAGTTTAGTCCATCTCCGACCCCGCCTTGCGTCGCCAAGTAGTCAGCTAGCCAAAATTCATCAGAAGCGTATCCCTCAACAAGTAGAACGTTAACTCTTGGTTATGGTATTACTTCATTTTACAGAACCTGGCGAGGTTGAAACCGTTGAGTTTACCGTCATATCGAAAAGAGAATTTTACTTGATGAAATTATGCTAGGATTACTATTGGGGGTTCGAGGAGATTACCAAGTGGTGAATATGGTTACTCGACGTCGCCGAAGTTGAAATCAATGCGAAACATCTGCAATTTTTAGCATTATATGATGCCCGGTATAAACTTGGGTAAAACTTAACTTGCATATTCCTCTCACTTGTTACCAAATTTTTGTAGCAAGATCTCGTCTTTGCTTTATACCTCACGAAGATAGTAGAGAACCCTCATCCTGTCATACTAGCGCCTCGTGTGACCCAGCAGCTAGCCACACAGTGCAGGCCGCATGGTGTCAATTATTAGCTTTCGCCTGAATATCTGGCAATTTATCTCTCCTCGCAAACAAGAAACCGGGACCCGAGTGTAACATCCAGCTCGGCTTGTTACTTCAAAGTTTTCTTGTGACACACCTTTGCGTGAACCCAGATATCACCATAGATGTCTATCAGATGCCACCTAGCCAAAGAATGACCGGAGCACCGATAAAGATCAGTAGGACGTCCGTCTCTGAATAAAACATGCTGTTTACGAGATTTAGAGACTTTCATTACTTTCGAGATGTCTATTATCATCATACCTCTGTATTTAATCAAAACCCATGGGGTTAGTGTTGTCATATACCTAGCACGCATGAAATCATCACGAGCACTCTAGATCTCTGCTCACATGGTACATGACTATGAGCTCGACATAACATGGCATTGTCGAAGAGACTGCTCCGAGCGAGCCGAGTTTGGTTACGTCCACATCCAGCCCCTACAGCGCAGATCTCCGAAACAACAACAGTGCCAGATGGACAATATTACCATTCCCATCCACATCGATGAGGGCGACGATGTTGAATATATACAGCTCCAAAGTGTCACTTTCACGGTCGACATGGCCTAGACCCATAGATCACATAAGTAGAAGTAGACGTCAATGCAGAGGCTTCGGTCCGAAGTTAAGGATACAATTTCGTTGCCACCCTCGTTTATCCTTCCTGCAGAATGGAGAGCGAGGACAATGGCGATCCATGGCAAGGTATAAGCCATCTTAAGTCTGCTTATGCGTATGTATCTGCGTCATGCTGGCAACAGCCATAACCTCAATCGTTGCCCATCTTGCACCATGCGCCCTTAGACTACCCAATCCTTTATCTGCTGATTTAGGTACTCCTTCCCATTGTCGAACCGCATCCGTCAACATAAGCGCCCATGTTGACGATCCTTGATGCGGTCAAATCTTCTGCCTCATCCTTTAAGAATAGACCCTGGGAGAATCGTCTGCAGTCATCCGCCAGCTGTTCTTCATGTGGGTACAATCTCAGTGTCGTTGAAGCTAACTATATATGTATGCACGCTTTAACATCACTGGCCTGCGATGTCTTGATAGCCTCGAGTTCTTGACATTGTGTTTGATTCTTGTTGGCTGATTTTGGAGTCTCCGCACCTTCCCCGATGTTTTTTTTCCAATCCACCTCAAGCATTCATTCCACGCACCTAATTCTAGGCCTTTGTTATCTTTATTGGTTGCTCCCGCAGGGTATATTTTGTCCGTAATGCAACGTGGATACTTGAGTATTTCAATTGGTACCGTCCTGTTCGGCGGGCTGTCCAAAATCCAAATTCTTTGGGGAAGTCCGATGATCTACAGGGACAGCATCTCGTTCTGCAGGCCTAGACTCGCTGGAAATTGATAGACATTTCCTAAGGTAGCCAAAAGTGAGAAGTAGGCTGTTCTCTTGCGTTGTTCTCCCGGACATGAGGCCGCCTTGCTGCATCTTGAAATAGTAAACAGTATTGAAACTTCGTAGGTTTTACTTTTATGAAGGGTGCTCGTAAGAACCATGGCCCTCACCCATCTGGTTAATCCGTGGTGTAATCACCATGTCTGATGTGGTAAGTGGATGCCACTGGAACTCACCTGTATGGGAATCCGACTCCAAATGCAGCAATATTCTGTTGGGCGTCTCCGAAATTTCGGCTTTAAACGTTTGAGTCAAAATAATCTAATAGGACCTTACTAGCCGTAATGAAATGCGCACAGAGTTTGAAGACCACAGGGACGACGAGGGTGTGCACAGAAACCCTTGCCGCGAATAAGTCTTAAGGTGAACCCCCGCTTCGCAGTACAGAAATAATTCTTATCTTGTCGTCCGCTTGTCTGCCTCTCTAACAATGAACGAATGTGAAATTCCTTCTCCAGCGCCAGTTGCCAATCTTCCAAAGGAGCTAGCAGAGTTTAAGAGCAGTACATCTCAGGTTATCTTGGAAAAGGGAAGGGAGCCTGGGGTAACTGTCTCTCAGGCCGATGAGGTGCTCGGAAACGGTGATCATAAAGCATCCCGTCTGTGTCAATTCCTTTATGTCTTTTTATGGTGTTATTTATATCGACTATCACCAGATCGTGAGGCGGGAAGGAAGACGGCCAACCGCCGTCTTCGCTACGACCTTACTTTGCTATCTTGCATTTTCATCATGCTCTGGTGGCCGTGGATATTTCTTGGCATCGTCTATGCAAATAATGGTATCCAGATGAATAAGCACCTCGCAAAATTCGTCAAGGCCCACCCTCACAGCACCAACTTCGCCGTTACTCTAATTGCCAATGTCGTCTGCTTAATCATCAACACCATTTTTTCCTTCGCCGTCATCAGGTTTGCCCAGGAGTGGATCGCAAGCCACGAAGACATTACGGTCTTCGACGTCTCCGTCATCTCAGCTTTCAGGCATCAGACCTTGCCATGGAATCTCAAGGATACAAAACAGCTGCTAGTTGTAAATCGTGTGGTACCTGCATCCCTGGTCGGGATTTGCATCGCCGCGTTTGCGCTCGTACCATCAGGGGTCACGAGTCTCATAAACCCAGTCAAGTTTCAGAAGACTGTTGGTTTCAATGTGGCTGAACTCGACTTCTCGACAACCGCTGCCGACTGCCTAGACTGGCTCGAGAGGCGTCCTGATCTGAATTACATTTTGGTGAGTTATACAGACATTATTATCACGAATGGTTCATTAACTATTGTTGATTCTGAAGAGAAATAATACTGGATGTGTCGCGAATCAATTGGCCGAGGTCTTAGATTCTGGCCGCGATAGTGTTAGTCAAGAGATTCGTTGTTTATCAATTTGAGCTCATATTTTCCTATTCATCGCTACAGATTTTCTCCAGGATTTCAAACAAATCGCAGAACGTTTCTGTTTGTCAACTTAGCGGCGCCCCTCGTCTGCGTTTCTTAGGCCCGATCCGCGGTGTTTTACCTTTTGTTCCAGAAGGCGGTCATAGCTTCAACACCCTCCAACCTTCCCTGTTCTCAAAAAAAGGGAAACTTCCATACAATTACACCCTCGATCAACAAGGTCTCACAGCTGATATCAACTGCAGTTACGCCAATTCAAGCCCCATTGAATTTGGCGCCGTGCCCGGGGACAGTATCGACCTACCCCATGTTCAATACAATGCTACTTGCCATGGAGCAGCTGACGTTTTAACGGATGGCATGTCATTCAACGTTTCTGACGGAAACGCAACTCTGGGGTTTTGGGCGTGCCAGTCACCGCCGGCTGCAGGGAAGGTGCCTATTTATTCCATCTATCTACGCGGGCGCGGGGGTTATCAAGATTCGATTGGGAATATCACCTGCACTGTATCTGCAATCCAGGCAGCCATATACCCGGTGACTTACCAATCATTCCTTCGAGTTTTCTCATCGAAGATATTAATCACGAACTCTTCGTGGGTGAACCCTAGATGGATGCAGCGTTCGCTCATTAAGCTGGGGGACGTCATACGCGAAGCTCAGAATTCCACCGCCAATTCAGTGGCCGAGTCTGTTATAACCATTGGCGCACCGTCATTTAGTCCGCGTTCCGACCAGAAAAGCCCGAAGTATCCACAATTTTTTCAGTGGATGCTTCAGGGTATCCTAGGCTATGAGGTTCGTCATATCTATACCTTTCCTATTCGATTTCCTCACGGCAATTCCGCAGGCTGCGTATCTGAGGGTTATATGGTCTATGGCTGACCGTCCACCTGCCGCTTGCAGTCGCGTAGTCAACGGATCACTCAGCTACGAGGTGCTGGGCTGGTCGGCTGTCCTTGAGGAAGTTGGGTTCCTAATGCCGATGACATTTCTCAACACCTTCGCCTTGGTTTGCGTTATCATGGCCATGAACATGGCAAGGGGAGACGCCGAAGAGTATGATCCTGCAAATATTAGATACCTCGTAGCCACACGAGTGGGCGAACACGGCAAGCCCAAATGGTCAGATAGGGTCAAATACCGCCGCGGAGACGTAAGTAATTCCTACATCATTTTCCAGCGCTACCTTTAACATAAGTTGTGAAGCTTCGACGCCGACAGTTTTCCACTGGCACCATTGCCAACAATGTTACGGCTTGAATTAGCTGAGTAGAGGAGCAGAAGAAGCTGGGCCTTTTGTAACGCTTTGTATTGGATTATCGCCTTTTAATGTTCTGGTATACTCCATTTGCGTCTGTTATTTCTTGGTTATTTCGTATCATTCTGGACTCAATTCACACCTATGCTGTTGGTCTCAATTAATTCCCTTTCAGCCTTCCCATTTGTTGAACGTATACACTCGTTATATCTCAGTTTTAGAATTCCGGCGTCCGGCAGAATGGACACAATTGCTAGCTGTCATAGAGCATCGTCCATGACCATGGTGCGCCTGCCGCGAACGTCAAGCCCTAGGGCCTGGAACTCGTCGAGTATCTGCCTTTTCGACCAAACATTCCCTAACCACTGCTGTGGTGTAAACTGTTAGTAAAATAGGCAGTTTTTGATAGACGAAATTTTGTGCACCTAGAGAGGTCCAGTGAACTGCTACACCTGTCATCAAATACCGAGAAATTACTCCAATGGCGGCTTCAAATCGAGTCAAATTTATTCACCTCCACATGATACGATGACTCCTTCGAACAAACCCTTGATTTGGTTGTGTGCACGAACGTCGAGGTATTTGGGGATAACTAGTGTGTTAATGTACGTTGTCCTTTTTGCCTTTTCTTCGTCCCACAGTCACTTCCCTCTAGGGCATAGGAGTCCTCACTGCCAGATCCGTCATACAGTATATACTCTCATCTGCGAGTTTGATCCTGCGCGGACGGTCGCGATCGTATTGGATGTGGGTACGAACAATCGAGCTTTCTTCGAAGACCTGCTGTATATCAGCTGGTAGGAAACGAGTGTGGGCAAGGAAGAGTATGATCGGTTTTTTGATCGGTGAGTTTTTAAGTTATGGATACATATTCCTGGTTTTTTCCGTCGTTCGTGAGTTCGATGTGTGGGAGAAAAGAAGAGTGCAGAGAAAGATAAGCCGTCGTCGCCCTGGTCAATGTCACATCATGGGGCTGTAGCAAGGAGTGATGGACCGGTCATGGAGGAAGAGGAGTTTCGGAGTACATGCAGAGGGAGGTCTTCAATTCAGAATTCGAAGCAAGTTTGTGCAGAAAAAAAGACGCTGGGTGACAGATGGTTATCTCGAGCTCGATCTACCCCATCTACTTGTGTGTTTCACTCATCAGCCATGGGGCATTATTAGTTGAATTTTGACAGTTGACTATATGCCACCGAGTCCGCTGGAAGTTTCCAGTATCTATGTTCGTCCTACAGCTGTCGAATGCTGAACCTTGCGCTCATCTTACGCTCACGCCCATCCGCCATGTTCATCGAAGGAATAGGCTCGAGGTTCACCTTTCAGGCTCTAGATGAGCACTACTTGGCTTTCGTGTTTTATTTCTCTTACTACCTACTACTTCTTTTCTTATGCGTTATTTCTCTACCCTCTCAATGTCTCTCGTTTTGAATCCCGAGATGCGTCTCTTCCTCACCCCCTGTCTATCCAAGGAACAGAGCAGTGACGCTGGAGTGTACTACGGCCTCAATCGGTGTTTCGTATCATAACCGCGCCACCTGGTCCAAAGTCGCATTCACTGGCTCACTGACTGACCTCTGGCCAATGCTAACCTATCTTCAACGGCGGGTCCGCTATGTGATACTATGATGGCTGCAGACGGTGTTTTATGTCTACCCGAGATTCAAATATTGTATCTAATAATACTTTACCCATGCAATACTCTCGAAAATCGCTGCTTTGTTTGAATTGAGGTCATTACTCTTACAAAGAGTCAGAATGTCGATATATCTCGTCTTTAAAGTATACGAACTCACTGTTACTGTTTGCCACGTGTTCGGTGATACACTTAAAAAGGAAATCATTACCTTTAAAGGCCAATCACCGGTGGTTTTTGAGTGATGATACTTGAATGTTCGGTTTGGAGCAAGCCACCGCGCCATAAATACGCCAAACCTACGGCTACGACTGGGTTTTTGAATGCTACTGGATATTTCATAGAATGATCTTTAAAGTGTCAAGAAGCCTCGTCGGGTTGTCGTCGACGTGGAGCTGCATCTCCAGGAAGAATTGACAGAGCTTGAACCAGGATTGTGGCCGCGGAGAAAGAGGAGTCTCGGTCTCAAAATTGGATGTCACCGAAGCAGAGAAGTGGGGATATCGGCTGCAAGGCGAAAAGATGCATGATCTCAGTGGATCCTGAGTCAAAAGAGGCATTTTCAGTGCCTATTTTTATCTCGGTCTCAACGCCGAAAGCGCAGCGCTGTCAAACCGAGCGTTCTCGTCCGGATAGTCCTTTTCAGCCTCTCCGAGCGTTTATATCTACGTCGTCATTTTCGCACCAACCCGACTCTTGACCTGCCCTCTCTTCCCCATCGTCGACACCATTGCCGCGTAGCGCGCCTATCCTCATTGGAGTCAGAGTCTTTGCGGCCAGTGGAGCGTTGCCTCTCCAGTCTTCAATATCTCTCCGTGAGTCCAGCGCATCTTTCTCTGATTTCGTCTCGTCTTCAGTACGTGTAAATTTCTTATCTACTTTCATTCACATTTCACTCACCATTCTCACTTCTCATAGGTCTCTTCAACTCGGCGGGCACTCAATTGTAAGCGCTGCTGGCTATGGTCCGAATCCCGACATTGATTCTGGTGTTGGTGCCGGTGCTGGTGGAAGGTTCGCGTCTGCTCCCAAAGCTCAAGTTGTGTCGACCGGACGCATATGGGCTGGATTGCCGAACTATGTTCTCGTCCTCTGTTTTCACCTTTCTGAGTCTGACGTTCTGGAAAGGTGATGATAGGATGCTAGGAACTCAAAGCGTGCTGCTGAAATTCTGTCCTGATACTGAAATTCTGTCCTGATTCCATTTCCCAATCGCTCCCAAGCGTCAGAGGCGGGGGTGTGTGGTTGTCGGCGCTATTTGACCTACCCCCTTTCGTCTTCGAGCGAGAGGTGGGACTATTGCCGTCACCGTTGATTTCGATTTCGGTGCAGACAGACACGTAGATGCAGGTGATCTATGCCACTCCTACCACCCGCATATAATCATCGTCCTCATCTTCCCCAGTACATAAAGGGAAAAGGATGTATGCAATATCAGTGGACGCATTAATGCAAACCTAGGTGTTTGTATATTTGCCCTCTGAGTTTGGTTCCGGTCGTTTGGGAGACGGAAGTGACCCGTCCGAAGGGACACTGTCTTTTTTTTTTTGCCGTGTCAGTGGCGTGCGCTTGAAGGTATCATTTCGACAACCCAACATACCGAGCAACTTTACTAGATTCTGTTGCCTGTCGCCCGGACTGCCCCGGCTACATGACGATGTTGCTGTTAGCGTCCACACAGTCGCTTCTCGCTGGCATTTCGATGGGTCTGGGTCTAGTGATTGTGCCACACTACAGCTATCACGGTCGAAAGCTGAACCTTGTGGTCGGCTTACGCTCATGCTCATCCTCCACGTTCGTCGACCCCGAGTCGAAGTTTGTTTTTGGATGAGATAGTCAGTGGATTGCGAACATGGGGTTCACTTCTCAAGCCCGGTAGTTGGCATCGGAGCATTGGTTGTTGGCTTTGAGGTTTTGATCTTGTTATTTTCTGGATTTTATTCTGATTTTGATTTGGCATTCCCGAAACTGAGCGTTGCAAACAACGTATCCAGGAATTTCAATTCAAACCTTTGGTCAAGAATTATCCCCAAGGATACTGGCCTCAATTTAAATTCGATCGATTGGCTTCCTTTTTTCTTCTCAGTTCGCTCTAATTTTCTACCTACCTCCCATTCTCGTTTCGTACGCTGATATATATTCTCCGAGGTTTTCATCCCATCTAGCCAAGGAACCGGGTTGCGTCATGTCCGCGCCGCCTCAGTCTCAACTCAATTACGAATGACTTTGCAAGCAAACGCTACTTCATCTTCAGCTCCGCGATTCTATGAGGGCTGCTGATGGCGGCGTCTCATGCGCCGAAGCGAACGAGTAGTTCTGGTTCACAGCTAGCCACTCATGTGAGTATCTTCCGGCCCTTGTCCGTTGTTTCTTATAGCAGTTCGATTCAGAAATCTGCGTGGTATGTGCGAGATGCCATTGTTAGCTGTCCACACTGTACGCCATTGTCGTAGGAGGAGGAGGAGGAGGTAGAGGTAGACCGGTGGTAGATTGCTGAACCATAATTTTATCGACATTGCTCTGACGCTCGGAGGTGATGTGAGAATGTGATACGAAATCGCGGAGGATTTTTCTTCGCTCTCCTTACTGCACGGATGGGTAGAAATGAGAAACGTTGTCGTTAACAGTTCGTTGAAAACTGAGCGTCTATGTTTGTGGTTTTAGGCCATTTTTGAGGTGAAAGTAACGGGTTGAATGTATTGACGGCGATAGAGAATGGTCCGTGTTTTCTCTTTTTTGATTACACCAGAGTACTGAATCCCGCCTTTGCCAATTGGCCAAGTTTTCCTAATTTAAAATAGCTAACAGTTATGTAAAAAAAAAAAAATGGTTAAAGATAGAATCCCAGCGCCTTTGCACCAATGGGTTGAGGGAGCTCAGTGGCATTGGTGGATGCAGCAGTAAACCATGCATCTGGTCTACGGCCAATAGACAGCTCATTCGTAAGTGATTCTTACATTCAATGTTGGACGCCTATCTCGGTGGATGCTCCGAAACTTGGTCAAAGTGCGTTTCAACGATCACTGTTCATTGGGGACGCCAGTTTGAATACTGCCCAGTTTACCTATCCATACTGCATAGTTCTTTCAGACTATACTCATTTAATATTGCCATCCTCCGATTCATTATCATTTGAATGATATTACACCAGCGGCTGCCGTCATTTGATGGGATGTCAGATGTGGGTGTGTCAATATGGACCTGAAAAGGATATTATTTCCTTTTATAGTATATGAACTGCTCTCAAGTAGTCCACCTAAAATACAAAAGTCAACTCGACGATCCCTTCGTTTCCGAGACTGAAGTCCTGACTAGTCCTGATGATATTTAATATTGACACCGGAGCAGGTAGAGGAGAGGCAGGCACCAGGGTTGGAAGATGCCCTGCCAAGAATTGTCAAACTACATCAAATGGAATTTCCCGGTTGTGGCTTGCTTGATATTTTAGCTGAAGTATCACTCCGATTGAGACGCCGACCTCTGCCAAGTGTTAAGATTTCACTCACCCCCCCTCAATAAACCACACGCTTGAAGTACTTCTTTAGTTGTCTTTGCCCCGTACCACTGCTCGCCTCCACATGCGCGGGATAATACACGTCTTCTTTGCTCTTGTCTGCATCCTGCAGGTGGCAGTAGCTCGGCCCCGGCTCTCCAATCCTAGCGTCCAATTTTCCAAGCGCGCAGATTCGAACGTAACTACCAACGCTGCTCGCCTGCAAGTAGGCTTACCACTCTTGAAGCCTAGAAAGTTCTTCAACCCAACTCGTGTTATTGGTGAGCAACCTATCCTTGTAAAATTTTGTCGCTTGTTGACTCTAAACCTTTGCGTAGCGCGTGACCCCAACCCATCAAGCATCCCACCGTGCGCTGTTCTGATTCCTTCGTGTGAATGACAACTTATGGCTCCTTTGCGCTGTAGGCCACCCCCGGGGATCGAAGTTCGTGACGCCAATGGAAATAAGATAGGTTTTATCTCGAGGTCTACCACCGGAACCGGGTATGTGCTTCTCACGATTTGTTTATTCCTCCAATTCTCATTACGCGCCTTAAACCTAGGGTCTATGGATATACAACAAGCACCAATCCCGATGATCGTATGGGAATCAGCCTTCCTCAAGGACCTGGTCCATCCGACATTGGTATTGTAAGTCCAGCTCTCTTCTGATGGCCCTTCTCGTTCATCAGGTCCTCGCATTCATGTCTAGACCACTGGAGCTGCATATCCATACTTTGGCTTTTCCCTTGTTGCTCCGCAGAGTCTGTCGGTGATATTTACCTCTCCTGCGTACTCTTTGTGACTAACTGCTGCTGTCAGTGTGACCTTTCACGCGCCTGCCTCTTCCGTGCAGCATAGTATGTCTATAATCTCAGTTCCTCATTACTCAAGTGAAAATTGTAACTTTGGCTGTCACAGCCTACGCGGGCGCTCCACCCACCAATCTTGCTAGCAGTTTTGGATCTGGTTCCTTCACAACCTATTCGGAATCATCTATCTGGACCCTGAGTAACGGCCAGCTAATTCGCAAGTCTTACACTTCT
>Ga0247741_1001913_pt1 | contig 11568 bp, 10 predicted proteins | sample UWRJL213509R2_FD_180945 | JGI IMG/M metagenome (GOLD analysis project Ga0247741, IMG submission 180945) | Plant litter microbial communities from Arlington Agricultural Research Station in Wisconsin, United States - UWRJ-L213-509R-2 | ecosystem: Environmental > Terrestrial > Plant litter >...
CTCTCAAAATCAACCCCAAACACCACCTCATCCCTTCGCCGCCTCTTGTTGCCCCACATATCGTCCTGGTACGCCTTCCTCTTCATGAATGAGACACCACCCAGTTTGCCAGGGAACCATGCGTTGCTCATCGAATAGTCGACCCTATCGGGGATGCCCATAGTCATGGAGGCGTCCTCGTTTGCGGTAAAAGGATGCGAGGGAGCGGCGACTGCAGGCACATTGGCATTGGCTAGAGGAAGGATGGGGAGTCCGTTGTCGTCGATTGGAACTCCTTGGAAGCCGCCTTCGTTGTCGTTGTGGACGCGGTTAAGGCGAACAATGCGTCTAGGTGCCGGGACGGGTATGATGCCACATCCATCCGCCTCGACCAGCGTCGACGCTTGCCCATGCCCTGCGATAGATGACGGAGAAACATTCATCATCGACTCGGAGACGCGGTCCGATCGCTCAGCGTTCAACCCACAATCGATCAGATGCCTAGATGTAGGACAGCCGCAGATTCGATGGTGTTCCTCAATGTTGAAGAAAACAGGTTGCATAACAAGCCCCACCGACGCCTCCGAGAAGATGCCGTTAGCGTCTGGTAAACCAGGGTAGATGGGCGAATGGAAGAGTTGATTGAATAAATTTCCTTGAGGGATCTGTGCGCGAGAAAGAGTTAGTTCGAAGGCTTGGGAGAGAAATGTAAAAAAAGAATAAGGATACGCACGTATATTCGACCTTGCCAGAGTCCTCTCATGCAACCGGGTGTATATGTGAGGCCTGGAGCGAAACGTGGTCTTGGAGCCATGTAATCCCAACATAGTCTCCGTCTCCACCATTCTGTATCCCAGTTCTTGCTCTCCGCGCCATCAACAAGAACGTTCTTGTCGTTTTCCTCGCGGTTGACTGGTCTCGGCACTCCAGCGTCCCAATCCCATCGCGCACCACGGGGGAGAGCCGCCGCTTTCCCTCTGTTCAGGTCAGTGTAGTCAGCTGGTGACAGACCTGGTGGAGGTGTTGCTGGAACGCGGATTGGGAATATCTCGCGCCTGGCAACGAATAACAGTTTCGCAGCGATGGTAATGAGCGGTGGACTGAGATCTGGCCGGGAACGGAAATGCACTTCATAGAAGGGGCGACTGGGAAGATAGTGGGGATATCGTGCAGGTTCTGGTTTGATGCTGGGGATGGGCATCGTCAAAGGCGGTTGATGTAATGGATTCGAAGGCGCGAGAGGTAGATGGAAGTGATTTGGAGGTGCTTCCGCTATAGGATACTGCGGATAAATGAGATTAGTATGTAATGAAGAACATGACAAACATACGCGTTGCGGAAGGACGACAAAAGGAAGGATGAGCAGCACGAGTTCTTCACGCCGGGCAGGCGTTTCGGCCAAGAGTTTCTCTGCGCAAAAGTTAGTAGGGAAAGTGATCAAGTGAAGAAGTAAACGTACCCCGCGAAATGGTCATCCACATGAGCCACAAAGCACAAGCATTTTCTGGCGAATCGAGTGGCCAACCCTCGTTTAGACCCCTGCCTTCCCAGAGTCGCAGCCGCACAAAGGCGTTGACAAACGTGTCGATACCGGCCCACTCTAGCTGTGCGTAGTTCTTGCCATCGTTGTCGAGCATGAGGATATATGCGGTGAAGAGATGGGTTCCAGCTTCCTCTGAGCGGACGTTCCCCGACTTGATTGCACGCAACATCGCACAGACGTGATCTAGCTGGTCTGCGAGGTCACAGTCGTACGGACGAAGCGACCTGCGGTTGACTGCGCGCTCGTCGAACTTGAGTCTGAAGATGCGAGCCTTGAGGGAATTGGCCGAGAGTATGGTTTTGAGAGCCTTTGAGACGAGCATGAGAGGCACAAGCTCCTGGGATGGTCCGAGCGGCTCGACGAGCGCATATGCGATGTTGTGGAGGACCTCATTGGGGAAGCGGGCGAGACGACCAAGACCTGGGATGGGAGCCATTCTGTGGCTGGAGGAGGACCTCTGCTGGGATAATTAAGGCGACGGCGAGCATTGTATGTAACACGGCCGTTCTCACCAAGAACCCGCCAACTTCATCTCCGTCGCCAGATCGCAGATGCCCGGAATTCAGACTCCGCTCCTCTTTCTCACAAGTCACATTCGCGGAGCTCTAATTCCACACGGCGATCACAACTGCATACCCCTCTTCCGTTATCCCTTCCATAGAACAGACCCCCGTCGCCAGCGCTTACCGTCTCGTATGTTTTCACCTCCACCATCCATCGTCTTCCCGAAGCTCTAAGGATCGTCTCCTACTAACGATTTGCGGACAATTCAAATCAGACCTATTCTAGAATCATTCGAGCGCTCTGCTGCACTCTCGACTGGTCTTGGAATCATCATTCAATCGGATGCGACACCACTGTTGTCACGAGCACTGGTCATGATAAAATCTGGTGTGTCGCGACCTTCACGGGCATGTCCATATCCTATCAGTACAAGGCATATATGCAGGGAACCTTCTCGTCATCCTTATGCTTTTGGCTATGGTTGTGATCGTCTCCAGATTCCTACACATAACATTACATTCTCTCACCCTCAAACCTAAGTGAGCAGACATAGCATCTACGTCTCTATATCTCTCCGGCTGGAGCATCAAGCAACAGAGCTCAATAGGGTATACCTCGGCGTCTCCGTGCTACGTCTTGTCATTCCCAAAGATCGTATTACTGCCTTCTCACCTCAGTCTTCTACATGCATGTCGTCCCAAAAAACATTGACTCCCTGCACTTACATCGTGACCATGTTTCACGATCCGCGAAACATATACGCATGTCTCCGCTCCCAACATTCAAAGTGTGACGGCCAACTCGAGCTCGATGGGCCATGTCGTCCGTCGCATCGACGCTGACAGCCTTCGACCTGTATCCGATCATGACACGTCCATCCCCATCTCCACCGCCAGATAAATATATTTTTCATCCAGCCGAATCCATCCCATTGCATCTAATCCCATGCACATAGCAGCCCTTTCTCCCCACAGCTGTAAAGGGTAATTGTGTGCCAGCGGCAGGGATCATGATCGGTGCTTCCGATTTCGAAAACGGAAGCAGATTGTCAGATGCATTGGCTGATCCATGTTTTCCGATTTGATGCGTCGAACAGCTATATCTGTGCCACCACTCAGGGCTCAACGTGGTGGTATTGGGGAGGGGATGAGACTGAGAATGGCTCGGAAATTTAGGTGGACGCCAGATGCTGGTTGTATGGGAAAAGTAAGTCAGACGACCCAGAAAAGATTAACGAATCCCCGTTACCGAAACTATTCCCCCCTCTTCATTTACAATTCATGGAGAAACCTACTTGCCTCTACGACAGAGGAAAGGCCGAGTCGTAATTTTGCTACCGTTAACGTAAGATCTCAATGACCTTCTTTCCTGTGGCGTTAGGCTGCATGCAGAGTACAATCCAGCCACATGCCACCGCCAATCCTCTTGGATGTCAACTGGCGGGAATTGAAGTCGAGGTATTTTGGGCAGTCGAAGCTCAAGAATGAACAACAATGCATCCCACCTAAGCACGTAACGTAAAATACTTGAAGGCTGGCATGATTGTGATAAGTCGAGCTGGACCTCAGAGCGTTCTAGACTGGGACTTGCGTCATATCTTCCTCATCGACGGCAGAAAATAGTCGTGGATCATTACTCTAACAAAAATATAACATCAGTTTCGGTACTGAATTGAACATGGTGCTGCCTTGGTACTCCCACTTGACCTGAGTGCACGATAGTCACGTCGGTAATTTTAGTGGCCAATATCAATATGTTTCGTCCATAACGAGGTCCTAAAATATATTGGCAGGCCCATTGATTGGGGGGAAGAGCGTGGCGGGGTACATGCCAAAATAAGTTATGTATAGGCTTAGGTGGAAGCAGACTGAATGTTTACCTGCGGACTGCACATGCTCAAATCTATGGATAACACACAATATAATCAACCCCTTCACATGAACACACATATCGCAGCAGCCGCCCCATTGCAGCCTTGCACAAGGCAAGTGTGGCGTCCCGCGAGTGTTTTTGATGGGGTTCCGGAGATCCATCACTCGCACTGTCGACGGAGGATGCGGCGGACAGAGCTTGGCAAATTGATCACTTTGATGGGCGTGCCGACGGCGAGTTGTCGATGAGGATCGGGCGGGGGCGTGGGGTGATAGACCCCCCCCCCCCCGGAGTTACACTTAAATTATAAATGTTTTAAGCGCCGCCCGCGAACTGAGTGTCATCTCCGAGTGGCCTGGCGCTTATGATATTCGGTTTACCTGTGAGAAGTTGTCAATGAAGAAGGTAGAGGTGAGTCAGCTCTTGAAATTATTACCCATGGACCAACGCTCGTGAGGGGTAGGCATTCTCATAATTAATTATCACGCAACTCATAACGGTGACTCTGGCTCGGAGATGGTGTACACCGAAACTCTAGGTTTGTTCATCTCTAATGAGCGCTAGCGGATGCCATATATGCTGCCGGGTATTCGGTCGCGAGCTTGAAAAAGAATCCCAAGCCGCTGGTTGTAACGTTATACTATCTAGGTATGTATTGAAGCACTGGATTGCGGGCAACTTAAGTTATCTACTCGACGCGAGGCAGAAGCACGCCCTTCATTGGTGTATTAGTATACTGTGCATCTCTTGATGTTCGCACTAGAGCCCAGAGTTATCATTGTCGACCTGATTTTGAGCACAGGAAATCTAGTCTCTTCAGATCGAGAAGCTCGAGGATGTGTCGTAACCTCAGATGCCCGAGATACTTGGGTTGCTTCGACCTCCACTTATGAATCGTATGTAATACTTCACGTTACAGCCGCTATTCTGTAACCCCAATGGTGAGGTCGCCGTCTAGTGTGAAGCAACATACTAATTATGGCCGTTAATTTATCGCTCGGCTTCACAACCACAGATGTAACGGGAGAATATGACAAATCATTTTTGGATGCTGCTTCATACCCCGCCCCGCTGGATGTAGAAGTATCTTCACATACGTGTCGTCAACGCAAATGCAAAATAACTCGCATGGATCACCGTCCCGATGAACGAAGTCGCCGCTGCTTCGAGCCTATCGGTCTTGGAGACACGGAAAGATCATCTACGCAATCTATCATGTGAATCCGCGGCAGTGAAACACCATCTCAGGCTCACTTCTGACACCAAAAAAACATATCAACTCCAAGCCGGCGGTGGGGAGAATGTCCTATGACAGAACCTTATCTATCTCACGTACATCCTTGGGTTGCTGTAGTTTTCTATACTTATGGGAGATGACGGTGATAGGGATGCCTACAGTGTTGCGGCGACTTTGACTCGGTGAAATGACCTCAGGCTGGCAGTGCAGCTTTGCGTGATGTCCGGATCGGATGCCAGTAACTCAGTGGGGATGGGAGGGTGCCATCGACATCGATATTGACGATGGGTAGGCCGCAGTCAAGGTGGGTCTTGGAGATATCCAGAATTTGGCATGTACACTTCCCAGGGCTTTGGCAGAGACTTCATAAGTCTTATTGGACCTCTGAACGCTGAAATCTTGCTGATTCCTTCGATTAGGGAAGAATACCACGTCGACACGCCTGATTTTGCTGAAGGGGAAGCTACCACTGGAAAGGAACATCAACAGGACCATTGATAAACCATGATCGTCGCAGCATTTCATTTCTTTTATAACGTATGTCCTCAAAAGCAGCCTGGCTGCTTGTTGTTCATACTTCCAGATCAGGTCTGGGCCTCACGTTGAATGTCGAGACTACTTACATACTATATAGCTTGCCGCCGCCACACGTCCATCGGTGTCGAGTAAGCCCACAGACGCTGAACCATTATGGGGGAATCAAAACACTTATTTCCAACCTTTTTCTCCCAAAGCTACTCATAGAAGTTGGAATACCAACGCCAAGTGGCTCGGATAAGTAAGCGCCCTAGCGGAGGAGCGGTCCGCGTGTCGGCATCTCCGAGTCGGTAAACAAATCAGTGCCCGTTTCTATCTCCGCCCGCCACAACAACTCCCTCTCAAACTCTCACCTTTGTCAGACTTCCCGACGGACAATTTGACGTGCAAGGTCATACTTATCAGAATTTACGGGCAAAACCTCCTTATATACTGCCATACGCCCTGCATGAGGACACATCATGTACGCAATTCGAACTGTGGTGCCGACGGTATAACTGGAGATCCAATTTCCTTCCAGTACCTGCCGAAAACTTGAAGGCGCGTCGACGTCCTTCTAAGTCCTGCCGACGTTTGCTTTTCAACGTGACCTTTGTTTACTCTTGCTCATTCTCTGTCGATACATGCTCCTGAACCTTACCTTTGGTACAACTCTACGAGAACCGTGGATTTCATCTCCCCCCGAACACCACGTTTGTGAGTAATCGAACTATGAAACGAGTGGGCTCCTTGGGCTGCATGTTTTCTTCTCTTCGGGCGCGACGGGAGACAAAAGAGATATCCCTTCGATGCTGAGGTCCAAGGCCTCTCTATCTTCACTCGATGCCCCCAACTCCAACATCACGACCACTGCTGATCATCGACGGTGTGCCTATTTGAAATTGCTCCAGCCCATCTCATTCTCACACATCCCGTTCTAAATTGGAACTTCGAGTCAGTCGCATACTTTTCGGAGTGTTCACACAAGCTTACGGGATGGCGCATCACCATGATCGAAGCCACAATCATATCCCATTCTTCGTGTCCGACCTGCCTGTTGGTCAATCGCGACTAACCTCATTCATACACACCCATGACGTAGTTAACCTGTTGACCTTGCCTCTAGACCTGCAGGGTAGACAAGAAAGACAAGAATCACCTTTTGGGGCTTTCATTGTTACCCCAGGTTTACCCTGACAAAGTTGCAAATCGCCCCTCGCGGCCTCACCCGGGGCTGGCTAGGATGCAGGGTTGGCAGGCGCAATGCTCGAGGTTAAGCCCAGAGGCGAGTGCATGTGGCAACGGACCATCAACATTTCGACAAGACATGGCACTCAAATGTGAATAAAAATGTGAGCCTCCTTAACATGAAATTATTTGTGTGTTTGCATTGATCTCTGCGGTTGTATATGTATTTCTTATTCAATAGGCAGTGGGGGCTTTTATGGTGAAAGTTACCCATTGTAACTGCTGCTGCTGAGGCAGCGCAAGGTCCCTGTTGATTGTAGTCTGGCTAATTTCAAGTGAATCCAGGACGACATCGTGGTCAGACGCGACTCGATTCATCGGGTGTGCTTAATATTTGCAAACTTTATCCATAACGTGCGTGTTCGTCGCGTGGTGGTACCTGTTTTGGCTGACCTTCACCGTATTTTGTAGATACGATAAGCTGGAAGACACAGGGCCATAGCAAAAGTGGATATGCCCGCCCCCCTTTGCGTCCTAGTCAGTACGCCTCCCTTCGTTCCGTTAAACGAACACGTCGGCGGTTTACTATAGGTCTCCAACCAATTCGCAAGTAAGACTCGAACGAGGACGCCGATGTTCGTCAGCCTACTCTCGGCTGGTGGAAAATTGACATTCCATCGCACGCACCAGTCACATTCCCAACCTGATACAACCTTTGAATCGACACGGCATAGATAGTGACCGCTTCCTAAGCCCAGCCTCGCGAACACTCGTGCGAGAGTGGAGCCTTTGCTCTCAGTAGCCTTCAAGGCGACCGGCCTTGGTAAGTAAACATGTTTAGGTTACCCGTTGTACGTCGCTGATAACTCCTGTTCACCTCCAATTGCATACTACACGAAATTAGATATCGTAATATCGGCATGGCCGCTCTCATTTCCGCTTCTGCTTACATTGAAGACGCCGCGGAACAATAAAATGCCTCCTTCCAGTCTAGACTCTATTCTGACTTCATTTATTCTCGAGTCCCCGTCGTCGAATTTATTGAAGGTTACGATATCGGTCGAACTGGTGTGTTTCCCTTCAAGCTCAACTTTGTGGCTAATTTAAGGACATCTTCTTTCCCATAATTCTAGAATGTCTGCAATGACGCGGATTGAGCACCCTTTTTAGTTCTTCAATCTGTGTTTGGCATCAGGTAGCTACAAGCTAATCCACCATCAGTGGAACGTCTGACGCTTAAACATTTCAACCACTTCAAGAAGTATGCAAACATAATCTTTCACTTATGGGGGCAAGCATGTGGCCAATCAAACATACCTTCATCCTTGGCATACCAAATTCTTGCGGTGGAATTTTGCTCAGATCACTTCACACAAGGCATAGTTAACGTTAGAGTTTGGCCAAAGAGGGCCACGCCTAGACTATATCGCGTGACGAACTAGAGATCCAACTCTGTTTATCCTGTCTTGGTCCACCAAATTTCGGGAACCTATTCAGGCGCCTGTCGAACTGCCCGTGAGCATTGAGGCACGAGCGATGCAACTCGTCCTAGTAGACCCCTAGGAAACTTGACGGCTGGTGAGTCGTATCGTTATCTGGTGGCCTTGCAGACCAGGGTCGTGACACATGGGCTTCTGATTCCAGACTCTGCTTCCCCGCTTACTGCCCAGGTCTGGTTTCGTGGAGACTCTACTCTTCACTAATTGATTTTGAAAATCCGCGACAAAACTGAAAACGCATATTCGCAGAGCAGTACTCACTAAGGTAACTTTGCTTACCCACTCTTATGTCTCTTTATCTATTGAGGCGTTCACTACGCTATTCTATGAAGCGCCTGAACGTCCCCACTGCGCTGTGCTGCTAGCTTAATTCTCACTGTCTTCAGGTTATCTGCGCGTGGATATGGGAATTTCTACCCCCACGGATTACATGTCCCCCAGTCGATTTTCTCCTCACCCCCGAAATTTTTTTCTTGTTATGACCCGATAAACAACCTTTAACAAATCCCAGGCGAAACAGTCTTCCCCCGTCTCCCTATTTTCTGTGGACAGGGCCCATCGCCAGCCAGGCTGTGTTTCGTCCCCCTGCGTGATTGAGACCCCAGATGTGGAATTCTGAGATCAAAGCAGGTCAACGCAGTCCAAACCAATATGCCGATACCGCGCAGCATATCTTGTACACCACGGTCAGCAGTGTAGTTCTTGCTATGGTTAGACGATGTTTCGTCCCTTTTAATATGGATTCGATGTCCATCATTTTATACTACATGAAAATATCTGAAGGTATAAGGCATGTCACGACCATCTTGTCAAAGGTTAGTCAATACGATGATGTGACCGAATTCTATGAACCTGATGAAGAATAGAGCCACTGTCAGTGTCCATCCAAAACCCCTCAGTTTTTCACATTGCTTGGACCAGCCTCAAAATGCGCGGCTGCGTGGTGGATAAATTCAGAGCTGCTTTCGGTGCCCTTTGAAATTGATAACGCCCCTCGCATGCAAGGCATGGAGGCACCTCTTTGGAGAGTCAAGCGGAGGGCTTGATGCGGCTGATTTCGACAGTTCTACGGTCAATGACCTTATTGCAACCACCATGCACTAGGGAAGGGTACGCATGTATTCTCTGTCACCAATTGCGAGCCAAATATCGTCGCTTAATTGTCTACAAGACAGATTGCATAATGTTATCATTCAGGTATGCCGAAACTTCATTTTTACTCTATGCGGCTCAGTGCTTAATCTCATTCTACAAATACTGTATCTTGACCGTTAGTTCTATCTGATATGATCCTTCCAAGCTTCACGTTTTGATTGTGTGTTTTTTCATATCCTTGTGTCGGAGCCGCTACTGACATTTGGTGGGACATACCATAGATCATTAACGACATGACATGAAAATTTTATCGTGAAATAGAATTCATTCAATCACCATTGAGTTTAATAGCAAACTCACTTAACGGCTTAGCATCTCAGCGATAAACTGCGGTCAATGCTAGCCATGAAACTTCATGTATTAAGTTAACTCGACGTCTTGTTTGACCCGCGGCTCCCGGTTGGACTTTTTGTCGTCGGCTCCGGCCGAGAACGCAACTGAAGCAATTTGAGCATTTCAGCTTCCGGTGAGCACACCTTCACGTATCTCGTTATCGTATCTAATTCACTGAGACCGTTGTACTGGGCCATGGCATTCAACGGATCCTTCTATGATGCCTCGGTAATAGTTATGAACCGCTTCGTGCGTATATGAGTGTGGTTTGACACTGTCGATCCAGGGAACACGGACCGAGAGTCCACAAATTTCTTTCTAGGAAGAAACAACGGGTACACTCTGTCCGTTCGAAAAGGGTCAAGGAACAAGACGTCTTCGCGATAATCTTTGAGTTTACAGTCAATGACATCTGCGGCCCCAGTCGGAAAAACCTTGCGCAGACTTGGACGCCATGTTGATCACCTGCCTAGCTATTAGTAGAGGAAGGCAGATGGCTTCGCCTACAATTATTGAAGTCAGGCACTATTTCCGCATCCTTGCCCTTAGTTGACTTCTAGCACAGGCTCTTTCACACAATATTTTGCAGCATGACTCGGCCCTGAGGCCTGATGACTATCCCATAGTAACATGCGACATGAGGAAACATTTACCCACCAGTTCGTTTCTTGTACTCATTCCGGTTGTCGTAATCAACACCCAGTGATGTGGATTGCAACATGCTTCCTCTTGCATGAGCCAATGGGATGTAGCTTCGCTGTTATCGTGCTCCTTTTCAGGCACTCTTCACAAGGACGACAAGTGTCAAGAAGACGTATTCTCTGACGGTTCAAGCGATTTCGCCATCAAAGGGTCTCCACATATTTTATCCTCCCTCTTCTCTTTGGATTTTTTCTGCCCTCTGGAGTCAATTGTTCTCAAAAAAGATTGCTCTCAGGAGATCATACTCCGAGCTGAAGGAGGTCAACTTCCCCTAATCACCGTCGCTGATTTACCTCAGATGATCAACAGCAATAGAACTAGGTGGCGTGGAATCATTGAGAGGATCGTCGCCATTCCTATGAAGTTATATTTGCGCTCATCGTTTTACCTGCTTGTCTGGTTCGTGAACTCCCAGATTGCGGGTTTTTCTCATCCTCTAAGACATCCAGTACCAGCGACGATCGCAAATTCTGTGGTGCACTATAGCAACCCTATGCCAGTTATCAGAGTTGAAGACCCACTGGTCTGGGTAGTTGCACCGAAGGCGGCCACTTGCTATTACTTATCGGTGGCTGCTCCTTCTGACCACTCTACTGTATAGGCATGACTGACCTTGGGATCTCTGGCATAACTGTCACATGTCGCTCACATCGTAGTGGTCTTGCTGCGACCTTCGTTGAATTGCATCTGGCTTTCCATCTACCCCAGACTTCACATTTTATCCGATTCTGGCGTTTATTGAACTGTGTCATTTTCCACGATGATTGCGCACGGACCAGAGTACGTACCGCAAGCGCCACTAGACATCAAGTTGACTATAGACGACTGGTCAACGCAATCAGTCGTCGTGCTTGGCGCGAAGACATTGAAACTTCCAATTATATGCGCATCACCCCCCATATTTATGAAGAATGTCGATTTCTGTGGCGGGGTGCGCCGGAAATCACCCAGTTTGGGAAGAAGTTGACCGGAAAAGGAATGTGATAAATGCATTTCACAGAAGGTGTCAACGTCCCCCGACGTTCTATAAATTTTGAAAA